>Ga0304729_1001646_pt1 | contig 14305 bp, 15 predicted proteins | sample C_131016_MF_Meta_FD_190475 | JGI IMG/M metagenome (GOLD analysis project Ga0304729, IMG submission 190475) | Freshwater microbial communities from Lake Croche, Canada to study carbon cycling - C_131016_MF_MetaG (v2) (version 2) | ecosystem: Environmental > Aquatic > Freshwater > Lake | place... | reverse complement strand
AGTTATTACTTCTCTTCTGGAATGAATACTGCAACCATAGCTGGACGAATTAGGCGATCACCTAGTTTGTATCCTTGCGAGATAACATCTGCAATTACATTCTCTGTCACATCAGCCGAAGGTGTCTGCACTAAAGCATTGTGTAATTCAGGATCAAACTTCTCGCCCTTAGCACCAAAGACTTCAAGCCCAAACTTCTCGCCACCATTACGCAGTTTGTTTAGTACCGCTGCAAAAGGAGAACCCTCTAAATCACCGTGAGCTTCAGCAAGAGACAAATCATCAAAAGCAGGCAGGAAGGCTCTAATTACCTCAGCAATAGCCGCATTGCGAGAGACATCTCTATCTCTTTCAACACGGTTCTTGAAGTTCACAAACTCAGCCTGCAATCGCTGCAGATCGTTTAGTAACTCAGCCTCTTTGCTAATCGGTCCGGTCTCTTCAACAAGATCAGCGAACTCAGCATCAACAGGGTCCTGAGGTAGGTCAGCACCTTCTGGTGCTGACCCGTTCTCATCGGACATTACTTCTTCTCTTCTTCGTCAACAACTTCAGCTTCAACAACATCTTCATCAGATTCAGGTTGAGCTTCAGCTTCTGCTTCTTGAGAAGCAGCAGCATAGATAGCTTCACCTAGCTTGGTCTGTGACTCAGTTAGCTTCTCGATAGCTGACTTGACTGCATCAAAGTCATCGCCTGCAAGAGCAGCCTTTAGTGCATCAACATCTGCTTGAACATCGGTCTTTACTTCTTCTGAAAGTTTCTGATCGTTGTCCTTGATTAGCTTCTCAATCTGGTATGCCATCTGCTCACCTTGGTTACGAGTGTCAGCTTCTTCACGACGCTTCTTATCTTCAGCAGCATGCTCTTCAGCATCCTTAACCATTCTCTCGATATCTTCCTTAGACAATGAAGAGCCACCGGTAATAGTCATCGACTGTTCCTTGTTAGTTCCCTTGTCTTTAGCGGAGACGTGCACGATACCGTTAGCATCAATGTCGAAAGTAACTTCGATCTGAGGAATACCTCTTGGAGCTGGAGCAATACCGGTTAGTTCAAAGTTTCCCAGTGACTTGTTGTCTCTAGTGAAATCTCTTTCACCCTGGAATACCTGAATAGAAACTGCAGGTTGATTATCATCAGCTGTTGTGAAAACTTCTGAACGCTTAGTTGGAATAGCAGTGTTACGTTCAATCAACTTAGTCATGATGCCACCCTTGGTTTCAATACCAAGAGATAGCGGTGTCACGTCGATTAGTAGAACGTCTTTACGCTCACCCTTTAGAACACCTGCTTGCAATGAAGCACCAACTGCAACAACTTCATCAGGGTTCACTCCCTTGTTAGCTTCTCTACCACCGGTAAGAGTTTTAACAAGTTCGGCAACCTGAGGCATACGAGTTGATCCACCAACAAGAATTACGTGTGCAATGTCAGCGACCTTGACTCGTGCTTCTTTGATTACGTCGTTGAAAGGCTTACGAGTTCTCTCCAACAAATCGTTGGTTAGTTGCTCGAACTGTGCACGAGTGATTGCTTCATCCAAGTTTGCTGGACCATTCTCGGTTAGCGAAAGGTAAGGCAACTGAACGTTAGTTGTCATTGACTGTGAAAGTTCTTTCTTAGCTTGCTCAGCCGCTTCCTTCAGACGCTGTAGTGCAATCTTGTCTTTAGAAACATCAACACCGGTTGTCTCCTTGAACTTCTTAACCAAGTGCTCAACAATTCTGTTGTCCCAGTCATCTCCACCTAGGCGGTTATCTCCTGAGGTTGCTTTTACCTGAATGGTTGAGAAGCCATCATCTTTACCAACTTCAAGAAGTGAAACATCGAATGTTCCACCACCTAGGTCGAATACCAAGATCAGTTCGTCTTCTTTACCCTTGTCCAAACCATAAGCAAGAGCAGCAGCGGTTGGTTCGTTGATAATACGAAGAACGTTTAGACCTGCAATCTCACCTGCTTCTTTAGTTGCCTGACGCTCTGCGTCATTGAAGTATGCAGGAACAGTAATAACAGCATCGGTAACAGGCTCACCTAGGTAAGTCTCTGCATCACGCTTTAGCTTTCCTAAGATACGAGCTGAAATCTCCTGAGGGGTATATTTCTTACCATCAACATCAAAGGTCCAGGCGGTACCCATGTGACGCTTCACAGAAGCAATGGTTCGATCAACGTTTGTAACAGCCTGACGCTTAGCGGTCTCACCGACTAGCACCTCACCGTCTTTAGTGAATGCAACGATCGAAGGGGTTGTGCGGAAACCCTCTGCGTTAGCGATAACTGTAGGCTCTCCACCTTCAAGAACGCTTACCGCGCTGTTGGTGGTTCCTAGGTCAATACCGACTGCACGTGCCATATCTATGTTCTCCTTGTTTAGCTACCTGAGACTCAAAGTTGAGCCTTGTTGACTCAAGTTTACAATTTCCCTGCCTTATGTCAAGAAAAACTTGATAAGACTCGGCTCAAGTTCGCTGTCGGCTAATTGTTGTCAAAACTTACCCTCTTAATAACCAAAAGAACCCCTTCTACCCGCCAAACTTATGGCTATGACCTCAACAACTAAACCAATATCAAAGCACGCAACCTGGGCATGGATGCTCTGGGACTGGGCCGAGCAGCCTTACCCAACCATCATTCAAACCTTCATCTTCGCTACTTACATAACTAGTAGCTCCTTCACCACAAACGGTGATGTTGACTCCCTAGCCACCCAACTGGGTTGGGCTGGATCTGTGGCCGGATTGCTAGTAGCAATAACTGCTCCTATCTTCGGAAGGCGGACAGACACCTCAGGTCACCGCAAGCGTTGGCTACTGATCAACTCAGGTATTTTGGTAGCACTTATGGTTGGTTCATATTTTGTTGAACCAAGTCCTTCATTCTTCCTATTCGGTTTAGTTCTATACGCAGTTGGAAACGTAGTTCAAGAAACAGCGTTTATTAACTACTACGCGATGTTGAAGCAGGTAACAACAGAGAAGAACATGGCAAGAGTTTCTGGCATGGCTTGGGGTCTTGGCTATGTCGGTGGAATCATCTTGTTGCTAGGTTCCCTAGTGCTATGTTTCCTACCTGGTCACCCGCTGTACCCAACTGAAGAAGGTGCACTCAACATTCGTGTGATCTTCCTATTCGCAGCAGCTTGGATGGTTATCTTCACTATTCCGCTAATGATCTTTGTGCCAGAAATTCCAAAGAGCGCTGTTAGCAACAAACGTGAATCAATCATCGACAGCTACAAAGCTCTCGTTGCTCAAATCAAGAAACTTAGAAAAGACAACCCAGATGCACTTAAGTTCTTACTAGCATCAGCTGTTTATCGAGATGGTCTTGCCGGTGTATTCACCTTCGGTGCAATTCTTGGATCTGTTGCATTCGGTTTCAGCACAACAGGAGTGATCTTGTTTGGTGTTGCTGCAAACATAGTTTCAGGAATAGGTGCATTCGTTGGTGGCGCCATTGATGGCAAAGTTGGCACGAAGCGACTAATTGTTATTTCACTGTCTGGAATGCTAGTTGCCGGTGCTGGAGTATTTGCATTTGCAGGGCAAGGTGCAATCACTTACTGGATTTTTGGTCTAGCGCTATGTCTATTCGTAGGTCCTGCTCAAGCTTCATCAAGAACCTTCGTAGCAAGATTCGCTCCAGTGAACCGAGAAGGCGAAATCTTTGGTCTTTACCAAACAACAGGAAGAGCAGCATCATTCCTCTCTCCAACTCTTTGGTCAATCTCACTTGTTCTAGCAACTAGAGCTGGTTTCGAAAACGCAACAGTATTCGGAATCATCGGAATCATGATTGTTCTTGCATTTGGTTTGGTCTGGTTGCTAAGAGTGCATCCAGCACCAAAGGTTATTGACTAACTAGGTTAAAGAGAAATAGCCCGTCTAGTGACGGGCTATTTTCTTTTAAGTTCTATTCGGATTGTTCTAGTGGTTCATTACCAACATCTGTTTTATAAAAGTTAAGGAATGAACGAGATGCTGTTGGGCCTCGTTGACCTTGGTATCTGCTGTTGTATTTAGCTGAGCCGTATGGGGTTTCACTAGCACTAGATAGCTGGAAGAAGCAGAGCTGCCCGATCTTCATGCCTGGGTATAGCTTGATTGGCAACGTTGCTGTGTTGGAAAGTTCTAGGGTGACGTGACCTTTGAAGCCAGGGTCAACAAAGCCTGCTGTTGAGTGAGTAAGGAGACCTAGTCTTCCAAGGGAACTCTTGCCCTCAAGTCTGGCTGCAATGTCATCAGGCAGGGTTACGAATTCATAGGTGGAACCAAGAACAAACTCACCTGGGTGCAGGATGAAAGCTTCGTTTGGGTCAACTTCAATCAACCGAGTTAGATCTGGTTGGTCAACTGCAGGATCAATGAATGCATATTTGTGGTTATCGAATAGACGGAAGAAACGGTCTAATCTCACATCCATGCTTGATGGCTGCAACAAGCTCATCTCTAAAGGGTCTAAGCCAATTCGGCCTTGCTCGATTTGGCTTCTGATATCGCGGTCTGACATTAACATAATGAAAAGGTTACCTTGTGCTAAGGCTAGGTGGCTGTTGCTTGTTGGTGTGTAAGGCAAAATAGAACCTATGCGCGATAAAGAAGGTCGGATATCTCCACCCGAGAAGATCAGAAGAGTCTTCGAAGGTGAAGTTGAAGCTCTGAACAAGGTCCCTAAGAATAAAAGAGGACCTTTGGGCGCTGCCGTTACCCTGCGTCTTGGACATCTATTCTCCCGCTGGTTAGAGCGCAACATTGATACTGACTGGTCGGGATCTGCCCCTCAGTTGATGCTTATTGCAGTGTTAGTAAGACACAAGACCCTAACCATGGGTGAAGCAGCCGAACTACTGGATGTGACTCCAAGAGCTATTACCAGACTGGTTGACTCTTTAGAAAAAGAAGAGCTTGTCACAAGACAGGTAAGCCCACACGATAAGCGTGTTTATCTGATTTCTGTCACAGCTAAGACTGAGGCTAAGGCTAGACAAATGATGCCTAAGCATGAGAAAAAGATGTCTGAATTGTTCAGCGTCTTTAGTGATGCTGAATTACTTGAGTATCTAAGACTTAGTAGCAAGCTTGCAGAACATCTAAAGAAAGATCTAAAGAACAACGACTAGTGCTCTAAGCCAATCTTCTTCTGAACCCACTTCATCCACTTCGGTGCGTACCAGTTAGCGTTACCAAACAATCTCATTAGAGCTGGAACTAGCAGTGCTCTAATCACAGTTGCATCCAGGATTACTGCAAAGGCAATTCCAAGACCCAACATCTTCATGATTGAAACACCGCTTGACGCAAAAGCAAAGAATGAAACTGCAAGAACTAGAGCAGCTGTTGTGATTATTCGACCTGAACGTTGCAATCCAACAGCAACCGACTCGGTGGTATCTAAACCAAGATCATGTTGTTCTTTGATTCTTGATAGCAAGAAGAGTTCGTAGTCCATAGACAAACCAAAACTTATTACTGCAACTAGAACCAGTGATGATGAGTCAATGGTTCCGGTTGAAGCAAAGTCACCGATAAGCCAGTGCAGGTTACCGTTCATAAATACCCATACCAAGAAGCCCATGGTTGCAAATAAAGACATGAAGTTTAGAATCACTGCCTTGATTGGAAGTAGCAGCGAACCGGTAAAGAGGAACAACAAAATAATTGTTGTGAGGATGATCCAAAGTGCTGCCCATGGCAGATTATTTGTAATTCCGAGAAGTGCATCGGTATAGAGAGCTGCTGATCCACCGACAAGAAGCTGATCGAAGTTATTTGATTCAGCTCTGAGTGATTTAGTTAATGCTTCGCCTTCAGGGCTTCTAGGTTCAACATCGGCGATGACTACGACTCTCGTCCAATCATTTTTCACATAGTTCTTGAAGTATGAATCGGTCTGCGGAACAAGGTAACCCTCTTGGAAAATGCCTAGCGTGGTCTGCACCCTAACAATGTGATTCTCTTTAGATAGCTTGGTTGCGTACTCTTCAATCTTGGTGTTCGTTGCGTTCTGCACCATGATCTCAACTGGTGAACCTTCACGACCATCAAAGCGATCACGAATCTGATTAGTTGATAAAACTACTCTGTTATCTGTTGGCAAGATACGGTCATCGACTTGACCTAACTTCACATTCATGCCTAAGGCAGCTAAAGAGCCTAGAGCAAGTACTGAAACCAAAATAACTGGAATTGGTCTTCTCATAACAAACTTGGCTAGCTTCGACCAGAACCCAACATCTTTAGGTGCACGATGTTTGAACAGTGGCCAACGGTTAACGTTGTCGCCCAGAATGTTCAAGAATGCTGGAAGGGCAATAAGAGCCGCTGCGACAGCAAGACCAACAGATACAAAACCTGCATAAGCAAAGGATTTCAAGAAGTACTGAGGGAAGAAGTTCAATCCGACCATTACCAGTGCAACTGTGAGCCCAGAGAAGAACACAGTTCTTCCAGCAGTCAACACCGTTGTTTGAACGGCATCCGCTACTGAATTCTTCTTACTTCGTTCTTCTCTGAAGCGGTTCACCATCAAAAGTGCATAGTCAATACCTAAACCAAGACCGAGACCAGTGACCAGGTTCACCGAGAAAGTTGAGGTCTCTGTGAGCAATGACGCTAGCCAGATAAAGAAGAAGGAACCCAAGATGGTTAGTCCTGCAATCATTAGCGGTAATCCAGCGGCAACAACAGAACCGAAGACAAAGATCATCAAAAGCAAGGTTAGTGGAAGAGCTACTGACTCAGCTCTAGTTAGGTCCCCTTCAATAACGTGGTTGATTTCAGAAGTGATAGGTCCCCAGCCAGCAACGTAAATAGTTGCACCGTAGTTATTGCCACCGATGTTATCTTGGATGTTTTTTGATACCTCAGCTTGTTTAGCTGTATCAGTGAACTTCGCGAAGAAGTAAACAGCCATCCCATCTTTGGATTTGAGAGTGGCCGGTCTTCCTAGGGAATAGTAAGAGGTAACAGTCTTAACACCTTCGGTTTGTTCTAAGGCATTGGTGATTAGGTCGGCATTCTGAACTGATTGAGCTTCATCGACAGATCTACCCATATCGGCAACTAGAACAACCTCAGGGTCATTCTGGTTGAAATCCTTGATCAGCATCTTGGTTACCTTGGCCGAGTCAGCATTCGGGTCGTAGTAACCACCGCCCTTTAGGTTTCCAAAAGCTTGGAAGCCTCCGATAAGGGAAAGAAGTATTAGGCCAATAAAGCCAAAGAGGGATAGTTTGCTGTGTCGAATGACAAAATTGCTTAGAGGTCTCATTAGTCACAAGTCTAAATTATTTACCGAGGAAAGAAATTCAAATGAAGCAAACTAACAGAAATGCAAGAGCATTCTTCTATTTCAGCGTCGCTGCAGTTGGGCTAATCACAGCCTGGTACTTCAACACCATAGCTATCCTCCGTGGTCAAGACTTCTTTGGTTCTTGGTTTGGCAATGAAGCTGACATGGTTGTTGCTTGCGATCTACTTCTGACTGCTTTTGCGGCTGTTCCTTTCATGATCTTTGAAGCTAAGAAGCAGGGCATGAAAAAAATCGCGTTATACATCGCAGCAGGTTTCATTAGCGCTATTGCTTTTGTATTTCCTTTCTTCTTAGGAATGCGTGAGCTTCGTTTGAAGAAGGCAAACGCTGCAACAGCAAAGTCAACACCGAGCGGTATTGCAGTTCACTCTGTTGCTGGCGCTAACCGTGAACTTGCTGGTGGAACGCTTGAGAACTTCATGTTTGAAGGAAGACGAATTGATGTTTGGGTTCCTGAAAAGCATGACAAAGAAACTCCTTTGTTGGTAGCTCACGATGGTGGTAACTTCCTGCTGGATGTTAGTGAGACTTGGAATCATCAGAACTGGGGAATTCCTGAAGCAATAGCTTCCGGTCGCATTGTTGCTAAAGACGGAAAACTTCCGATCGTTGTTGGGGTTTACCGAGTTGATGACTCTCAGCGAATGGCTGAGCTTGCTCCAGAAGATATCTTGAAAACAAGACCACACATGTTAGATAACATCGGTGCAATCAAGAAACCGAGCAAATTGGATTACAAAGGTAACGAATACCAAGACATGCTTGCTCTTCGTCTTGTTCCAGAACTAGCTAAAAGATATGGACTGAAACTAGATCCTTCTCGAACTGCTCAACTGGGTTCATCTCTCGGTGGGCTTGCTGTTTTGTATGGTGTTTCAAGAAACCCTCAAGTGTTTGGAACAGCTCTAGGTTTATCAACCGCATGGCTCCTGGGTACACAGGAACTTATTGATCTCACAGTTGAGTCTCTACCTAAAGGTGTTCGGGTTTATGCCGATGTTGGCACAGAAGAATTAGATGCAAGCTACTCATCTTGGCATTACAACTTTGTTGCAGCTATGGATAAAGCAGGTTGGCAGCGAGATATGAATTACAAAGCAGAAATTTATCCAGGTACCGGTCACAAGGAATCTTGGTGGTCTCAACGAGTTGAGCACCCAATCAACTGGTGGTTGAACTCTTAAGCCAAACCTAACGGGTCTTCGCTGACCATAGATCTGGCTCCACCCATGAACTCAACAACAGCTTCATCGACTTGAATATCTTTTAGTCTGATTGGCTTAGTTAGATATAAGCCTTCAAGTGATCGCACTCTTGATAGTGCAACATAGGTGTGCCCTGAAGAGAAAGCTCCTGAACCCATATCTATTGTTACCTCGTCATAGGTCTGTCCCTGTGATTTATGAACGGTAACAGCCCAGGCTAGACGCAGCGGTATTTGTTTGAATTCGGCTAAGACTTCAGGAACCAGTTTCTCGGTGAACTTACCGGTTTCTTCACTGAACTCTTCTTCGATTAGGTAACGCACCTTCTGCCAGGTGCTTACTCCGACAGTATGTATTTCATTATCGGCTTCAACAAGAACCTGATTACCATCACCAAAGGAAACTATCTTTCCGATAGTTCCATTGACCCAACGCCAGGTCATCGCGCCGTCAGAATTCTTGATTGGTTTCTGATCATCATTTTTTATGAACATAACCTGAGCACCAACTTTTAGATGTAGCTGGCTCTCTGCTGGAAGTGCATTACCGAAAGCACTAGCATCGCCAGTTGCGAAAGATGATTTGAAGATGCGCTCTTCTGTTTCAAGTTTTGCTAAGCGAACTGAGTTGACGTTATCGACGATGTTGTTAACTGTTGCAAGTCGAATTACATTTTCATTTGGTGGGAAACGGTTACCTGCTTCATTGATGCGGTCAACCATTTCTTGATTAACTTCACCAACACGAATAGAGTTCAAAATCTGTTTGAATTCAGGGTCTCTTTGTCTAAAGATTTCAACTAGTTCAAATATTTCCATGCGCTCAGAAGCCCACACCTTGGCATCAAAGAACCACTGAGATTTGTAATCCATGTCAACTAGCTTGGCTAGTTCTTCTCCTCTAGCTGGAACTGGTGCTAACTGATATGGATCTCCAAACATAATGACTTTGCAAGCGCCGAAGGGAATCTTAGGTTTGCCTCGAGCAACTCGTAAAGCAACATCGATGGCATCCATCAGGTTTGCTGAAACCATCGAGACTTCATCGATAATCAGCATGTCTATTTCGCGGAGAACCTCACGTTGTCTTCTACCAAGATGTTTGGCAACATCACTTGCAGTTAGTGCTCCGAACGGAAAACCAAACAGGGAATGAATGGTAATTCCACCTACGTTGTATGCAGCAACTCCAGTAGGGGCACAAACCACAACATCTTGGTCGGTGTTATCTCTGAGATAGCCAAGCAGGGTTGATTTGCCTGTTCCAGCACGACCTGTGACAAAGACGGTTTGACCATCTTTCTCGATGTAATCAAAAAGGGCTAGTTGCTCTTTAGAGAGCTTTATTTCAGACAACGTATCTACCTTGAATCTTCTTTGCGTTTGGCCAGAGCGTCAAGCATACGGTTGTATTCAGACAAATCCTCGTTACCACTGCGGTCACTTGCTCTATCTAAGCGTTTAGCATCTCTCGCATCGCTTCGAGCCCACTGCATGGCAACGATGATTGTTAGCGCTGCTGTTGGTAGCTCGCCGATACCCCAGGCTATAGCGCCACCGGTTTGCTGATCTGCAAGAGGTGTTTGACCCCATACTCTTCCCATCGCTCCAAACCATTCAGGAAGTAGCAAGGTATCTCCCGACATCAGAGCAAGGCCAAAGAAAGCATGGAAGGCAAGCGTTGTAATGAGAAGTATCAGTCGTTGCGGGTATCCAAAACGTTTAGGTCCTGGATCAACCCCAATCAAAGCTTGGACAAAGAGATAACCCGTAATAACGAAATGAACAATCATCCATTCGTGACCTACGTGTTCGCGTGTTGCCCAACCAAATACCGGCGTGAAATAGAAGACCATTAAAGAACTAGCAAACATAACTGCAGCGACCAACGGATGGGATAGTAACTCAGCGTACTTAGTGTGAACAGCCCAGAGTATCCACTCTCTAACGCCACGAGAGTTATCCTGACGCTTTGATACTGCGCGTGCGAGTAATGTGACAGGTGCACCAGGAACGAGTAGCACCGGAACACCCATAGTTAGCAGCATGTGAGCCAGCATGTGTGAACTGAATAAATACTGCTCATAAGCATTGAAATAACCGTTGGTGACATAGAACAATAAAGCAACACCTGATAGCCACGAGACTGTTCTACCGATAGACCAGCTATCTCCGCGCTTACGTAAACGAAGGACACCGACAACATAGAAACCAGCAAGAGCCGCTGTTACTAGCAACCAGATTAGATCTGGTTTGAAAGTAGTGAGCCAAGTAATTGCTGTTGGTTCTGGAGGAAGTTTAGAGCCGGTAAGTATTTCTGCTGGAGTGAGTACTCCACCTGGATAGTCACTTATCGGGTTAGCAGTTCTTGACAGTGCAGTTCCCAAACCAATAGCACAACCGAATAACAAGAATTCAACTAGAACTAACTTCCAGAACTTGCTTGCGGTTGCTTGTAATTTACTGATGTATCTGCTTCGATAAATCGCGCCAAAGATTCCCAGAATTACAAGAACCGAAGTTTTCAATAAAACTACTTGACCATAGCCAGTTGTAAATAAATTGCTTATGGTTCCAACCCTTATCTGAGCTGAAGCAAAACCAGATACGGCAACTAAACCAAAACCAAAAAGAGCAAGTGTTGAATACCTTGAAACAAGAACAGTTGACTGTTCTGCTCTGTTAGAAACATAAAGCGCGACTAAACCACCCACCCAAATACAAATACCAACCAGGTGAATGCCAAGAGCGTTGACAGCCATCGAGTGTGATGCAGAACCTGCTGAATGTCCACTCAGGGCAACTGGTACTAAAGCTGCCAACCCCATGGCAGCGAGTACTGCAACGCCAAAAAGATTTCTGACAAGTAATGCAAAAATGGATATAGCGAACGCTGCAAGAACATTCAGTACAAGCATCTGCCCCAATTGAATATCTGTGATGAAGATATAGAACTGATCTGCAAATGATTTATCAAAAGAAAACTGCGAACCAGTTATAGCAAGGTAAGTGTTTACTAAATACGCTGTTCCAGCTAAAGCCCACACAGCTGCTGCTGTTGCCGCTAAGGAAACTGTTTTACTGAAGGCTTTGCTTTTTGCTTCGAGTGCAAAAGCTGCAAAGACTAGCGAACCGATTGTTACCGCTTCTGCTAAATCGTTTAGTGACCTAAAGGCTGGTGTCAGCCATCTAATTGAATTTCCAACGTCACCTAAAGCACTAGGAGCTGCTGCTCCGCCAACAAACATTCCAACCACTAAACCAACAGCTAAGCCGAGTAATAACAAACTAAGGACATAAGTCCGAGAGCTTGTTGTTGAGGTCATTGAATAAGCCTAAGTTAAAGCAAAACGACGCACCGAAGTGCGTCGTTTGCTTGTGTAACTTGAATTACTTAACTGCAGCCTTTAGCTTGCTTCCTGCAGAAACCTTTACGGTGTTTGAAGCAGCAATCTGGATTGTTGCACCAGTCTGTGGGTTACGTCCTGCACGTGCAGCGCGGAAACCCTTCTCAACTGACAACCAACCTGGGATTGTTACTTTGTCGCCCTTAGCAACAGTTGTTGCGATGATCTCAAAGAATGCGTCAACGGTACGGTTGACTGCAGCCTGTGATTCACCGGTGTGGCTTGCGATAGCGGCTACTAGCTCGCTCTTGTTTAGTGCTGACATTTGGTCCTCCTGGACATTCAAAGTGCTTGACGGTCTGTCGGTTTCACCCTATACGCCTAGAACCCTTGTATTTATTAGGGTTTCGGCGTGTTGAGGATAACTCTTTAGAATCTTTTCCTGTGAATTAGCGGGATATAGGCCTTTTAAAAAGAAAATCCGCTGCTTTTAGGCAGCGAATCTCTTGAAAACTGTTGGATTTACCAAGAAGACTTGGTGATACCAGGTAGCTCGCCCTTGTGAGCCATGTCGCGGAAGCGAACACGAGATACACCGAACTTGCTTAGAACACCGCGTGGACGGCCATCGATAGCGTCACGGCTACGTACGCGAGTTGGTGATGCGTTACGTGGAAGCTTCTGTAAGCCAAGACGTGCTGCTTCACGCTGCTCGTCGGTTGAGTTAGGGTCAACCAAAGCCTTCTTTAGTGCTGCGCGCTTGTCTGCGTAGCGTGCAACAACAACCTTGCGTTGTTCGTTGCGTGCAATCTTGCTCTTCTTAGCCATTTTTAGCGCTCCTCGCGGAATTCAACGTGCTTACGCACAACTGGGTCGTACTTCTTTAGCACGATACGGTCTGGGTCGTTACGACGGTTCTTACGGGTTACGTATGTGTAACCGGTGCCCGCTGTTGACTTCATCTTGATGATTGGACGAATGTCTCTGTCTTTAGCCATGGTCTATTCCTTAGATCTTCTCGCCACGAGCTTTTAGCTCTGCAACAACAGATTCGATGCCACGTACGTCAATAACCTTGATGCCACGGGCAGAAAGGCTTAGAGTCACGTTGCGCTTTAGTGAAGGCACGAAGTATGTGCGCTTCTGAATGTTTGGGTTGAAACGACGCTTAGTTTTGTTCTGAGCGTGCGAAACAGCGTGTCCAAACTGCGGACGGGTCTGTGTGACCTGGCAGTAAGCAGACATCGTCTTCCTCCGTGCTAAAAATGGTGGTAGGTCGTATAAAAGACCTGATTGTGGTTGACCCAAAGATTTCGGGCAACCACCCAAGTTTAGACCTGTTTGGGTGGTGTGTGCAAGTCCTAATCTGCCTAAATATTTGATATTTAGAGACTATTTACTGCAAGCGCTGCAAAGCCCAAAAATGTCGATGGTGTGGGTGACCTGGGTAAAGCCATTGTCTTTGGCGACTTTGCTTGCCCAGGCTTCAGCTTGCTCGGCCTCAATCTCAACGGCTATCCCGCAACCATTACAAATAAGGTGATGGTGATGGTCTTTGGAGCAGTCTCTGAAGAGGCTTTCTCCGGCATTTACAAGGGAATCAGCTAGGCCGTCGGCAACCAGAGAATTAAGAGTTCTATAGACAGTAGCTAGGCCAATCACCGAACCGTGTTGGGTTAGCTGCTTATGTAGCTGTTGAGCAGAGACAAACCCTTGGGCTTTTCCTAAGGCATGCAGAACTGCATCCTTTTGCCAGGTTTGCCTTCGAGCAGGCCCAGAACTATTCGTCGTCATGACTGATGTTGTGCTCTTCGTCGATCTCTTTATGGATTTCCCTGCGGAGTCTTGGCAGGATCATTTTCTTCCAGATAGTCCCATAGAGCAGCCAGATAAGAACAACGTCCTGGATTAGAGTCCAACCTAGTTCGGCAATGATGTGGCTTGGGTCAGAAAAGATAGCCCAAGCTTCGCCCCATAGCCCATCCGATGACGATGCTTCTGCTGCAAAATGAATAAGGTGCATTGTTGCCTCCAAGTTTTACCTAATGAGGCAACACTACTCTTATTGATAATCAATATCAATAAGTTTTAGTAGTCAGAGAAGCCAGATAAGTCAGTTCCAGAGCTAACTAGAGCAATAATCGCGACGATGTAGATAGCGATGAAAATGAAGGTTAGACCGGTAAATACCCAGCCACAGATCATTCCGGCTTTAGCAAGGCCGATGTTGGCTGAACTGATCTTGCCCTGACGCATTTGGCTAAGAGCTACGTGACCCAGGATTGCTCCAACTAGTGGTGCTACGAAAGCAAACACTAAAGCTAGGACTGGTAGTGGGCTGTCATTGTTTGACTGGTTGTTCTGTGGTGTGTATTCACTCATGGTTCTCTTCTTTCCTTCCCCCTACGGGAACTGTATTTATTAATCTAGCAAAAGA
>Ga0304729_1001642_pt1 | contig 14321 bp, 34 predicted proteins | sample C_131016_MF_Meta_FD_190475 | JGI IMG/M metagenome (GOLD analysis project Ga0304729, IMG submission 190475) | Freshwater microbial communities from Lake Croche, Canada to study carbon cycling - C_131016_MF_MetaG (v2) (version 2) | ecosystem: Environmental > Aquatic > Freshwater > Lake | place... | reverse complement strand
GTTGTCGATTTGGTCGAGGAGTGGTCTGATTGAGTTGAACATCTCTGCATCAAACATATCTGGCTCAACATGCTCTCCAAGGAGAAAGTCTTCGCAGTGTTGATGGATTCTTGTACCTCTGGCACTGGCTTTTCCTGAGACTCGGTTTGCTTCTGCTTCTCCGACTCTTTTTCGCCACTCCATGATTCCCTTCGCTGAGTGCAGTCCTGTGACTGTCGTAACGGAAGGATAGGATTTACCCGATGGGGTTTTGTATAACCTTGTACCATCAGGTTTCGTGTCTCGTTCAAGTTTACCGAAATCATGATGTATAAAGGTTTTCACTTTAGACGGAGAAACTACTTCCACATCCACAAGTTGATTTGGCATTTGGGTTTGATATAACAAATTGAGATCCTTTTAATTTATCACTAGTAAAATCTATAGTAGCGTTGTCAAAATACTGCATACTCATGGCATCAACTACAAGATTGTCAATAACGAAGTCATCTTCTTCTTTATCTGCTTCAAGTGTAAACCCATAATTAAAACCAGAACAACCACCACCAGTGATGAATGCTCTTACATACTTCATTGATACATCATCCATTAGGATTTCATCGAGTTGTTTCTTTGCGGATTCTGTTACGGTAATCATACGCATGCACACTTTAGTTGATAGTCGTTTATTGCTGCTTTGATGGCATCTTCAGCAAGGATGCTACAATGGATTTTGACTGGTGGCAATGCGAGTTCTTGAGCAATGTCTGAATTTTTAATAACTGCTGCTTGCTCCAATGTCTTGCCTTTAACCCACTCGGTAACAAGAGAGGAACTTGCAATTGCAGATCCACATCCGTATGTTTTAAATTTCGCATCTGTAATAATTCCATCTTCAACTTTAATCTGCAACTTCATCACATCACCACATGCTGGTGCTCCTACCATTCCAGTACCAACCGATGGATCATCTTTATCTAGAGAACCCACATTTCGTGGATTCTCATAGTGGTCAATAACTTTGTCTGAGTAAGCCATTATGTTAGCAAATGAATTGCTTCTTCATAGTGTTTAATACGATCTTCAAGACCGATGTAACCACCATTGATTTTCTTAGTCATTAGTTTAATATCACCAGCATCTGCTTGAACATTTAACTTATTTTTATTCCAGAACCAAATTGCTGACATCAATGCGAAATCACGATCCGATGTAACCCAGTCTGGATTGTCAAATAGATTTTCCCAGTCTTCGAACATATCTTTGGCAAATGCTCTGTAGTTATCTTTTCCAGTCAACTGGATTGGTCCACGACCACGATACTTATATCCATCGCCTGATGATTCTGGTCCATTACCCATGCGACCACCATAAACCTTGTTGGCAATCATTTCTGGCTTGCGTGCATAAGGTTGTGCTGATTCAAGAGTGGGGAAATACTTTTTAAAGATACCATTTAATCCTTGTGCGGAATAGTTTAGGTTTTCTTCAAATACTGTCCATCCATCAGACTCATGACCACACTGAGCAAGGAATGCTGCAACACGATGTGGTGTGTTAATGTCATAAGTTGGGAACACATTATTCATTGACTCTGCCCAAGACGCTGGGTCTTGTGCTCTTGGAAATAAGTGTGCAAATTGTTCTGCTGTAATCATTTGTTCTCCATGTCTTCTATTTTTAGTTTGGCAAGGATATAATCTTTAACCAAAGACGATCGAACGATGTCATCAGGAGTGAATTCAATCTTAGTGAAAGCACCCATATGCATGGCGATGTCAAAGAATTTCAAAATACCAGACATATCGTTCTTCTTCTTATTTAGATCAGTCTGACGATAGTCTCCACACCAAATAATCTTAGACATATGACCAACACGAGTCATAACTGTGTCGATTTCTTCGAATGTTAAATTCTGCATCTCGTCCACGATGATAATTGCATTATCAAAAGACATACCACGAATAAACGAAGTCGAGATAAACTCAATGTGGTGTTGCTCTTCTAATCTATCCCATGCGTCTTTGCGACCAAACAAGGTCTCGCAGATTTGACGATATGGTTGTTGATAGATTTCCATTTTCTCATTTACATCTCCTGGAAGATGACCAATCTCACGAGATTGAACTGCAGAACGAACTACAATAATCTTGTTGAATGGATTTCCTTTATCAAGGACTTCTTCGATTGCTTTGTATAAAGCGATGAAAGTTTTACCTGTTCCTGCGACACCATGAAGTGCCACGAAATAATCACCACGCTTATATGCGTCAAAGAATTTCTTCTGATTGTCTGTTAGTGGTTGGAATGTCTTTAAGTTGTCTAGTCGAATTCTTAATTGATTACTCGCAATTGGTTTCGTTTCACGCTCTTCATTGTTATTAATGTCTATTACTTTTTTAGCAGCTGATGCACGAGCCATTGATGATTCCTTAAATTTGGGATGATGTTTTATCTAATTGACTTCCTGGAGTTAGAGAATGGATTCTTTGTAGCACCTCCTTAAAACCTGTATCTTTTTTAATGGTGATATGATCCCCAGCAAATGCAGGTGCGCTTGTTATGATTGACTCTAAATGGGGATTGTCTAGTAGATATTGTTCACGAGCAGCAATGCGCATGATCTCATCATGAATTTCACCTGTCTCTTTATTTCTAAAACTATATGTTGGCATAATGTCTCCTCACACCTCTATTTAGCGAGAGGAATTCTTCCTATTACAGTAAACATTGCCAGCAACGGAAATTCTGTATTCGTCAGAGGTAAAAAACGGATAAACACAGTGCATTAATTTAGAAGGGAACAACATCATTGTGTTTTCGTAACTTTCGTCAACAGGAACATAGTGATTGCTGATGCCACCAAGAATTCCAGTGTAGGAAAACTGGAAATGACCTGGAACATTATTATTTGAGTTAATTCCTGGAGATGCAGCCAACTCATCTCTCATTTTAAATGGAACTTTTGTATAAATCACGAAAGACATGAATCCATCATGATTATGCAGTGGGTTAAACTCATTCTTTGCTTGAAAATTCACCCAAAGAGAGTTTAAACTAAAATCTACTTCTTCTCTTGTGAGAAATGAGTCTTTAAGAAAGTTGAAAAACTCAACATACTCTTCAACTTGTGGTAAAATCAACTTTTCAGCATGTGATAGTGATTTTGGCAGTGCAAATTCTCTTTTTAGGTTACCACTGAGGCGAGTATTCCATTGCTGTGGTTGATGCATGTCAAAGTCTGCTTGAATTTCATCAATTTCATCACGAATTGGTTGTAACTCTTTGTCAGTGAAGACATGTTCAATAAATCCGTAATTATTAAATGTATTTAAACTCATTATGCTGGAACCATTCTAAATTTTATTTTATCATTTTGTTTTTGGTAGATTGCTTTATGATCTCTAATTTTCCATTCAGAAACATACCACTCTGGAATTGGTCTATTCGTCCAAACAGCAAATGGTTGTTTGTCATTAATGTAATAATTGTGATATGCTTGTATAGAATCAGTCGGAACTTTATAATCTTCAGGCATACACTGTGGCATTGGAGTCATACCATCAAATTTTATGTTTGTTGGTAAAGTATCAAGAAAAGGAATTAATCTTTCAGCAACATGGTGTTTGCCATAGCGGAAAGTATATTCTTTCATGAGATCTCGCCACAAAGAGTACAACCACATATAGTTGCGAGAAGTTTCACGACACCAAATACCTGATGGATGTTTCATATGCGATGCAAGATACAAATTATCTTCACGATCATCATCTAGTTTCCACCGCATTACTTTGCGACCTGAAATAGACTTACCTTCATACTCATGCCCATCAAGTAAACGATGAGCAGTAGAAAGAAGTTGTGCATATTCTAGAATCATCTTAACAACATGCTTGTCAAGATGTTGCTTTGCACATTCTTTAGTGTCTTCGTGAAGATAAAATATATTCATACCATGAGCATTCTAATTAAACCAAATGTATCAATAGAAGTTAGCAGGATATAGTTAGCAAGCATGCCAAATGATTTCCGAGTATAACTAGCCCAAGCATACATGGCACAACCACTAATCCACACAGGATAAAGAGCCAGAAGAGGAGGATTTGGGACTGTAAGTGCCATGGTAATTGAGCACCCAATACTAACAGCCCAAGCCAACAACTCAATAGCAAAGCGAATGCGATTAGAACGGTAATCATCTTTTATCCATTGTAAAGTTGGTCCAAAAATATCAAGCATAAGAACCCATCGAATCCCATCCAAATTTTAATGCGTGCAATCCATTGATACCACGAATAGTATCATGAATTTGTTGAATAGAATCAGAAGATTTTGTGTGGAGAATACCATGACCACCTTTAACATTAAAAGGATTGATACAACCAGTAGAATCGTCAACTAAAATTGCTCTATCATGAGCAAAATTGGCTTTTTCTTGTTTTGCTCGAACAAAATTGGCTTTGTAAGGAATGTTATGCTTGTGTAACCAGTATAACTTCTGTGTTTTTGCTTCATGCCCTTGCAATTCATCATAAGTACCCATTGAAGTCAAAATTTCAATGTTGATATCTTTGAGTTTAGCAACATAATCAAGCAATACATGAGCATCATGCATGAATTCTAAGTCTTCAAAGATTTTATGCATGAAAACTGCCTCACGAAACTTCTTTCGGTCTGCTTTATCAGGGTCAATTGCACGATATGCCTTGTCAAAGTTGCAAAGCACACCATCCATGTCTAAGTATAATGTAATCATAATGTAATTATACCTCAAAAATCAATTTAAGGCAACTTCTTTTGTGTAAATTTTGATAAATCAGGTGGAGTCCAGCCTTCTGGCTTCAAAATTTTACCATCTTCTCGTCTTTTTACCTTGCGAGTGACTGGATCAACCTTTGCCATGTTGCTTCGAAGCACTGCATCCCATGCTTTTTGAACATCGTAACCCTTCATGTGACAAAATCCCAGTGTTACCCAGATTAAATCCATGCAACCATCAAGCATTTCAACATCATCACGATTCCAATGAGCATCAATGAACTCTTTAAACTCTTCTTCCATGAGAGATTTGTATAATGCAGCGTTTTCAGGTGATGGTTTTTGATCACATGCTTGTTGAAACATCAAAACATCAAGTGGCATTCCCATTATTTGTTCCTCTCAGTGTCAAAATAGTATTTTGACTTACCCATTGGTAAATCTTGTTCGTCATATAACTCTGGTGTAGACCATTCTTCAGTATTCCACTCTTCTTCGGGTTCCCATTCTGGCTCAGTTTCGAAATCATTGACAAAGTCGAGATTACCATCAAATACAAAACCTGCTCCTTTTAGAAACAATTCAATTTCTGACAGAACTTCTGGTAAATAATCTGCAGTAAACTCACGAGTGGTTGTTGAACCACCAAACTCATCTTCAGCTATTAAAGTATATTTCATTAGTCTTGCTCCATAAGTGACCATTGTAGTCGTTTAATTTCATCTTTCAAATTTGAGTTTTCATACTCAAGTTCATTGACACGCTGCATCAATTTAAGAATTGCTTCTTCTTTATCATTCAGTGGGATTAGATTCGTGTTCATTTTCTTTTTTCTTTATTGACCAAGTACCATTTTTATTATCTATCCACTCGAGTGTATCGCCAATCTGCCAACCAGCAGATTCCATAATCTCATCGGTGAGAGGAAGAACTAAATCTCCACTACCATCGTCTGCTTCTTCGACTGTGATTGTCCATTGCGTAGGTTTATTCATAGTTAATCTCCAACCAATTAGTTTCTTCTGGTAAAATAACACATGTTCCACCAACTTTTTCAATTTTATCAATCAGATTGTTTAACACTCCTTGACCATACATGTTTGTGCCATAGTGTGCCTTATGACAAGCATAGGTAGAGCCACTGCTTCCGTCAAACATGAAACAATGACCCTCTTCATATGCTCTTGTAATACCACTGTTTAGTTTCCAAGAATCACCATCAAGATAACCACCATACCAACAAGCAAAAACTTTATGGACTGGTGGTGTATCTTTTCCAGTGATCTTGACAACTACCCATTTGTCTGGAGTGTAATCACTCATATTAAACCTCTACGAATTTCAATTCAAAACGATCTGCACGATCTTCGTAGTTGATATAACCACGAGGATTACAAACAACACGACAACCCTTAATCATGTAGTCAAAGTCTTCATGAGTATGACCATGAGTCCACAACTTAATTCCTGGACGATCCATGATAAATTGATCTAACTTGGAATTGTAAGCACCATTCATGAGTTGATCATGTTTGTAACGAGGATGCTCAGAAAGTTTGCTTGGAGCATGATGCCCAACTACAATGGTAGTCATCCATGGAGGAGTCATATTGTAATTAGTCTCAATAAACTTCAACATTGCTTTGTGGTCTTCCACAGCATCCTGCGGAGACAGGTATGCTTCACGAGTCTTGAAGACTGCATGATACAATCCAGCACCATTCTCATCTTTCTTGTGATCACCATTCTCGTCAAGAGTTGGTTCCTGTGTTCTGAAGTTTACAGTCCTAAGACTATTTTTACAGATCTGAAAATCATTCATACGACGAGAAACATGATTCATGGTCATTTCATCTTCGGCATTCATGTCAGTCCAAAGAGTGCCACCCAGAAAGACATAATCTCCAAGAGTAAATACTTCTTTATCAAGAACATGAATATTTGGTAGATGCTTTAGTGCATCTTTTAGAATGCTTGCAGAAGTAGCATAGTCACCATGGTAATGCTCGTGATTACCCATAACATAAACCACATGAGGAAAGTTCCGACTGCAAGCAGTAAAAAACTCAAGATAACGATCAGTTTTAGCAGAAGATAAAATACCATCGGTAACCCTAAGGTCAACAGCAGTACAAATATCACCAGATAAAATAAGCACTTCAGCATTGTGTGTGTTCTCTAGTTCTAGCTGTCCGAATTCTAGATGGACATCTGAGCAAATTGCAATTTTCATACATATTCCAAGTTATTGTTTAATAGAGTTATTATACTCTAATTCTGATTTAATGTCAACAGCATCCCTTTGGTCATCTGCAAGTTGGTGGATAGTACTTGTGTTCACGAATATGTTTTCAATATCACCAACTGCAACATATTTGTCTTTAAGACCAGCTTCAGCAACTGGTAATACTTTATAAACATGAGTCCAATTACAAGGGAACAATATGGTTAATCCCTTTTCAGGAGAAACTGTAATTCCCTGATAATAAAATTCTACCTCGCCACCTTGGTAGTCATCATTTAAAAAAGTCATAAATGTTATTTTTCTATTACCGTGTTCAAACTTAGAAGAACGATAAGACAAAAGTCGATCTCCACATAATGGATAATAAACCTGCAATTCTAGTTTATCAGGTATAACTCCGTTGGGTATTGTTGCTTGATCAAATTTATATCTGTATAAATTATAAACCTGCACCATAATATTTCCATACTCTTCGTAAAGAGATTCTGTTTCATTGAGATCTACAATTCTATGAGAAGTATCATTTGGGTCGCATATTTGATTGATATTACAATCATATTCATAATCTTTATGATCGTATTGAAATTGTTTCAATCTATCACATAAATCTAAATCTTCTAAGTACCATCCAGCAATAAAGGTGTTTGGAATTTTGTTTATACTATGTTCTTTCATACTATCCTTATTTGCAGTTAAAACTAAGAACTATTCGTTCTTCAGATTGATTTTCGGTTTGATTTGACCCATGTACTAACCAACTGGGGAATAATATTAAACTCCCAGCTTTCGGCACAACTGTTTCAATTTTATGTTTTAAAGTCATCATTGAATAATATACAAATGGGTTGGGTGTTTTGAAAAATAAATTACTGCTCATCTCATCAACTTTTAAATATAGTGCTCCAGAAACTGAACTCAATGGGTGAGCATGTTCGATAAGAACACTACCTTTTTTCTGTATGTTTATCCATGAATTTACTATGTGTGTTCCAGAATAACCACAATCTTCTGTATACTTTGTTATTAATTGTTCTATATCTGTAAAAATATTCTCACAACTTTTTACAGTAAGACTAATATCAAATAAATCAGTGACCAATCCATTGGGATCATGAGAGGAAACTCCGTCACCAATAAAGGCAGTATGTGCTCCAAAAGTTTTAGTCTTACAGTATTCCACAATATCATTACATTGATCTTTTGTTATGAAATCATGGACTGCCATGACCAATGTTGGAAATAATGGAATTATTTCTGTATTCATAATTTGATGTTTCGCATTTTCATTAAATTTGTTTGCTGTTCTGTTTTTATTCCATTAACAAAATATACCATGGTCAATCTTGGCTCACCACTCACAAAAAGATTTGTGGCTGCATGTTGTTGTGAAGACTCAAAACAAATTAGTCTATTATAGACATTGGAGAAACGAATGGTCTCAACAAACTGAGAATTATACTCAGTCATATTCTTTTCGTAATCTTTGTCTTCACCATTCAAGAAAAATCTATTCTTAGATTCCATCTGATCTTTATATTTAAAGAATGCTTCGCTGGTTTCTTCTTGTTCTTTGATTCGTTTAAAAATAGCAGTGCCTGTATCTAAATCTGCATTTGGGTTTAGATAAATCAATCCAGCAAAAGAAGAATTGTGATCCAGATGCACCCATCCTTTATTATAAATGGAATCTCTGTCAGGATGTTGATGCTCGATTAACTGAAACTTTAATTCGACTTCATAATCTTCTGGAGTTTCCGCAAAGAATAAGGAGAACAATCTCTTACAGAATGCATGATAAAATTCAGGATTAATTTCTTTTAAATGTGCGCTTCGTTTTCCTGGATAATGTCCAGGTGCTTCTGGATATTCCAGAGACAATGCATATTTTCGCACAGCATCTGGATCATCAAAGAAGTCATCAATACTAGTTGTCTGAAAAAATTTCATTAATGTACCTTCATTTCAGTTTTTATTTGTGGAGGATTATCTGCAATACCATTTAACAATTTTAAAAAGTCATCAGCGGATCCTGCTTCTTTGTTTAATATCATAGTCCTTGCCAGCAATACTGCAGCAAGAGACAGTGGAGTAATTTCATACTTGTTTAGTAGAGTTGTAATATAACTATCAACACTACGAGAGATTTCAATTAGTTGTTCGTCATTCATTTGTTTTCCTTAAATGGACTATCTGGATTTCTGGCTTGTACTCTTGGAATCTCAGTCATACAATACTGCTCACCTCTAAGACCAATGTAAAATTTACAAGGGTTTCCAACAAAGTTATTTTGTGCACTATTATCAATGTAGACATTCTCAACTTTCGTGAAGTGTCCACAACCCGATAACAATAAAACCAGTAAGACTCTAACCACCATAATACCCAATCAATAAATTCATTGCACGAATGTACTTCATGTTATTCACAACATCCTCTGGGTGAAGCCAATAACCATCTGGATTCAATTCATCCTTTGGATTTGCATTCCACTGATCCAACTCACTCTGCATGTAATCTCTAGAGTCAATTAGTGATGCCAATGTAATCCCGTGTGCAACCTCATAGGGGATACTCAATCCACCAGTAGGAAACAAATGTTCGTTTTCAGTTTTTATCATAACTCTATTATACTCCAATTAATCTTGCAAGACAACCAATTTCTTCACAGTCTTGGGATTGCAATAGACTACTTGTCTACCTTCGTTTGCTCCGAGGGGAAGATCTGCATGAATTAGCACTCCAAATTCGTTTTGTCTAATCACCATTCCTACTAGCGGAACACCTTCCCACTTTGCGAATACTCTGTCTCCATAGTTCCACTTCTGGGGTTTGGCATTTTTAGCAAATTGATCAGCTAATTTCATCTACTTACTCTTAACTCTGCTTCTGGATTAGTCAGACAAGCATGATAGTACTGTTTGACAAATTCCACAAGACCATCGTAGTCACCCCATCCGTTGTCTGGATTATATCTCTTATACTCTTCGGGAGAAGAAATTAACTTAACCATCCCTTCATGTAAGAGTGAAGAGATATCCTCAGCTGTGTAATAACCGACTTCTTCTGGTCGCCATAAAACATCATAAAGAGTATCACCATTAGACAAGAAAACTTGTGTAGCCATCTTACCTAGATTGTGAGTGATATTCATAGAGAATATACTTGTGGGTTGTATAACCATTAAATCAACATCAAGACTCATTTTTAATACCTCGCTTTTGTGCTTGTCGTTCAGACTTCCAAAACACTCGTTTCCAATCTCTTAGATGCTTCCACCATTGGGGAGGAGCAGTTTTATTTCCTTGTTTCACATTCGCCATACCAACTCCATTACTATAATTATAGCCATTGCGATTAGACTAGTCATCTTGTTCTTCCTCATACTCGGGAAGAGTGGCTTCCAATAATCTAATCAACTGAATAACACCTTCGTAATTCATAGTGAGTTTACTGGTGTATCCCTGTTCACCTAGAGTAAGAACAGTTCTGCCATCTTCAGTAATACCGACTGAGTACATTACTCATCCTCCTGTAGTAGAAAATACAATCGTTCCAATGCTTCCATGGCTTCAGCTAATGCCACTTTCTGGTCTGCTGAACCACGCTTTTCAATCTCTATCTTAATGTCGTAAAGACAGTTCTCACAATGCCCCACAGTGGAAGCCATCTCATTTGATTTAATCATATATGCAACCTTTTACAGTGAAAATTTTCTCGGGGAATTTTTTGCAACAATCTGATTTCGATCGATGCAACCCTATACAGAATTATACCCTAAACAATCTTGCAAGACAAGAGATAATTATGATGTGGGCTAAACCCTCCGCATAGCCCATGAGGTAGGAGTCCCTGTGTTATATTTTATGTCCCCTAATCCCAATACAGATTACAACTGCTTCATCTTCTCAGAGCCGAAATACATCAGTGCTAGTCCTACTGCTGCAACACCCATAAGCACCAACAGTGAATTCTCTGGTTCATCCATGCCACCAACAGCACCTAATACTATTACTAGTCCTAATATAAATCTAATCATTTTGCTAATCTCTTTCTTAGTAAATAACCCAATGTTGGTTTGATGCCCAATCTCTTGCGTAACAGTTCGTTTAGTGTTTTCTTCATAGTATCCTCCCTTGTTCTAATTAAGCAGTAAGCATGTATGTTGCGAGATCTTTCCATTCTTTGTTGCTGGCACGAATCTTTGCAACAGCAATCAGAGTACGGAGGGATATCTCTTTGGCTTCTTTACCTACTTTACGAATAAGAGCCAATGCGTCTGCCTTAATGGTGGCATCGTACTCTGGCAGGAACTCATCACTCTTAGCAATAAACTCCATGCGGTCGATCTTCTGGTCGTGAGACATAGACAGGTCGATCATCATGCTACGACTACGAATGGCTTGGTCGATACGATCTTGGTCCATGTTAGAGATGAAGATTACTCGACCTTCGAATGCGAAACTGCGTGGCAGGTCATCGTCCTTCATGTCAGCATTCCAGCTGATGATTCGCTTGCCGTAAGAGTCCAATGCTCCCTTAAGCAAGTTTAATGCAACTGGATCTTTCAGAACAGCATCGCAATCGTCAAAAACAATCACAGATTTTTGATTTTCGAAAAGGGTACGATACAAACCCTTAGCAGTGGAGTAACCCTTGACCATCATAAAGCACTTGCTAGTATTGATAACAGAGCCCACTTGGAATTCAGCTAATTCAGAAATATCTTTGTAGCCATGTGCAGCCAGCGTCTTGGTTACAGTGTATGTTTTACCGAGTCCACCTTCGCCAGTAATTACAGCAGAGGGTTGAACACCAGTAGCGACCATGGTCACCAATTTCTCAACGAAACCGAATCGAGTGTTGATGTCATATTTGTTGGATTTTTCAACAGCTGCAGCCATTGCAACTTCAACATCACCGACCATGGCTTTGAGTTTGCGTTCAACATATGCCTTAGAGTAAGACTTGATTGTTTTGGAGCCGACTTTAGCCATGTAGTTGCCAGATTTAGCGTCGAAGGAAACAGCGGATACATTCATAAAAAACCTTTCATAATCAATTTCAATACCATAATCTTACAGTAATTGCGAATTAACGGCAACAACTTTCTGGATAACCATGCTCTTAGTAGGGTAATTCCGAGATCGATTCGCAGATCTCGTCTGGTCCAAAATCAGAATTCTCACCATAAACTTCACAACGATCACCATCGATAATAACCAATTGATTATCGGTTCCAGCGATTAATGGAACAGGAGATTGAACCCCAGCGAAACCCATTAATTCATGTTTATCCATAACACGGAATTCTAAAGCAGAGAGAAACTTTCTAGTAATCATAATAACCCTTAATCAATTCAATAAAGACTATTATTCCTTAATTGCGAATTAACGACAACCACTAAATGGACAAAACCCCATATAGAATGGGGTTATTTCTCTCTCGTAGTTAGTGGTTACTTACTTCTCTGTATCAACCCTAACACAGTGATTATGCCTCAAAGTCAAGTAATAATCAAATATAAATTGCAAGTTGCAGACTAGACTTCCTCCCAGAGATCGCCATCTTGAACGAATCGATTACCGATGTCCACTGGTCTAATAGGTGCGATGGGGTCAGGAGTCTGATTATTACCTAGACTAGTGAAGGAGTGGAGTTGTGCTTCTGCTTTGTCATCACCAGAAGTCATCCACTCGGTTTGCTTCTTGGCTATAAGTGCTTTCGTCTCTGGAGTATGTTTCTTTTGGTTGCCACAGGAGCGACTGCAGAACTCACCTCGTTTGTTGTGCACAGCCCCACACTTAGGACATGTTTTTGATTTGTATCCCATCACTCGCCTTTGTATTCATGCAAACTGTGTATTTTCGGGAGGACTGTCCACCACACCATAAATAGAGCCAATTTGACCCACAGCATTGCTATCACTACACTCATTGTTATGGTCTGTTGCTTTAGGGCATCGTTTGTTTCCACATAGCGGACATAGCCTCATATAGACGGATTCTGGATCTTTAGCGTCTATCGGTCTACAGGTATGGCAATAACACTTCATTTCAGCAAGAATCCTATTCTATCTCCACATGGACTATCGTAGAAGTTTTCTCTCCATATGGGTATTATCTCTTGTGCTGTATGATTGGCAAAGTCATCGTTGTATCTTAGGTGTACTTCAATGATTTTATCGTCAATCATCTCTATGTTTAACCACTCGTACTTTTGGGCAATTGGTTGTAATAATGGTGGTAATTCATAGTTATATTCGATTCGCTTCCAAGAGCTAAATCGATCTGTTCTTAGACTATCTTTAAATCCTTCCACAGCCAGTGTTTGCTTACCGTAGTTATAGTCTATTGTTATGTGTCTACCTTTAAATAACTCACACCAAAAGTAACCATCTGGAATGATATCGGCATTGGCAGGAATTGTCAGTATACTGCTACCACGACCCATCATACGATAATTACTAATTGGTCTTACAATGTACTCGTTAGTGGTTGTTGGTGCTATCCCAGCTGGTCCACAATCATAGCCTAATCGCTTTGCCAGTATTAGTTTATCGTAAATCCACAGATCTTCCCCAGAAATAGTAGACCAGACAGAACTATCGTCTATTCTGTTAACAGTTTCCATAGTACAAAAAGTAATATTGCAGAGTTAAGAGCAGTGCATCCAGCTATAATCATCATTGCTATATCGAATGGTGTCATACGATATCCTTAGTCGGTTTCCATTCATCCCATGGGTCTTTTATCTCTACCTTCCACTGTGCATTTACTGATGGAGCAACTCCATTCCACGGCACGGTATAGCTGTAGTTTCGTTTCTTCTCGAATTCCTCTGCTTCTTCGTGAGTGGCTAGTTTATCTTCGTTATTATTCATTTTTTACCCTGTAGAGATAGTAGTAGACTAGACTATTGCAGTTCTTTGATGACTGCTCTCTGATTGGCGATTACTGTCTCCAGTGCTTCGATTCGATTCTTTGCATCTGCGAGTTGTTGCTCCAATGCTTTCATTGATTCCACCATTGATAAGATGGCTTCAGTTTCCATTTGTTGTACTGTTTTCATTGTATTCCTAGATTAGATTGTAGTTTATAATTGCTCTCACGGTATTCGTGGAACTGCTTGCATGAAACCGATTTCCATTGAAGATGACTGCTCTATTCTTCTTTGGTGTTACTCTCATGAATAACTCGGATTCGTACTCAGTTCCAAAAATATGGGTATCTCCATCAGTATCATTTACATAGTAGAGAAGAACTATATGATCGTTTTCGTCATCCCTATGGATCTGGTCATAAGCATTATTTGTATTCTGCCTCACATGTAGGAAAGAAC
>Ga0304729_1001641_pt1 | contig 14323 bp, 7 predicted proteins | sample C_131016_MF_Meta_FD_190475 | JGI IMG/M metagenome (GOLD analysis project Ga0304729, IMG submission 190475) | Freshwater microbial communities from Lake Croche, Canada to study carbon cycling - C_131016_MF_MetaG (v2) (version 2) | ecosystem: Environmental > Aquatic > Freshwater > Lake | place... | reverse complement strand
TTATTGAATCTACAGCTTTGCATGGTACTATTGACAAACAAGCTGAAAAGCCTTATAGCTTTTTGGCTGTGTGTAATGAAATAAAAAGCTATATACAGGCATCATTTAAAGACTTGCCATATACCTCGGGTTTACCTATCCCTATTGATGGTAGCAATAACGGTTGGCAGCATCTAGCTGCTATGTCTAAAGACAAACATGCAGGTGAATTAGTATCTCTTGTTCATACGCCTATCCAAAAAGATTTTTATGTAGCCGTAGCTAAAGAGCTTATTACATTAATGCCTGAATGGTTTGCTGAAAAACAAATGCCTATGAAGACTATTCGCAAAGGTATTGCCAAGCGAGGTTCAATGACCCGGGCATATTCAGCTGGTAAACAACGTATTGCTAAGAATATGTATGATGATTGCCATGTTGAAGGTTATACAACCAAGTATAACATTGATGAAGAACAATGCAATGTGCTGGCAGGTAACCTGATCACAGCTATTAATACAGTTTGTGATGGCCCATTAAAAACGAGTAAGTACCTGCAGAAGATTGCTGAACATGAACTTAATAATGGTCGTACAACTCTTGAGTGGACTACACCAAGTGGATTCCCTGTTATATATAAAGCTTATCTACAACATGAATTCAAACAACGAGGTACTATTCGTGGTATCAAAGGAAACAAAGATGGGAGAGTAACACATGTCGTCAGAATCGATATTACTAATCAGGAAACAGGCGGTAAAGTTGCTTGCCGCAGGAGCTTTGCTTCTGGTATCAGCCCTAACGTTGTTCACTCGTATGATGCGGCTCATATGGCAAATACTATTGTGGCTTTTGGTGGGAGTTTTGCTGCCGTACATGATAGTTTTAATTGCCATGCGTCGGATGTTACTCTGCTTCAAGACATAACTAAGATGACCTTCCAAGCTCAGTATGATGTACCAAACTTCTTTGACATCCTACAAGACAATTTAATGCAACACAAAGATACATTTAAGGTATCACAACCCAAGCTAGGGTCACTTGATCTGGCTGAACTAACCAACTCCGAATACTTCTTCTGCTAACAAGGACACAATAAATGAATTCATACCAAGAACTAATCGCCAAATCACGCTATGCCCGATACATCCCTGAGCTATCACGCCGGGAGAACTGGGATGAAACTGCTGATCGTTGGATTAACTTCTTCAAAGACCACTTCAAAGATCGTTTGCAAGCTGACTCCTCCATGTGGGATGACCTGTCAAATAGTATTAAAGACCTGAAGTCACTACCCTCAATGCGCTCTATTATGACTGCGGGTGAAGCACTCAAGCGTACTAATGTAGCAGCATACAACTGCAGCTATCTACCCGTTGACCATCCCAGAGCTTTCGATGAGTCTATGTACATCCTGTTATGTGGCACAGGAGTAGGTTTCTCTTGTGAAGCAGCATACACTAATAGGCTACCTATCATACCGCAGTTATCGCTTACAGGCGGTACCATTCTGGTGCAAGATAGCAAGGAAGGATGGTGTAAAGCATTCAAAGAGCTAGTCGCAGGGCTATATGCTGGTAATATCTCCTCATGGGATGTATCACTGGTGCGCCCAGCAGGTGCTCCTTTGAAAACCTTTGGAGGCCGTGCATCTGGCCCTGCACCTTTGGTATCTCTGTTTGAATACACAGTAGCTAAGTTTAAAGCAGCTCAAGGTCGCCAACTCAAATCAATCGAAGTGCATGATATCATGTGTAAGATCGGTGAAGTTGTTGTTGTGGGTGGTGTACGCCGTTCAGCTATGATTAGCTTAGGTGATCTGGGTGACTACGATCATGCAACAGCCAAGTCAGGCGCATGGTGGGAACAACACGGTGAACGAGCATTAGCTAACAATTCAGCAGTATATGACTCTAAACCCTCTATTGGTGTGTTCATGAAAGAATGGAATGACATCTACAACAGTCATTCAGGTGAGCGCGGCATCTTCAATCGTGAAGCATCACAAAAACAAGCAGCTAAGTGGGGTCGTCGTAGTGCTACCGTAGACTATGGTACTAACCCATGTGCTGAAATTATCCTCAAGCCATACCAATTCTGTAACCTGTCTACTGTGGTTGTTGAGCCTGATGATACACTTGCAACCCTCAAATACAAGATCTATATTGCTACTATCATGGGAACTATGCAGTCGGACTTGACCTACTTCCCTTACCTTCGCAGTATCTGGACTAAGAATACAGAAGCAGAGCGTTTACTTGGTGTATCACTCACAGGTATCTTTGACAATCATTTGCTAAGAGGTGCTGAAGGTAACCTGCAAGAGATCCTTGAAGAACTACGTAACACTGCACGGGAAACAAATGAGATGATGTCAGGTATGCTGGGTATCAGCTGCTCAGTAGCTATCACAGCAGTCAAGCCTGAAGGTACTGTATCACAGTTGACACAAACATCTAGCGGTATCCATGCAGGTCATGCTCCATACTACATTCGTCGTATCCGTCAAGACAAGAAAGATCCGCTAACTCAGTTCTTAATTGAACAAGGTGTCCCTCATGAAGACTGCGTAATGAAACCTAAAGATACTGTAGTGTTCTCATTCCCACAACACTCACCGGGATTTACCCGCAAAGACCTTACGGCTATCCAGCACTTAGATATCTGGTTGGCGTATCAACGCCACTACTGCGAGCACAAGCCTTCAGTTACTATCTCTGTAAAGGAACATGAATGGATGGAGGTAGGTGCATGGGTGTACAAACACTTTGATGAATGTACTGGTATCAGTTTCCTGCCTGATGATGGCGGCACATATCAACAAGCCCCCTATGAGGAGTGTACTAAGGAAGAATTTGATGCTATGCAAATGCCAGCTATCAATTGGGAATTGTTCATTGAAGATCGTGATAACGTTGAAGGCGCTCAAACATTAGCTTGTAGTGCTTCAGGATGCGAGATTTAATATGACAACAGTAAAGATGTTCACAACCAAAACATGTGCTCCCTGTAAACAAATGAAAGAGATTATGAAAGATATTGATCACACCGGAATACACCTTGAGTATCTTGATGCTAGGGATGCAATGGAACAAGTTGTACGTTATGGAATTAAAACTGTACCGTACTTCATTATGGAACAAGATGATGAAGTCATTGACAAGCATGCAGGAGTAATGTCTGTTGATGAATACATTGATTGGCTAGGCAAAGCAGCTTAGTCAAAATCCCTCCTGTACCAGTCGGTACCTAATAGGAACCCGGTCATTAGTATAATGGATAATGCAAGGGGCTTCTATCCCCGCAATGTGGGTTCAATTCCTGCATGACCGACCAATAAACAACTAAAGGAAAATATATGGCAATGCCACCTCTCTCCGGAAACAAACCACAACCATTGGTCTTTCCTCTCCGTAACTTGTTTGCAGATAACTTTGTTGTCTATTACAAGTCACATGGCTATCACTTCAATGTACAAGGAACTACCTTTGCTCAAGACCATGAGCTATTAAATGAGATCTATGATTACTTATGGGATCAGCATGATACCCTTGGCGAACAACTACGCCAGTTAGATAAGCCAGCACCAAGCTCTCTCAAAGCTATCCTTGATATCTCTGAGATCACAGAATGCCTGAAGCTAGGTGAGACCAGTGCTGTTATGTTCTCTGAACTGTCGGATGACTTCGAGACCCTAATGCGTAATGCTCAGTGGTTGTTTGAAAATTCTGAAGAGTGTGGAGGAATGAACACCATGATTGGTGACTATATGAAGGGGCTGAGTAAGCTTCATTGGAAAGTTAAAGCAACATTGAATAGGAGTATGAAGTAATGAAAAGTTATAACACGCGAGCACTACGTGGTGATGATCAATACACTGATCATGATTTCAAACAAGACCTTATGGAAAGTGGTATTGTAGTTCCTGACCATTTGCTCTATAAACCAGAGATGAATGACTACGTTCTTAATGAGATCTACAAACAGTCATGCAACAACCTAACACAAATAGACAACCCTGCCACCAGTGCTAAGTACACCCCTGAAGAAGCACAAGAAGAAGCTTCAGCACTACGCTCACAAGCAAAAAAGAACATCAATAACTTGATGTAAAAAAAAAATAACCCCTAAGGATTACTCCTTGGGGGTTTTTATTTGTTTAAATCATAAAGTTAATTAAACCTAGTCTGGCTCTTCGAACAATCTCAGCCATGTTTTCTCTCTTAGCACTGGTGTCAGCCCATCTTGCAAGCTTAAATCCTTTACTGTCATACAATGCAGCATTCTTGTAGAGTTTAATCATTGAAATAAGTTGTTGAGGAGTAACCTGAAAAGTGTCAGGGCGGTTGGCAGAAGGCGGTTGATAGCCTGATGCCGGTGAAATTAAATACTGATAAAGCTCTTTACTATGCTCAGAAACATACTTACCTTTAGATAAACTGTCTTGAATATACTCAAACTGGGTATCCATAGTAACTAATGTACCATAGTAATCACTATCTTTACCAAGATAAATAGTATCTTCTTTTTTAATCTTAGCAAGACCATCAGCCATCTTCTTATCAAAGTCTTTTACAAACTCTTTTTGAATATCCCATTGCATAATCTCAGGTAGAATAATATTGTTAGCTACATAATGGGTCTGCAAAAAACTATCTGAAGACAAAATCAAATTGTCATGTACTGGTTGCATGAATAGCATTTGATTTGGCTTCTTACCGCCATTAATATAATTCATGGTATTAATTAGCAATGCGCTCTCGCGGTATTGACCCATGATCGGCCCGACCTGGTTCTTAGCTGCCGAGCCTGGGCCGGGAGTAAATAATGTTTCATTACCTTCAGCATCCTGAACGTGCTTGGGCTTAGCCGGGGCCATAGCATCAAATGTGCTTTTCATACTCATAATCTTACGGGTAGATCCATCTCCAGAAGTCAAGTTTATAAATTGACCTGTTTCTTTTGGCATGTAACTACCAATACTAAGCTTCTCACCAAAGTAACCTGTAGGTGATGGCACAGAGCCAAACATACCTAACATGGCTACCATGTCTTTAGGTAACTGCTGCTGCCAAGAATCTACAATGCCCGATAAAGTAGAACCATAAATGACATTAAGATCATTAACTAAGTCCTTTTCGGAACCATTATATACTTTAAGCATTTCATCTTTAAAAGATGGATTCTTATTTAAAAACTTTCTAGCATTAGAAAAATGATATGACTTAGGCATACCATAATCTGTCTGTAGCAATACACTCTTACTGAATTCATCTGCAAATAACGGATTCATGTTCTTACTTAAAGCAGCTTTCCAAGCAGTAATCTTGTCGTCACTGTCTTTAGAAAAGGCTTTATCAACACCTTCTTTAATTGAAGATTCAAGAAAGAAAAAGCGAGGATTTCCATCAGGAATTGTGTTTGTAATAGCATCAGTACTTTCTGCGTAAAGAATACCAACACGCTTAAGCACATCTAAACCACCAATATCATTGGCCAAGAAAGTTCTACCAGCAGAACTCATATCAATCTCTAGCGTAGTTCTTGGATTAAATGCAGTACCATTCTGCTTGGCAGATAAATAGTTAGCTGCATCTAAGTAAGCCTGTAATCTGTAGCCCCAATCCTTCTTGCCAGAAGTAGCAATGAAATTATTTAACACACCTAATTGTTGTGGTGACAAATTAACATCCAGCTTAGTCATATCCAAAGCAGCATTAGCAACAAGCTTATTGCTGGCAGGAACAATGCTCTGCATAACACGACCAATAGCTGCAGCCTCTTGAATAAAGTCAGGAGTAACTAATGCAGCCAATTCATGTGGGAGAAATGAATCAGTATTGCGACCAACTTTAGAACCTACATCAAGCACTTTACCTAACGTTGCCATCCAAGCAAACTCACGTTGAACAGATGACAACTCAAAGTTTTTATTACGCACTTGTCTTGCAATAGCATCTATGTGTGCTTTAGCTTGTGTACGACTAACACCAACAGCGTGATAAGCAGTTTTAGATACATCCATTGGAATAGAAATTTGTCCAATAACAGCACGAGAATTTAAATCACGTTGTGCATTAACATCTTCTGTGTCATTGTATTGACGATGAACAGAGTAATCTTCCCAATGTGGTGCATATCTGGCCATGTTATCTGCTACGTTTTGACCGTGATAACCAACAAGTTTAACAAGGATGGTTGCTTTAGTTTTCAAAACAGTAGGATCAGTATCCGCAGAAGTAATGCCCATTATCTTTTTAGTTGAAGTAAGACCTTGAGTAGGGTTACCAACTTTACTACGTGGGTGGGTATCAGTAGCAGAAACTTGTCCTTGCCCCGCAGGAAACATTTCAGATACTGCTTGATTAACCATTAATGCTTCAATGTAAGTCTTAATAGGGCTAACAACTAAACCAATAGAACCCGAAATACGCATTGCTTCTTTTACTTCTGGAACAGTTTGATAATTTACTTTACCTGTTTTATCACCATCTCTAAAAGACTTGGCTGCTCCAACATAATCACTTGTTGAAGTAACAGGAACAATCTGACTCTTACCACGGGTTAAATCCCCAATCTCACGGGACATTGCTCTTGAAGCTAGATAAAACTTAATACCTTTATTAGGATGAAGTCTGAATACTTCTTCACCAGATGTTTTATCTGAGATCAAATAACCAGCATCAATAGCTGATTGAGTTAATGCAGCACCCAGATCTCTGGTTCTAACACCAGTTTGTTTAGCCGGTAAAGCATTACCACGCTCATCTACATTACCCATTTGATGCAGCTTCATAGCCGTATTACCAAGAATACCGTACATGGTTTCAGCAGGAATACCACCACCCTTAGCAGTCAATGCTACAGGAGCAACATCAACGCCGGGAATATCAGAACCCCAAGCATGAATGCTGGCAAGCTCAGGATCATTGATCTCACCTTCAACCGTGGTAGCTGCACCTGAAACAATAGGTGCTGTCATAGACAAAGCCATTGTTGCTAAATTAGCAATCTTAGTTGCATCACCACCAAGCGTCTGCTTAAGGTATTCCATTGTGGAAGTATTCTTAGGTGCTTTAGCATCAACGCTGTTATCACCAATCTCTACTTGAGTATTAGCCATTGATGTTCCCAAATTAAGGGAAGCGTCCATGACTGTACCACGAGTAGTAGGAGTAATACTCTTTGGAAAACGCTGCTCTAGCTCTTGTTCATTAGCCCATGAACCTTTAAGCGCACCAGCTTTTTCTTTTTGTAATCTGCGCTCTTCATTGTACATTGCTTTAGACTGTTCTTGAGATAACTCATTACCGCGAACACCAAGAATATCCAACTGCGGCTGACCCACATTTAACGGCTGACGATTATCTTGCCATGTACTCTCATCTTGATTTTGATAAGCAGCTTCTTGGTAGTTAGGTGCTTGTTGGGTAGGCCGCTGATAGCTACCCGCTTGGTACATATTGTCCGGTACTTCTGTCTGTGCATTAGCACGAGCAGCTTCGAAGTTTGCCTGCTGTGTTTCATCAACAGGTGGAACCTCTGCTTGTGCTGTTGGCATTGCTGTTGGCATTGCTGTTTGAGGAACATCAAGACCTTGCTTTGCCAGCTGATCCCTCATTTGAGTATTCAATGGAGGAACAGCGTACTGACCTCCCTGCGTATTGGTAACTAATTTAGCCATTAATAATCTCCTAATTCCTTCTGGATGTATTTAGCAAAAGCAGGGCTTGTACCAAATACTGGTAACAGTCGCGCTGCCGCTTTCGTTTTCTGTCCGGGATCCGCAGATAGAGCATCATTAACTTTATTAATGTATGATAGTGCAGGTGCCTGATCCGATATTTGTTTGTATGCTTGTCCAAGCACACTTTGTTTTTGTGTTGATTCGGGAACAACAGATGATACGGTATCCCAGATACGTTGGCCTGAACCAAGTATACCTGCTTGACCAATAAACCTTTGAAACTTCTTATCTTCTTTTAACCATGCTGGCGGTGTCTCACCATATTTAATAATATCCTTCATGGACAATGCCATATAAGTAAGTGCCATCATCATAGCAATGGTAGCTGCTGCATTGACTTGATCAGCAGAACCATTCTTACGCAGATCACCAAGCAATCTTGGCAATACATTAGCTGTAAATGCCGAGGTGTAACCTTGAAATTGAGTAAACAATTGCAGATAAGGATCACTATAAAACTTAGGTCTGTTCATCTTTGTAGGGTGAATAACTGCTTCACTAATGAAGTTATGAGTCCCTCTGGTAAGCTCATCATACACTTTCATTTGATTCTCAGGTGATGTTCTGTCAATAGCTAGCAAGCCTTCAACATCAACACCAATCCTAATCAAATGTTCTTTGGCATCAATAGCTGCTTGAGAGGGGTTATTGATATCAGACTTTTCAACTACACTTAGCCAGTTATTAATTGCATCTGCACCAATAGCTAGCTTAGCATACCGAGTTACGTTAGTGACGCTAGTTAAACCAGTTATCTTAAAGAAACCCTCAGTCCATTTTTGGTAGTATCCAACAACAACGTCATTGCGTTTACCGATATCGCCTTTAGATTGATAACCAGCTTCATATAACTTTTGGTGATAAGTCTCAGCACGTTCAGAAGTCTTACCCCCAATAGAAGCCATAGCACCAGCAATCTCGGATACAGTACCCTCAAGTAATGCACGAGTAGCCTTAGCTGACTGCGTTAGATTAAGGTTACGATAGATCTGAGCAAACTCAACTGTAGAGCTAACTGCAGCAAGGGGCAATGACACTACCATATTCAGGAAGTTGATTGTATTAAGAGCACCCATAGCATATTTATTCTTTACCTCATGGAAAGAACCTTCACGCATACCTAGCCAATCGTTTAATTCATGAGCAACAAAAGAAGCTCGTTCAGAGGTTAACTCGCCTTTATCAATAGCAGCCTGAAGCAATGAAGCAAGGTGTGAACCATTTTCACCAATCAAATTTTTATTAACATAATGAGATCCCCCCTTGGCAGCAAGTCCATAAGCATTTTCATTCATATCCATGTTAAGATACTTACTAAACTCGCCTGCATGTTTAGGGTCATTTAGAATCTTGCTTAAATTATCCCTTACCAAATGTGAATTCATACTATCATTAAAGATATCATCAAAAGGGTCTGAGATAAATGTTGTGGTAGGGTCACCCAGTAATTTAGACACTGCTTGATTTGCTTCTGATCCAGAGATACCAAGATGCTTGGAAAGAAGTCCAGCAAATTCTTGTTGATTATTTTGAATAGCATTTTTATTAACTGGTTTTAACCTAATAAAATCTCTTACAGATAATTTACTATTTGTTTTATCATTGTATGCATCAACTAAGGATTGAATGCGATCAGCATACTTAGCAATAGCTGCTTTATGCTCAACAAAATTACCAAGCATATCACTGATCTTACCGTTGTCTGTAAAATAATTTAAAGCATTTGTAGTAGTTGAATCACCACTAGCTTCTTTGGTATCAATCAATTTAAGAATTGTATTTTGAACTTTAGGATCAGCAAGTACTCCTGATACTTTAGCCATTGGCATATTAAAATCTTTAGATACCTCAACAGGGCTGCCAAAAGAGTTCTGAAGCTTCTTGGTTATTTCTGCCTGTTGCTCTTCAATAGATCCACCATTGAATGCTCTGTTAGCACCCAGTAATGTCCACAAAGCAGCAGAGTATTCACCGCTATGCCCGTTGTCTCCTGCTAAAGCCGAAGACCATTTACCGTACAATGAAGATAACCCCTTATCCTTAACCCAATTAAGTGCTGAACCAACAATCCCAGATGAAGTACGTTTAAATGTTTCTGCTGCTTTTATTTCTGCAAGCCCCAGTACCTGATCCTCTTCACCTCTACTTTTGTTAGCCTTATCAATGATTTCCTGAGCAGTAGGTACTCTCCCATTAATACCAACTTGGTTATCCCTGAAGTCAGCATCCATAGTAACATCAGTAGGTTTGGCTTGCGACTTGTAAGCCAGTGCATGATGTGCCACGCCAAACGTAGGGCCAAGCACAGCACCGCCAACACCAGCGTTAAGGATCCTATTCTTTAAAGCAGCAATACCTTCAGGAGTATCTGGGTTTACAAAGCCAGCTTGTTCACCATAGTATTGGGTAAGCTCTTGGAGCATCTCTTCAGGTGCTTCATCAAGCACACCACGTTTAGCAGCGCCTCCCATCTGCTTAAGAAATCCACCTTCAACAGCATGAGCTGCTTCAGTAACTTCTTGAATAGCTTTTTGAGTGTGTCTAATAATAGCTTGTTCAGCTTCATATCGAGTCATACCTTTAGCTATTAACTGTTCGGTAATAGCTTTTTGAGTTGACTTTTCAAAGATAGAAGTAAACTTACCAGTAACACCTAATGTTTCAATAGCTGATTGAGTAACCCCAGACAAAATAGCCCAGCCAACATTCTTTTCTTTTTGATTTTCCCAAGTCTGTCCAGCATACACTGCTGCGGGTAATGCTAGTGATGCACCACCTGTAGCAGGTGCTGCCATAGTAGCAAGAATAGACATAGCCATTTGGGGTGTAGAAGAAGCCGCTGTACCAATAACATAGTCAGCCATCTTACTGAATGAATCTAGTTTCCAATTGCCTTGGTCATCTAATGCTTCACCATTACGTAATACAGGGAAATTACGCAAATCAGAACCTAATGCCTGAGAATTAGATTGACCAACATTCTGCAAGTACTCTGACCCAGTAGATCTTCCAAGCATATCAAGAACGTTGTATGCTCCTTGCTGCATAGAAGCAGTACCTGATCTTAAACCAGTCATCAAGTTACTACGAGCTTCCCCTTTATAATTTTCCTCGGGTCGAATATAACCCGCACCCATATAATCGCTCTTGCCATGCTTGTCTAATGAAGCACCGTACTGTAATGCAGTATCAGCATAAGGCTTTGCCATTAAAGGAAATTGATTACGCTCCACATTAAGCGCCTGATGCATTGCATCTGCAATAGTTAATGGTGCAAAGTCTGCTTTGGATTTAGCTTTGTAAAGATCAGCCCAAGCCATCTTGGTTGTCTGATCTTGTGTTGGCATTAAAGGGTCTGCTAACCTGTTGGTTAACAAATAATCACTTAACCGTTCACCCTTATCGTTTTCAAGATCACCAATATCACGGTCGTTAATATCCTGTAATCCGGTAAATGTTGGCCTAGTAAAACCAAATCTAACAATAGCATCTCTTACAATTTGATGTTGAGTGTCTGCACCATATTCTGCTGCTTTAAAATCTTCAGCAGTGTTACCTGTCTTTTGAGTCTCAGCGGTGTTAACACCTTGAAGCCGCAAAGGTCTGCTACGCCCCGGAATTTTAAAAGTGTCACCGTCTTTTGTGATGATGCCACCCGGCAAAACAAACTGAGAGGTATCTACAGGCTCAAACCCGCTATCCTTCAATGATTGATTTAAATAATCCATAGTACCTCTTTAGTTGTTTATTTTAATTTATCCATAGCATACTGGTAAAATGCTGTCTCTGATTGGCTATCTACTTTAGTCTTGCGTTCAGAAGGTGTTTTGAATTGTTGATATAGCTTGGCTAGCTTTTCATTCTTCAATTGCTCACGTTCACTTGGATCCATACGAGGATCTGCTTTAGAAACATTTCTGTCAGCCACATCAATAAGTGTTTTAATTTTACCAGCATCCATTGGTTTACCTGCCCCAAGATCAAATGCCCCGGAATCAATACCTGATCTACCAATCAACATTGACTTTGCCAAGTAAGGGGTAAATGAAATAACTTTTCCTTCTTGAGGGTATGAAGTCATATCACGAAGCGCATTATTAAATACACCAGTCATTGACTCGTGCATAGTTGCATTATCCGCAACTAGTCCGCGTTCCCTAAAGAACTTAGTAGCCTCATTAGCAATCTCTGATGATGTGGGCATATTAGCTCTTTTTATATTACCACCACCTTTACTAGTGTCTGCTGGCCCATACAAAGAATTGTAAGACTTATCCACACTTGTTTGAAAGGATTTGTTTAACTCGCTAAATTGCTTAATACCTTCATCTTGCTGTTTTTTAAATTCATCATGGGGAATAATGTTCATATTTGCTAATGATTTAGCTTTATCAGGATAAGCTTTTCTAAGAGCATCCATATACTGCGCTACCGGAATATTAGTTCCCTTAACATACTGCTCTACTGCCCCGGGTTTAGAACCATTCATAGTTTTCATTTCAACTGTTTCAATTCGTTGCCCTGCATTAGGGCCAGTATCAAAAGTGTAAACACCAGTTTTACCAGTAGGCTGAATAGAAGAACGAGGAGTACCTAATTTACTGTAGTCACCTGTACGCATTGCTTCTCGAACATTCTCAGGGGAATACCCTTCTGCAATAAGCTTAGGTGCCATTACTCGATCTTCAGCAGCTTGTTGCGCTTTGTAAGCACGGTTTTCTGTAGCGGCCTGAGCCATGCGAGTGTCAGCATGTGACATAACATCACGACCAGCATACCTTAAACTACCACCAGTAGACCCACCACTAAGCATACCTCCAGCAGCAACCATAGCAAACCTTGCAAGGTCTTGTGGTTGAAACATACTGTCTTTGTCTCCAAAGATTGAGCTAATGGCCTTCTCAAGGAAACTTTTTTGTTGCTCAGGGGGTTGTTCAGCTGCAGCTTCTTTTGCAGCTTCAACCTGTGGAGCTTTGTCTTCAGCATGTAATCCTAATGTTTTAAACCAATCATTATCATATGCTTGTGGTTCATATGGTACATTATTCATGTCTGTAAAACCAGAACCTGGAACAGAAGGTACATAAGGAACAGGCCCAGAGGGAACATTCTTATATTCAGACAAATCAATTGCAGGAGGATTAACTGAAGTAGTGCTATCCATCCTAGTAAACTGAGGAATAGGCCCGGGTATTGTTGCAGGGGAGATAGGTGATGCTTGCCTATTACCCCATGCTGCTTGTCGTGCTCTTTGGGATTCTGCCAATTGATCTCTTGAAAGAGGAGGCGGCATATCCCTAATAATCTGTGAAGAAAACTTAATAGGATTACCTTCAGCATCATATTGCTGAGGGATTTCATCTACATTTTTGGTCATAAAGTTTTGTACTCGACCGTAATAGTTTTTAGCTTCACTTGTTGGAAGAAAATCTCTCCATTTACTTGGGTCTCCTGCTTTAGTTGCAGCTGCAACAGCGTTATTAACAGTGCCCGGCCCAGCATTATACGCAGTAAAAGCTTTATCTTTATCCTTGTCATATGCCTTCATCATAGCTGCCATATAATTGCCTTGGAAATCCTTATAATCTCCTTCGGTTTCACCAGCTAATGCGGGTACTCCATACCCCGGTTTTGCACCTGTAGCTGGCATTACTTGCGTAAGACCTCTGGCACCAGCAGGAGAAATTAATAATTGGTTAGTTTTAGGATCAATATGTACTCCCCTGCTTTCAGCCATAATTTGAGCTTGTAACTCTTCAGGACTTAATCTGTAGTCAGGAAGAAATTGAGTAGCTGCAACTTGAGGTACAGTAGGTGCATCCCAACTATCTCCTCCAGTACCCGCATCAAAAGAACCTACATCAGGAGTACCATTAGCAAATCCGGGTACATCACTACGACCGTAATTAAAATCGGGTACACCAGTAACACCATCAGCATATCCTGCCTGAGCACTGCTACCACGACTAAACTCAGGCACATTGGTTTCACCCATATAGTACCCCATTGCAGGTACACTTGTAGTACCGTCTTCATATCCCATCTTGTGTTTACGTGGGCCTACCTTGGGAATCACTGCCAAGTTGTTCTGTACTTGAATCATACCAGTTAAACCAGAAGCACCTACTACTGGTGTACCTTGAGCATAGCCACGACCTTCAGCAACCATTCTACGAATAGCATTTTTGTTCTTTGGATCTTGAGCAGCTGATTGAGGAATAACAGCTTCACCGGGGGTTAACATAGCGGGTACTGTATCTGTTGGCCCGGGACGAGGTACAACTTGTTGTTGTGGTTGTTGGGTACGGCTAGCTAATGGTGACTTCAGATCTTGAAGCTTAGCTTGGTGTAACTGTTCCTTGTGACCCATCTTTTGATTGGCACCACCAGCTGCTTCTTGAAGTTTGATCTCATGTAGTTCTTGCTTGCGAGATTCTTCTCTTTCCATCTTAGCACTCTCGCGATTTTCTTGAGCTTGTAGCTTAAGAAACTCACGATGTTGTTTTCCACTGAGTGGTGCATTCATACTATTTTCCTTTCACAATTTTACTTGCGGCAAATATTCCAAGCGGAATTAACGCAGCTGGCCCTAATGCG
>Ga0304729_1001640_pt1 | contig 14336 bp, 22 predicted proteins | sample C_131016_MF_Meta_FD_190475 | JGI IMG/M metagenome (GOLD analysis project Ga0304729, IMG submission 190475) | Freshwater microbial communities from Lake Croche, Canada to study carbon cycling - C_131016_MF_MetaG (v2) (version 2) | ecosystem: Environmental > Aquatic > Freshwater > Lake | place... | reverse complement strand
TACAATAACTACCACTTTTAATCATATAACATATAGATGTGACAACTGGTGTCCATTTTTCAGAATAACTATTTAAAATAAAATAATTATGATAATTAAACTAACAGGTGCAGATTTTAGCACAAGCAATATTGGGAAAATAGATATTAGAACAGCTCCTGATGCTGCAACACAAATTCTTTTAAATACTTACGGTAAAACAACTTGGACATTAACTCAACAATTAGCTATTAATGACTTCTTGTTAGGATTTAATGCTGCTGCATGGAAATTAAAAGTTAAGAGATTGGTAATGCCTATATTAGCTCCTGCTAATACTATAATTAAAAATGAACAAGGAGTATTCTTTTACGACTTAATATCAGCGGCAAATTTAACAGCATTATATGGATCTGCATATACTTATCTTGGAGCAAATACTCCTTTAGAGGTAAGAGCTAATGGTTTAATAAATCCAAATGCTGCTGCAATATCAAATGGTAATGATTATTTTGGTATTAATTATAATGTTGATACTGCATTAACTCTTAATAATTTTCATTATGGAGTTTATAGTTATAAAGATGCTACAGACCAAAATTTATCAACCATATCAGCATCAACAGGAACAGGAGCAACTAGTTTCATGGAAGTAATAACAGAAGATTTATTTTCTATTGGGTACTATAGCGCAGGAGTTTCGGGAGATGTAAAAGGATATTGGGATGTAAATACAAAATTCGTAAAAGGATTTAGAATAGGGTCATATAATGGAACATTAATGAATGGATTAAGCTGTAATTCCCCTTTATCATCAGTATCATATAGAAATACATCTCCATTAAATACTTCTTCATTTAATTCAACTCTTATTAGTAGAAATTTAGGCCCAAATAAAACACAACTTTCTTTAATGACTATAGGAGAATATTTAACTCAAAGTGAATTATTTGAATATAATGCTTTAGTTTCTACATTAATGAACGCTCTTTGGACTGTTTAATAAAATATTATAAATAAAAATTATGGCAGCATTTTTAAAAGCAGGGCTTTGGACAAAAGAAAAAACTGGTAAAGGACAACTAGATTTAGGTACACTAATTTCAACAGTAGTACCGACATATGTACCTGATGTTTTACCATTTCCAAATTTTAATTCATTTCCAATTGTTGGAGAAACTAATAAAATTTACATAGATCAAAATTCATTTGATATATATATTTATACAGGACAAGAATATATTCAATTAAAAGGAGATCCTGGAGTAAATGGAATAAATGGTAGTAATGGAATAAATGGAACAAATGGAACAAATGGTATAAATGGAATTGATGGGTCTTCAACAAATCCTTTGCTAGGATTAATAACTCCTTCATCTATTCCAACAGGTATAGGTGCTGCATATTGGATAGCTGTTCAAGGAGGAACATACACTTCATTTGGAAATTTAGTTGTAAATACAAATTCTTTTGCAGTGATTTCTAGAGATGATTCTGGATCTTTTAGTATATCACAAACTACATTAGATATAAGCTCTAAGTTAAATGTTTCTGATGTTGTAAATACACTTATTTCAACAGATTCAACTAAACCATTGAGTGCTGCTCAAGGAAAGGTATTAAATGAAAAGTTTAATCTATATGCGTCAGATGCTGAAGTTGCAATTATACAATCAAATATAAATACTACAATAGCAGCAGTTGCTTCTGGAAGTCCTAAAGGTGTTTATGTAAATTTAACAGCTTTACAAACTGCTTTTCCTACAGGAGACTTAAATATCTATATAACATTAGATAATGGTCATTGGAATTATTATAATGGAGGATGGCAAGATGGTGGTCTTTATCAATCCCCATTAACAGCAACAGTAAAAACAAATGAAACTCTTGCTTTTGCACAAAGAAAAGGAGATACATTATATAATATTTTAGATCAATATACAGGAGAACAAGTTACACTTCTAAAAACAACTGGAACACCTATAGTTGATAATGTTATTTATTTTAAATTAGGAACTGAGTATTTTAAAAGAGTTGGCTCTGAAACAATCAATTTAAAATGGTTTGGTTCAACAATACTTACACAATCAATGTTTGCTTATGCAAATACAACTTATATAGTTGATAAGGATTATACGTTAAACAATACTTCTATTACAATTCCTTTAAATTCCACAATTGAATTTCAAGGTGGAGGAATATCAAATGGAACATTAAATTTTTTAACTGGCTGTAAGATTGCAAATCAGAAAATAAATGTTATTTTTAACGAAGTTATTATTAAAGGATATTTAAATTGCGAAATTAGAAGTTCTTATTTTAATAATTTAAGTGATGATATATTATTTAATAATTTAGTTAAATTTAGAATAGCATATTTAGAAAAATCTATTTTCTTAGGAACTATATACAGTGGTGAAAGTTCTTCAATGAGATCAATTACTCACTCTTTTGATTTAATCGGAATAGGAAATGTAACAATTAGTACAAGAAATTCTTTATTTGGTACTACAGCTGTAGATTCAGGAATTGCTAGTACTGGTAATAATACTATAATAACTGGGCAATTAACAAATCCTAATGATTCGGTAAGATTTGTTAATTTAAATTTTTTTGATATAGAATACGACCAAATAACAACCACACCTACTTATAATAATTCATTACAAATAATAGGTTTTGGGTCTTCAATTGGAGTTAACAGCAGTCTTTTTTTAGAAAACTGTAATTTTAAAACTGTTGGTTCAAATGTTGGTTTTGGTAGTGCGGCTAGTAATACGTCAAAAAGTTTTTATGCTAAAAATTGTAAATTCGAATCTTTGATTTGGCCAACTCTTGCTATGTATAATCAGAAAAGTAGTTCTGGAATAAAAGAGGCTATTATAGATAATTGCGAAATAAGAAATGGAGTAACTTTTGTCAATAAGTACACAGACAATACACACAAATGTAAAGTAGAATTTAAAAACTGTGTCACAAATGGATGGTATGAAATAACTACCCCAGATAATTTAGATAATTTAAATATTTATTTTAATAATTGTAAATCAAATGATATAGACAATCCCTTCATGCCTCAAAATACAGCAGTGCTAACGGAAGCTGCTTTACCATCTGGAAATGTTATTATAGATCAGTGTCAATTTGAATATATTGGAAATATTTGTAATGGTTATAAAAATGTAACTATTCAAAATACAAACATAAATCTTAGTAAAGTTAGTACTATGTCTCTAATAAAAGGAGATTTAAAATTTAAAAATGTTAAATTAGACAGAAGTGATTCTTCTGCGTATCTAAATTTAAATATAGTAGGAAATTATTATTTTGATAATCTTGAAGAAATAATAAGTGGTAATCTTAATAAAGCAACTAAAGCTTCTATAATTAAAATTAATAAAGGTGTTGTTAAAGATTTGTTTAATGTTAAATCTTCAATTAGGTATTTAACTACAGATTTTTTCATTGGTGATAATTTATTATCATTTAACGCTCCATCAAATAATTGTGTTCCTATAATCCTAAACGACATTGATTCTTGTGATAATGGTATTCCTTATTCCATATCTAATGGATGCCTTTTTGGAAGTAAGACTATTCCATTTACCTCTACCACAAATTCAAATGTTTTAATAATTGATTTTGATATAAATGTAACAACAAATTGCTCTTCAACTACACCAGCTGTAGCAGTATATTTTCAAAACAAAACAGATACTCTTAGTGCTATAAGATATGGAGTAACAGTTAATTCAAAAACCAATTTGAAAATAAATAATCGTGCATATCTTGAACTTGGATCTAAGGATTTGATGCCTATAGGAATTCAACATTGTAGAGTATATTTTTCAACTTCTATGGTATATGTGGATATAAATAAAAATCCTATTATATTTTATAATCCAGATTTATCATATTCTCCTATAAATCTTTCCGATTTTAATTTAATAATTAGTAATGATAATCCGCAAATTGATATAAATAATATAAACATTTTACAATTATGAAAAAAATAAATAAAATATTTATAGCTACCGAATTAGAAAGGCAAAAAATGTTGCTTGTTGGAATTGATTCATATGGATATAGTCCTGATACGAATCTAGTAATTTCTACTGATAATAAAAATGGAGTTTTAGGTAAGCCAAATGATGTTAATTCAATTCACATTCCATTAATAGCTTCAGGAAAAACATATCCTTTACAACCAGTAGTTGGACAAATGTTTTTTGATTTAAATCAAAACATACCAGTATTTTGTAAATCAGCAGCAAGGAAAAATGTTTTATTCACAATAACTAGCTCTTCAATAACTACAGCAGGAAGTATATTTTTTGTATCTGGAACTGAAAGCAAATCAGTATCTGTAGCTATTACTGATTCTGTTTCTAATATTTTAGATAATATTAGAAAACTTACTTTTGTTGATTTTTTTGTATATAAAAACAATGACTCAAGTCTTATATTTGTATCAAAAAAACTAGAAAACCCAGTACTTACAGCAACTTCTTCTGAAGGAATCATTGTTTCAATGGTGAATAAAGTTACTGCATCTGCTGCATATTGGGTAAAGGTTGATGGATCTCCTGCATTAGCATTAACATCTGGAACAACTGCTTTAAGGCCTTCTGTATCTATAATTGGTTATAGTTATTTTGATACTACTTTAGGTATTCCAATATATTGGACAGGTGCATTTTGGAAAGACGCTACTGGAAAAATAGTTTAAACACTTAACAAAATACTTAAAACATAAATAAAAAATGGGACAAGGAAAAATAAAAATAGCAGATATAGCGGCAACAGGAACACCCAGTTCATCTACATATTATAGAGGTGATAATACTTGGGCCACTGCTCCTTTACCTGCAGGTTATAATAATACTAATTGGGATACAGCTTATGCTGATAGAAATAAATGGGATGGTGGAGCAACAGGCTTAACTGCTGCAACAGGAAGAGTGTCATTAGGAATTGATAAAATTACAAATTTATTAAATGCTAATTACACTGCATTAATAACTGATAAAGTTATTGCAACAAGTATAGCTTTCACTGCAGCAAGAACAGTTACGCTACCTGCTGCAAATTCTGTAAATGCAGGATATGAACTTATAATAGCTGATTTATTTGGAACTATTACAAGCACTAATACATTAATAATTGCAATAACAGGAACTGATACTATAAATGAAGCAACTTCTGTATTTATTGGAGCAGCATATGGTATGAGACGTTTATTTTCTGATGGAATTAGTAAATGGACTTTAGACGCAGGAGTAATGAGAATTTCTGATTATATTGGAACTACATTAACTGCAAATAAAGCAGTTATAACTGATGCCAATAGTAAACTAGCACCATCCGTTACTACAGCGGCTGAGATAGGTTATGTTAGTGGAGTAACTAGTTCTATTCAAACACAGTTAAATAGTAAGCAATCTACATTAGGATTACATATACCTTATCTAGCTATATCTGGTAAAACATATTCATTAGCAGTAAATGGAACAGCTCTTGCTACTATTGCAGGTACTTCAAATACAATTAAAGCTTTATTATTTTTACCAATGAGAACTGTTACTTGCTCTTCTTTACAGATAAATATTACTATTAGTATTCCCACTGCATTAGCTAGAATATTAATATATTCTGATTTAAATGGAGTTCCCGATCAAAAATTATATGAAAGTGCAAATTTAGATTGTTCTACAACAGGTATAAAAACTGCAACTACTACACAAACATTTGTAGCAGGAACATCTTATTGGATATGTGTTCATAATGGAACAACAACAACTCCAACATATTCTGCATATACAACAGCTTCTTTACCTTCATTATATACAAGTACAACTCCTTCTATTATAACATCTTATTTATCAACAGTAACATTTGGTTCAGCTCCTCAAACTTTTGGAACTCCATCTGCAAGTAATAGTACAACACCATATGTTGGTATAACAATTTAAAAATAAAGACATGGCACAAATTAGAAATGAAATTTATGATGATAATGGACTTGTAGAAGTTCAATATATCGAAGTGGAAGATAATGAACAAACTCAAGAGGAGTTAATATCTCAAAAAGAAACAGAATTAGTTAGAATTTATAATGAACTTCAACAATTGAAAGACATTACAGATCAAACTAATTAATATTAAAACCCTCTATATGAGGGTTTTTATTTGTTCTATAACCATGTCTGGTGTTATACTATTTTGACATTCAAATTGTCTTTCTGTATCCTTATTAATAGGGCACCAATTCCAATCTCCTTTATCAAATTTATATTTTGGATCATTCCAGCATCCATGACATACATTCTTATTAACTGGTCTTAAGCATTTAAATTCATGTTCAGCTTCTGTAAAGTTAGAGATCATTATCACTTCTTTATCAAGAGCCCAAGCTAACCAGCTAAGACCACTAGAGAGTCCTATAAAGAATTCACTATTTTTAATACATTCCATTGTAGAGATAATAGATTTATCAGCTAGTACAATACAATTAACAAATGGATTTTCTTCTAACGATGTATTGATAATATCATATCCTTGTATATGTAAATAGTTAATTACTTCTTGCCAAGCTTCTCTAGTCCAAAACTTACAACCAGCTGTACTATTAGTTGCTATGGTGATATACTTACTACCTGTAAACTTTGAAGAAGTTTTTATAATTCTAGGTTTAATTTCTGTATACTCAATACCAAGAATATTTGTAGCTGTTTTTTGTAAAGGAATAGTATTAGGGAGAACAGGTTCTTTATGTTGATTATAGAACCAACCTATCTTATACATTGCATATAGATTGTTAACTACAGTTCCTGGAGAAACAAATTCTAACTCTGGATATACAGATTCAAATAAGAAGTTCTTAAATGTACTAACTATCACCTTACAATTATGTTTCTTTTGAAATTCAAGAGTATATGGTATCCAGGCTATTGTATCTCCTAGCGAAGCACTATCAAAAGCAATATAAACTCTTTTACCTGATAGGTTAATAACATTAGTATATACCAGCACACCATCTTTATAAACTCTTGTTTCCCACTTAGTATAATATTCTCTACTGAGTTTTATCCAATGGTTACATTTTATTGTATCATAATGAACTAGCACTTGTTCTTTTAGATCATAAAACTCTACATCGAATGTACTATCACTAGTTCCTGTAATTTCAAGAAATGGTTGTCCAACAAAGTTTTGTATGATATTATAATCATTTATGTCATTTTTGTGTGGAATAACATACATTGCTCTTTCATATAGATCTATATTATTTCTAGCAAATTCTTCAGATGTATTATTCATAGGTATATTATAATACATTAAATAATAAAATGATGGAGAATTTAAATCTACACTTTCTACTATATAATGACTGTACATTCCTTTATATTGTGGAAGGTTTTTAGCTATTATAGGTAGTCCATAACTTATAGCTTCTTTAAGTACAATAGGATTACATTCCCATACAGAGTTAAACATGAATACATCAGCTGCTTGCATGAATAAGTCTGTTCTTTCTCTTTCTCCCCATACAGTAACATTCTTTGGTAGATCAACCATTAGAGGTTTCCAATAATCTTCAAAGTTACCAGCTTGATTACCTACAAAATGAAATTCTATATTAGGATACTTACGAGCTATTTCTATCCCTTCTCCTTGGTTCTTTCCTTTAGTCCATAAACCAATATTAACTACATGTTTCTTTGTTCTATCCATAGCTAATGTTTTTTGAGCATCAGCTTTTTGTTCTGCTGTAGTAGGTTTTGGATCAATAGGATATTCAATCACTTGATTGTATATTTTATCTATCCTAACAAATGTGTTTAAATGATAGGGAGTACAGAATGCATAAGCATCAGGAATAAACATTTTACTTCCAGGATCAAAAGATACATCATGGCATGTCTCAACTATTCTATATGGTCTATCTTCTGAATATAACTTAGTGATCATCTGTCTATCTAGTCTCTCAGACATTTCATCTATGTGAATAATATCAGGTTTAAAATTTTCAATGATTTTAAAAAGTTCCATTTTATCATCATATAATGTGGAAACATCTACTATTTGTTTTATTTTATTTCTTTGTACAACATAATCAAGACTGTAGCATTGATATTCCACTACAAAAATCTCTACATAACTATATTGTATTAAAGCTTCTATTCTCTTAAGAAGAAATTGAGGCATGCCTCCTGTAGATAGGTGAGGAGCTAAGAATAATATTTTAATTGGTTTAGACATTTGAATAGATATTTTAGACATTATTTAGACATTGGTTTTTAACTAACAAAGATATAAAAAATATATTTAGCTTATGCTATATTATGAGGAAAATGTACAATTACCGTTTTATTATATGGAAATTAAAATTTATATTTGCTAGGTAAACGGTACAGTGATTGTAGGTCTACATTTATATCTTTAAATTGTTTATATGTCACTATAACATCATTCTCCCTTATGGAAAACGCATTCGAAAAACATGTTGAAAAAGAATTAAAAAGTATGGATCAACGATTATATGATCTAGAGGAGAAGATGACTTCAATAGACACAAAATTAACACAAGTGGTAGACGCAATATTAGGTAATGGTCTTACAAAGACAGGAGGATTTGTTAACGATATAACTGAACTTAAAGATAAAATAAAAGAATTGGAAATTAAAATCCAGAAACAAGAAGAATTTAAAAAGAGATTTTCTTGGACTGTAGGTATTATTATTGCTCTTGCAGCTTTTTTACAATACATATCTGTTATATATCATAACGCAAAAGATTAAGACATGAAAGAATTTTTATTAAGTTTATTAGATTCAAATAACACAACAAGTTCTAAAAGATTCGTAGGTCTTGTTGGATGTATATCATTAATAGTGTCTATGTTTATATACCATACAGATATTATTTTTTATTGTGTTACAATTCTATCAGGATCTGCTCTTGCAATTACAGGATTAGAATCAATATTTAATAAAAAAGGATGATTATGAAAACAGGAAGTGTTGGAATAAAATTGATACAAGAAGAAGAAGGATGTGCATTAAAGGCATATAAAGATCCTGTAACAGGTAATCTTCCTATCACTATTGGATATGGTAATACATTCTATGAAGATGGGTCTAAAATCAAATTAGGAGATGTTATATCAAAATTAAGAGCAACTTCATTAATGTTAAATTTACTTCCTAAGTTTGAGAAGATAGTTAATGATAAGATTAAAGTGCCTATTACGCAAACTCAATTTGATGTTTTAGTTTCTTATACATGGAACACTGGTGGATCAAATTCATTATTTACTTTAATAAATAATAAAGCGCCAGAAGCAGATATTAGAAAATGGTTCACTGAACATTATATTACAGCTGATGGTAAACCTTCTAAAGGATTAATTGATAGAAGACATAGAGAAGCAGATTTATATTTTAAAAAATAAATAAATGTATAATTATTTAAAGAATCAATGGTTAGCAGCAATTATTATTATTGTTTGGATATATTTTACAATATATAATCAACAAAAGAATACTGTTCTAATAGAACAAACTAAAAAACTAGAAAATAAAATATTAGTTCTTCAGAAGAAAGATGTTGAGTCTAGTAAAATTATTGATAGCCTTTCAAAAATAGATACTGTTATAGTTAATAGAATTAAAACCATCAAACAAAAAGAATATGTACAAATTAGGATTATTGATTCTTTGCCTACTAGTGGGCTTCAAGAGTATTTCACAAACAAATATAAAGAAGAATGATGGATTTGTCACACTTTCAGATAGAGTTGCTAGAAAAGTTATTACTGATCTTATTCATTATGATATTTGCAGTGAAATCACTAGACAACAACAACAAAGAATAGAAATATTTCAGAAAAAAGAAATTGCTTTTAAAAATGATTTATCTATAAAAGATTCTATCATACAGAATCAAAAAGAATATATAGATATACAAAAGAATCTTCTAAATAATAAAAAATCATTTGAGATTCATGGATACGCTGGTGTTCAATCTGTGCAATTTACATTGAATAAACCCACTGTATATACAAATTTAATGTTTGAGTTTACTAGATTTAATATAGGAGCTCAATATTATGCACAAATAAGTAATCATACTGGATATGGAATTATTCTAGAATATAAATTATTTTAATATTATGGAAGAAAAGACTTGGTACGATACTCACAAAGAAGAATCTACAATAGGAAATAGATTAGCTGATTCAGTAGCAAAAGGAATGGGTTCTTGGAAATTCATAATTATACAGACACTAATTGTTATAGTGTGGATGACTCTAAATATTCTTGCATTTACAAGTCATTGGGATGTATATCCTTTTATTCTATTAAACTTAGTATTTTCAACTCAAGCAGCTTATGCAGCTCCTATCATTATGATGTCTCAAAATAGACAGAATGAAAGAGATAGAAAAAAAGCTGAACATAACTATATGATTAACTTGAGAGCTAAATTACAAATAGATGAGTTAAAAATGACTCACGAAGAGCATACTAAAATATTAAATGATATATACAAGATATTAAATTCATTATCAAATAGATTATAATGGCAAAACAAACCAATACATCAACAAAAGCAGTAATAGTTAAAATAAGCAGACCAGGTGTACATGCTAAATCTCAGACATCAAAACTTAAATCTTCTAAAAATTATAAGAAGCTTTATAAAGGACAAGGATAGATATGAGTTGGGAATTATTATTAAACGCACACTGGCCCCATGATAGATTTGCTATTGGATGGGAAATTATACATTCAGATGAGAAATATAATTATACTAGTTATATTTTATATCTTGGTATACTTACAATAACATTAGACATATACTAATAATTAATTTAATTATTTTAATTTAACAACATTTATTAAATATATAAATAAAACATATATCTTTGATAATTAAAAACATACAATAATTATGGGAATACCATCTAAACAAATAGGCTGGGGAGCAGAAGAAAATTTGTTATGGCAAATATCTAAACAGTTAGAATATCTTACTGGTGTAGCAGGTAATATCCCTGCTCCAGTATCTCTTTATTCTGGTACTTTTTTTGATACCACTTTACAAACTAATGGAGGTGCAACTGTAGCTAATCAAGTTTTAATTAATTCAGTACAAGATGCTGACACTAATGGATTTACAATAGGACCTAATAGTAGAATAAATATTATTAATACAGCTATATATTATATAAATTTAAATTTACAATTTGTATTTACTGGAGGAGCATCAAGTTATAACATAACTACTTGGTATACAATAAATGATGTAATTGTACCTAATTCTGGATTTACATTTGATACTACTGGAGCACAAAATGATCAAACTTTAGCAGTTTTATCAGATACTATAAAATTAACTGCTGGACAATATATTAAGTTTTATTGGTGGTCACCTGCTACAGGTATAAAAATATTAACAACTGCTGCAGGAACTAATCCAACTAGACCTTTTACTCCATCTGTTAAACTTAATATATTTAACATAGCATAAAATTATGGCAATACCATCAAAGAAAATAGGACAAAGTGCAAAATCTAATTTACTGTGGCAAATATCTAAACAATTAGAAATTTTAACAAATGTAGTTGGTAGAAATATCACCACCACTACTACAACAACAGTTGCTCCTTAATTAGATTATAATAATAAACCAACTACATTATGAAAGATTTAAAATTTATACAAAGTTGTCCTAGTGATGTATATTACACATGGCAAGTAAACCTTTGGTTAGAAAGCTTAAAAGATATTGGACATTCAGATAAAGCAATATCTGTTATCTATACACCTGAAGGAAGAGAGAACAGAGATAAATGGAAACAGATAGAAGAGTTATATCCAGAAGCTGAATTTCATTACTATACAGATGAAGATAATTTAAATCAGTTATTAGGAATATATATTCCTGTACTTAGACCTTATGTTTTGTGGAAACATTTTAAGAAACATCCAGAGCTAAAAGAAAAAGCAATCTTCTATTGTGATAGTGATATTCTATTCATGAAGGATTTTAATGTAGATAAGTTCTTAGAAGATGAAATATGTTATTTATCAGATACAAATAGTTATATTAATGCTAGTTATTTTGATAGTAAGATAAATCAAGTGATACCAGAAAAACTAGAAGAATATAAATCTAGAGATATTCTTGGAGAACTAGCTAGTGTTATAGGTATATCTAGAGAAATAGCTGAAGCTAATAATGATCATTCAGGAGGAGCACAATATCTACTAAAGAATGTAGATGGTGATTTCTGGAGTAAAGTGATGAATGATTGTATTCTTATTAGAACATATTTACAAAAAGTAAATAGAGAGTTCTTTATAGATGAGAATGCAGGATACCAAAGTTGGTGTGCAGATATGTGGGCAGTTTTATGGAACCTATGGTTTAGAGAACAAGAAACAAAAGTGGTCTCTGAATTAGCATTTGCTTGGTCTACAGATCCTATATCAAAACTAGATACACATACAATCTTTCATAATGCAGGAATAGTTTCTGAAACAGGAAATGGATACAATGCTTTCTATAAAGGAAAATATCATCAAGGAACAGATCCTACAAAAGATCCTAACTTACAAGTTATATTAAATGATGTAGAATCACAAAAATATTGCACATGGTATTATGCAAATGAACTCAATAAAATTAAAAATAAATATAACCTTAATTACTAATAAACAAAAAAAATTATTATGACACCAAACGATCGTAACTTAAAAGCGTATTCTCGCTTTGATGGGACTGGTAGAATTGTACCAGGAAGTACTGTACTTAGACGACAAAAACCAAAGGTAGGAAATTGGAAAGAAGTACAAGCATATGAATGCTGTACTGATGTAACATTAACATACACTGTTGATAATCCAACAATAATTGATGTAACATTAAGACTTTTTTGCAATGGTACACAAATAAATTATTTATTTACACCAAGTGATTCTACTACAATTGCATCATTAATTGGTATATTAAATAATACATTTAATGTATTAGGAGTGTTTTCTAATCCTAGTGGGAACATTATTAATTTAGTAATGTCTGAGACACAAAAAAATGCATTATGTCCTGTAGGAACATTAACTTTTGATGTTGTAGCAGACTAAAACAAAAAATATGTCAAATACCACACCCTTGAAAGCTTATGTAAGATTTGATGGATCTGGTAGAGTGGTTGCTGGGAGTTTAATTCTTAGAAAGAATAAACCTAAAATTGGTAAGTGGCAAGAGATTACAGCATATCAGTGTTGTAATCCTACCACTACTAGTACTACAACTATATAATAAATAAAAAAATAAATTATGGCATTAAAATCACTATTCCCAGAAGAGATGATGGGAGATAAAGGCTCTAGTCTAACATTAGAAACTATTGCAGGAAAGCTATCATATTTTTATGAGCAACTACATTTGTTACATTTTCAAACAACATCATTTGCTGAACATTCAGCTCTAGGAACTATATATGATAAAGTGGGTGATTTCCAAGATGAGATAGTAGAGAAGATAATGGGATATTCAGGAAAAAGAATACGAGCATATAAAATTGATGTGTTAAAAGATTATTCTTCTGGTATGCCTAATCAAGTAGTAAAAGAATTAGTTAAGTTTGCTAAAGACTTAGAAGAGTTCGGAGAAGCTAACAATATGCCAGATATTGAAAACATAGCTCAATCTTTAAGTGGAGAAGCTAGTCAAACCCTTTATAGATTAACTCTATCATAATGGAGATAAACAGAAAATATTTTCCGAGAGTGATGCAAGATAATGATGAAACATTCCTTGCTCACTTAGAGGGAATAATTTCTTCAGTTGATGAACTATGTAGTCTTGAGATTACAAAAAACATAGATTCTTATAAATTTAGAATAGCTTGCAGTCTTCCTAAGTATAACAATATGCTTATAGAAGAAATATTAAAATTCTGTAACATATTCAATATAAGACTTGATATGAGTAAGAGTATCAAGACATCAAGTGTAATATCATTTGAAATAAATTTGTAAGTGTCACAAAAGTTATTTATATTTGTAGATAAATCAATAAATTATTTACATTATGGCAACTTACGATCCTGCAAAAAAGTACACATGGACACCTGAAGACACATTCACAATGTCAGGACAAGATTTCGGTTTAATTCTTAACACAGTTAGATCTTATTTATCATCAGAAGAAGCAGCACGCTTTCAATTAATGATGAAAACTAATGAAGTGATTGAAAAATTAATGATACAAGGTGTAGAAGCTGATGTCATTAAAGAAGTGGTAGAAGAGTTATCCTCTAAAGATCTATAAAATAATCCAGGT
>Ga0304729_1001637_pt1 | contig 14353 bp, 18 predicted proteins | sample C_131016_MF_Meta_FD_190475 | JGI IMG/M metagenome (GOLD analysis project Ga0304729, IMG submission 190475) | Freshwater microbial communities from Lake Croche, Canada to study carbon cycling - C_131016_MF_MetaG (v2) (version 2) | ecosystem: Environmental > Aquatic > Freshwater > Lake | place... | reverse complement strand
ATGCGTTAATATTTGATGTAGTGAAAGTTCCAGTTGTAATAAAATTTGAGGCTACTACTGTTCCATTCAGAGCAAGACTTCTACCTGGTGCTGGGGTTATAGACATACTATCACCCAAAGAAGTTCCTAAACTTATAGTGTTTCCTGTTAGTACTGAAGTTAATGTATTACTCTGAAGTTGAGCGTAGCCAGGATAGACAGGAGTCCATTCGCTGAAGCCCTGTATGCCCTGACCGTTAGAACCACTTGCGTTTGCTAAGTTTATAGGGTCACTCACCGTGCGCATACAGTAAGTTCCAGCAGGGATATAGGAGATATTATCTGTTGGGAATCCTGGGGTGTTTGAAGGGTTTGTTGAGGTTGTATTTACAAAGATAGTTTGTGTTGTTGCGCCAAGAGTACTGAACTGTAACTGGGATGTTCCATTGATTGTCTGGAAAGTACCTGGCCGTGTGCCTCCTGAAGTTCTTGGCATGACCAGCCCCGCAATACCAGTTCCAAGGGCTGCAGCGCCAAGACCAACTGAAAAAGCATTTGCGCCAAAGGCGCCTACTACACCCCCAATAATACCCCCTAGGCCTAGGTCAACATTTGGAGATAGTGGAGCGCTAAATGTCATGGTAGAAGTAAATATTTCTTTGGCAATTGCTACAGTTGTAGATACAAGGTTAGTATTAATTGTAGAAGTTGTTGTGGTTCCTCCAGGAGAGTTTATAGTAGAAAAGTTTCCTACTGCAGCCGTTATAGTTCCTGTTGAGATAGTTGAAATGTTTGCGTTTTTTGCTATAAGTAAATTGACACTCAATGGATCAGGAACATTATCAGTTCCTGTTGAAACTGTAAGTGTAGAAAAGAATCCATTAGTAGCATATATATTTGGAGTATAAAACTGGCCCGTGTATAAGTCAACACTATTGGGAAATGGACCCTTTGTCAAGTACCCAGCGCATCCACTGTTGGCAGATGGTTGCGTCACTTGAGGGCCATAGATTTGTAGACCGCTAAGAGCAATATCATCATATACTAAACCGCCATTAGTTGCTGAAGCAAGATAAGTTGTTTCTACAGTCTTTGTAGGTACAGTCTTACTTGGAACTTGTTCTAAGGTTGTTCCTGATTGCCCTAGTATTCTATTGAAGGCTACTTGTGCGCCATTGATGGTAGTAGGAGTTGTACCAGTTGCGTCCATAACAATACCACCACTCGCATTTACAGATAGAGTAGACACCTGTAAGTTATTTGGGCCGGGTGTGGGCGTGAGATAACTAAGCCATAATGGCTGGTCTGGACTTGCGAAATCTCCTGAAAAGAGTAATGACATCTAAATAGACAAAACATAATTATCTCTTGCTTTAATTGCTTGGTCAAGAGTCTTGAAGGTCTTGTTATATAGTACTTTGCTTTCTCTAACTATACATACTCTTGGGTGTCCATTATCACTTCTGTAGTTGATGTGTCTGAGTCCAGAGTTTGCTAGTTTCATAGTTCTATTGAGCGCTTGTACAGTTCTTGAAGCCCAGCGTAAGTTAGAGGCACAGTTGTTATTTGTATTTCTATCAATATGATCCACCGTTAAGTTTGGTAAGTCTATCTTAGGTAAGAAGCGTTCGGCCACCATGATACTAAGAGTCTTTGTAGAAGGTTTATCATTGGTTTGTAATGTAATTCTATAATAGTTTCCTCTCATAATTGGTTTACGGATTTGTTTTGTTTTACTGTTGCGAACTTCACCAGTGTCGGAGATATCGTATAGGTCGTTGTATTTGAGCCACATCTAATTAGGTCCCATAAATTTGATTGGGCTGCAGTTTCGTAATGAACATTGTCCCATTAATTTGGTCCAATACTATCCAACAATAATTTGCGGTCGCTTGTTGATACCACTTAATCTTTTCTGACATCTTCATAGTTGTAGGTAAATGGCCAGTAAGGTAATCTTTGATATTTCTTTCAGACTCGCTAGAAGAGTTCATACGGCCTAAGAAGACATAGTTGATATTTGAACGGGCCATACGGTTCACCATTGTAGCGGTTTGGGCGCAAATAATACTTGAGATACGCGAGTTGCGATAAATGCACATGAGACGCTTCATCTCAGGGTCCTCGCGCTTGTCAGGCACATCATCAATAATAACAAAGAACTCATAATGATTCTTCGTTGCGTGATTTATCTTGTACATGTCTTTAAGTACCTCCGGGTGGTAAAAGTCCGAAGTAGCACAAGTCTTCTTCAGCATGTCGTAGGCATCGGAGTTAAGTGAGTTGGACATAAGAACTGAAATGTGATTCTTGAAATGAGTCTTGTATAAGTAATTGAGGATGGTCGTCTTCCCTGAGCGGGTACTGCCACATAAGACGAATGAACAGCCAAATTTGGAGTCGGGTAATTCAATTGAACCAATATTCAATACCGGAAGATGTATACCCGCTATATTCTGTACAACTCCTTGGGACATATAAGACCCGGTTTGATTTACTTCCCGTTTTCTCGGCTTCTCATCTTCTGATTCGCTTGAACTCATGTCTATCTAATATAAGACTTTTTAAAATCATATATTAGAATGCCTAACGAGGTCCCTGCCTTCCTTCAAGACTTTATGAATCACAGAAAGCATGTCAGCAAGCAGGATTTAATGTCCCCGGCTGTCAAGAAGTCCGAGAGTCTTAAACCAGCCAAGAATGAACTGGAAGTTGGTGTTGAGGGAATAATTGAAAAAAAACCAAAGAGCAAAGTAGTTAAAGAATTTTTCCAGACCCGTATTGATGAATTTTCCAAAAGTAAAATGAAGTAGAGAGGGGGGTCTTTGGGTCCACTTAGATTTTTGAAAGTTTCATTTTAGCAAATTCTATTTCTATACCGAGTTTTTTTATGTTAACACCTATAAACTCCAAAATGTTTTCTCTCATGACCTTGTTGTAAAGATTCATTGTCGGGTCGGTAGATTGTACAATAGGGTTTATTTGAAGATCATATCGGTCAATCATTAGTAACTCAAGTTCGTACTGTAGTTTTGCTATACGCTTACGCTCTAGTATGTCCGACATCTATACTTATGGTGATTATTATTTGCCCTGGGCGAAAGCGCCCGAACCGAACGTGCCACGGTCCATGTGAGTAGCCCCGGGAACAACTTTACTCATCTGTCCACCGAGGCCAGGGTTCATACTTTTTGAAATGCCCCGAACGATGCCATCTACAACCGCAGGGTTTACACGACGGCCGATTCCTCCGACAATACCATCCATGAGGTGGCCACCGTTATGTTTCTTTTCCCCGGGGGCCTTTGTTTCTTTACGGTCAGAATCTAAATGCTTGGATGACATTTTGCTACTCATTCTATATTATATATACATATTTTAATTTATTTGGAAAATTAAAATGTTTTTTATAAGTATAGAAGATGAACAGCGATCTTACGGAGTCAGTTCAAGCGAGTATCCGTCCAGGTAAATTTTGCCTATGTTAGTGTTAATAAGCACTGGCTCATATCCCTTGGTGAATTAACACCATAGCGCGAAGTCCCTTAGAGCCTATTCTACCACTCTTAACCGAAAGGTCAAAGAGGATCTGCAGTAATGATGCATCCCGACGGTAAAAACGAATAGGATTGGGTAATGTGCGTGGAAGCCTCTAAAGCCGTATGCTTGGCAAAGAGGAACCTGAGAGGCCATATAGGATAGTAGATGATAGGATTAGCAATCCTAAATGATTCTAGAAGAGATGGTCCGGCTCTATAGGAAACTATAGAGAGTCTACACCGGAAATGGTAGACACCTATTACTATGGCGAGAGTAATCTTGAAAAACAAGCCTACCCAGCCATAGTCAACAATCGGTAAAAAATTGAAACATGCCGATGTATATCTGAAAAGGATATGCTAAACTCTCTTGGTGAATCAACACCATAATGACGGAGAACCCCTAAAGCCTCTTCTACCACTCACACCCGAAAGGGGAATGAGGAACTCGGTTAATGCCCGAACCCAATGGTAAAAAAGAAGAGGATGTACAATGGGCAACCCGCAGGGAAGTTCCTAAATCCGCTATGCAAGGATATGGAAAACCTTCAACGACTACACGGGAGTCAGACTGAAGCCTCTAGCAAAGGCTATTGATGTCTGAAATGTATAGTCTAGACCGAACCTCGCACGAATCGCAGGTTGTTAAAGTATCCCGAAAGGGACGGTATAAATCGTTGTTCAAAACTTCACCCAACTCGGTGCTGGATCATCCCAGTTCATCCTATCACCCAACGGTGGTATCTCAGACATCATCGCCCAGTTCACGACGCCCGCCGTCGCTGGTGCGGTCACGTATGTCAACTGCGCCCTAAACCAGGGCTGGGGTTATGCGCTTATCAGTCGCATCTCAGTACGCTATGGCTCTTCAGCCCAGTACTTCTTCTCAGGCCCCCAAATGTTCCTCCAGAACTTATATGACGCCGAGAATCGTTCCAAGTGTAACGACCTCGCGGACCTCGGTGGTAACGCCGTCGCTGGTGCCTCATGCGCCAACCAGTCCGCCTATGTCTACATCAAGTTACCCCACAACTCAATTCGCGCCTCAGGAAAGCCCCTACCTTTCCCCAGCGACCTTCTAGTTCAGCCCATCGTCCTCACGATTGAGACGTATGCTCTTAACCAGATCCTCATCAACACGTCTGCCACGCCAGGCCTCAACATCACGAACGGCCCATCCCTTCTTGCGGCCGCGCAACTCCAGGTCAAGCAGGAAATGCTTACGGATTCATCCGACCTACTTGCTCGCAGGGTAAATAACTTGCCCATGTACATGCCAAAAACATGTGCTATACTTTCTTGGTGAATCAACACCATAATGACGGAGACCCCCTAAAGCCTCTTCTACCATCCTGACTTGGAAACATATCAGGAGAACTCGGTTAATGCCCGAACCCAATGGTAAAAAAGAAGAGGATGCTACAATGGGCGACCCGCAGGGAAGTTCCTAAATCCGCTATGCAAGGATATGGAAAACCTTCAACGACTACATGGAAGTCTGACTGAAGCCTCTAGCAAAGGCTAATGATGTCAGAAAAGTATAGTCTAGTCCGAACCTCGCACGAATCGCAGGTTGTTAAAGTATCACGAAAGTGACGGTATAAACGAGATATGAACGCTCACGCGTACACATTCCCACTTATGTACTTCCCTCAACAGGAAGTTACAATCCCAGTTACATCAGACGCCCAGAACTCTCTACAGAGCGTGAATCTTACTGGATTTCGCGCGGGTCGAATGCAATTCAGCCCATGTGTATGTTAAAAGCATACGCTAAACTCTCTTGGTGAATCAACACCACAATGACGGAGAACCCCTAAAGCCTCTTCTACCACTCACTCCTGAAAGGGAACTGAGGAACTCGGTTAATGCCCGAACCCAATGGTAAAAAAGAAGAGGATGTACAATGGGCGACCCGCAGGGAAGTTCCTAAATCCGCTAAGCAAGGATATGGAAAACCTTCATCGACTACATGGGAGTCTGCCTGAAGCACCTAGCAAGTGCTAAAGATGGCAGAAAGGTATAGTCAAGACCGAACCTCGCACGAATCGCAGGTTGTTAAAGTATCACGAAAGTGACGGTACAATCGGAAGTCAAATCAATTTTACTATGGCTCACACGTAACATCCCATACCCAGGTGCTCAGGATTCATCACCTGGCTCAGGTGCCTTCAACCCCCTCTACTGGCAACAGATCAACAACGTAACGCTCACCTACAACGGCGAGGTCTTCACGCGTTACGACACGGGCGCCGGCGCCCTCTGGAACCTTACGATGGACGAGAAGGCGTCTGCCTGGGATGCCAAGGTCCAGACGGTTGGTTCAGTTGGTGTCACAACGCCAGTATCATACTGGACGGAGTGTCCCTTCGCCCAGGTTTGTGTCCCCTACGACAAAGAAGCAAAACTTGTACACGGTAAGCCAATCCTAAACGCGGTGGTGAACTTAACATTCAATTGCCCAGCCGTTTCAACGTCATACGTGCTTCACGCCGTATACATATACAACGCGTCCTTAACAAATGCAGCACCTGCTGCATAGGGGACTGTCTTGCTCAATAAAGCAAGGCTCATTTCCGATATGCGGGAACACCTTTAGAGTCTAATCTACCACCCTACTGACGAAAGTTGGATAGGGGAACTGCGGTAATGTCGCATCCCAACGGTAACAACGATTAGAATTAGGCAATCCGCAGACCTCACCTACGACCGCTAAGCAAGGTTATGGTGTCTGTCTCAACGACTACCAGGAAAGTACATGATAGGATTAGCACTCCTAGATGATTGTAGAATGTATAGTCTAGACTAGTACGAGAGTACTAGAGGAGCAATCGTGTTATGCTCCCGTGGGTCATCAGAATACATATTTTAAATGTATTTGATGATTCATAATATAAAAGTGTCACATAAGTAGAATGAAATTACAAAGTGTTAAACCTGCCAATGACGGTGTCCATAAGTATGTAGCAACTTTTGATAACGATGGCAGAACGAAAACCACAAAATTCGGTGCTAAAGGTTATGTCGACTACATTCAACCACCACACGACAAAGAACGCCGGGCAAGGTACATAGAGCGCCATCAAAAAGATATGGCCACTGGCGACCCAACCCGAGCAGGATATCTTTCTAGGCATTTGCTTTGGGGCGAATCAACTAGTCTTATGAGTAACATAAGGTCGTATCGTTCTAAATTTAATCTTTAGTCTTTTTAGAAATGCAAGAAGAATGGCTCCCGATACATACTAACCCCCGATATGCCATATCAAATCTTGGAAATGTCAAGAACGCATTAACAGACAAAGTATTAAAAGTGTACCCTTCTCGCCTTATGACTGTTCGTAGAGTATTTGTAAGAGATTTAACTAGAGAAAATATTCCCCATTTCCTCTCAAGTACAGTATATATTCCTAATAATAATCTACTTGGCTCACCCCGAAGGAAGTATTATGTAAGTGATTTACGAGACGCTTATGCAAATGCTCGTCAACTCCTTGAAAATAATAATGCCATAGTATATTAGAATGAAGACGACAACGGTATCTCCCCCGACAGAAGTTGAATTTTTCTACAACACCCAAGAGAGCGATAAAGAAACCGCACTCAACAAGGCCGTCTCTTACGGACTTGAACAAGGTTGGGAACTAGTAGCAATCATCTGGGACTCCGAGGAAAAGGGAAAGCATATTTTCAAAATCTTATATAACTCTAAATAGATGGAAGAAATAGATGATTCAGTATACAGACCGCTTCTTGAATATTTAAATTCTAAGAAACAGCCTCAATCACAAATACTTGGTTTGAACTATATAAGAAGCCATCCGCCCGATCTTTCCAAGCGCTCTTGGACCGACCCAAAGTTGTATTATCTTGTTATGAAAATTGCTCTTGTGTGTTTACCTACCGATTTCACTTATACAACTGCTCAACTCATAAGAGGAATTGGGAAGTTGGATAATCATAACAAGGGCAACTCTTATATAGTCCGCTTTGGTGCTTTTAGCGATGGCGAGTTAGTTCTTAAACAGCCTACGGATAAGCAGTATAATATTAGACATCGGCCAATTATCTTTGACTGCTCGCAGACCGAATATTACTTCAATGAGGCAAGAGGGGACTCTTGGACCCTAGTCTTTTATACTGTCACAAGTAAACATCCGCCTGTTAAAACCTTGAAGGACTATGAGGCAGTGTTTGAATCCGGTAAATGGTCAATAGCCATGTACCGAAAGGGCGAACAGACACTATATCTTTCTAAGAAGTCTGGTTTGCCATTACCATTGACTAAGAAGAAGCAAGAAGAGAAAACTTCTTTTACTGGTGTTGTTAAGGCCAAGAAACCTGCTGGGCCAGTAGATGATCCGCGGTTTACTGCTGTACAGAATCTCATGATGCGTTCAGCCCTCAATACAGAGTAGTGTCATCTGGAACTCGGTATTGAAGACTTCGCCTACAGTTCCAGGAATATTAGTTGGTGCCTTAGTAAAAAGTAAATCTCCATAACAATCTCGTAATTGAAAGTCCAAAGAGTTTATGGCGGTATCAGGTGACCAGTTAATGACCTTTGGAGAGTTCATGTCATAAGTAAGAACAAAAGGTTCTGAGCCAAGAGCATTGCCTCTACTTGTTAAAATACTTCCAGTTATACTACCATCATATTCATCCCCAGTTGTTGTATTTTTACTAAATGTTGCCAACTCAATTTTTGTATTTACATATTCCGTTATTGATTGAGGGTTTCCTACACCTGAAAGATATATACGGGCTAGAAGGCCTTTACGACGAGTTGTAGAACTGTCGGTGTCTTTAAGTGACTGGTAGTTGGTAAGAGCCTCGCTGTAAATATCTATATAAGGAGTATATAAGAAGTTCGGCGCGTACCAAGAGGATTGTTGTATAAAACTTATTTTATTGTTCGCAGTAAATCCAAATGTCTTATAGGCTTTTAGAACTCGTGTTTGGTCTCCTGGACTCAATGTTATAGTTTTTGCATTATCTGGGTCAGGGAATGCAAATTCTCTTCCATCATTATCCAGTGTAACTAAAAATCCTATATAACCAGCCACACCAACATTACCTTGAGAATAGTTGACACTAAAATATGCGTCGTCAGGATTACCAAATACTTCAGTATTTAATTGAATTTGTAACATAGAAGCAAGTTCATAAGGTGTAAAGAATCCAAAAGGTAAAGTTATTGCATAAGATGTAAATGATGTTGAGGATGGTGTGTTTTGAACATCAACTATAATGTAATCATTAGCACCTGGTATAATAGTTGGCAAGTAGTATTGAAGTTGTATTTGAGAAATGATAATTTTATCTATATAGCCGTTGATAAGAGCATTTGGGGCAGTAATCTGAAAATCATTGGCATAAGGTCCTTTAGTATTATTTTCATATTGCGCTCTAAGAACATTACTTGTTGGCTGATTGTTGTTGGTCTGGTATATTGGGAGAGGTGGTCCACTTGGATTATTTGGGTCAGGTCTGCGACCAATGATACTTTTATTAGTATAGTCAATGTATCTATCGGTTGAACTGATTGCAAGTATTGCACTCGGTTCATGCATTCTAATAGGGTTTATATAATTTATTCAGTTACTGTAAGTGTGGCTGACCATTCTGTTGGGTACGCTGGACTCCAGAAGAGGGGGTTGCCCCACATGTCTAGAAGGGTGATGTCAACACGATTGATCGTCTCGTTCGGGGACCATTGGGTCCAGTTGGGGTTGAACCATGACTTGGTGATTGTAAGAGGAACACCTCCAAGAAGATTGGGGTCTGGGTAGCCACCAGAGGCAGTCTGGTTATTGACAAAACCCTCGTTGAGCCATACACGGGCAATGACAGAACCTGGGGACTGAACAGATGAGTTACCATCCTTTGTATCCTTGTAGTTTGTAAGAGCCTGGCTCACAATATCTACATAGTCCGTAAGTCTGAGATTGGCCACTCCAAGTCTCGTACTCGTAAAAGGTACTTGGTCAGTGACACCCAACATGCGCCATACTCTGCCGTAGTTGTTTGCATCTGCTACGCTCTGGCCAGTGACACCAGGATTGAATGTAAGAGTAAGAGCGTTACCAGATGCGAAGAGAAAGCCTGGGAATACTCCGGTTGTAATAACTGTAGTATTTGTTGAAGGTGTTGTGACTATTGCACCAGGGATGGGATTGCCTGGTGTAGCGCGAAGAAGTGTCTGTAGCGTAGATGCCAAGGTTGTGGTCGTGTAATAGCCCTGGGGGATAGTGTAGAAGACTATTCCAGTACCACCACTGATACCAAGACTAAACTTGTCATTGTACCCTGTAACAACTGTAGGGACATTGTAGTTCAAGTTGAACTGCGTAAGAGCAACTCTTGACATGTAACCGTAGATTAAGTTGCGGCTTGTCTGGATAAGGCAGTTGTTCGTTGAACTCTCTGCCACTGAAGCAAAGGCAGGGCCGAACAACTTGGCGGTGTTCTGGTCAGCGGTACTAGTGTTCACGACTACAATTGGCACATCAGAAAGAGTATATCTATCAAGAGAGTCCAAGTGTAGTTCAGCCGTCTTAGGGTAACGAATGGTCCGGGCGCGCTTCTCGGGATCGTCTAAAGTGAAACGAAAGTTATCGGCTCCAACATCCATGTCGTATTCTAATAAGTCATTTATAAAATAATTTAGTCAAAAGTAATTACGAACTCTCCAAAGGTCAGCCAAAAAGTCGGCATCGTAGGAACCTTGGGCTTACGGCCTCTAGGCATTTATACTAATACCGGGCATTTAAAAACTAATTATAAAGTTCCCTGTCTTGACTTGTACTCTAGTACTGCCCAATACCGTAGGAGGCGTGTTAATCTTCTCAATATTCTCAGCAATTGCATGTGAAGCCTTACTCTTTCCACCATTAGCCACAGGGACGCGTCTTCGTGCCTGGGCCTTCTTATTGAGTTCATATTTGTTCTTACTATTATACTCCTTAACATATTCTATAATCTTTGCTCGGTGTTTAGCATAGCGTTTAGCATTATTAGCCTTCTGCCTAGCACGATAAGCCTCATGAGCCACCGGGTCCTTCTTGATTTCTATTAGGCGTTCTCTAGCCTGTTTCGCCCTTTGAGCAGGATCTACCTTCTTGTTGTTAGCATTTGACCGGGCTAGTATTTTTTCTCGGTGCTTCTGATAACGCTTCTTGTCGTGTTCACGCCTCTTAGCCTTGCGCTCTTCCTCAGACATCTTTGGCATTTCTAGTATTGTAGTATATTTCCATTTAAGACATTTTGGCGAATATTGGTGAAAAAGATGTGACAAAATATTTTTGGGGAAAACGGAAAGGTCGTCCTGGCCATTTTAACTTTTACCCCCACCCCCCCTAAAAAAAAATAATTGTAGGGGGGGGGTGGGTAAAAAAAAAATTCTCACGATTAATAGGTTTTTTTGGAGAAATATATTTTACAGGTCGTTTTCACTAATATCAGATAATTCAGTAATATTACATTCCTTTTGAAGTTTTTCAAGTTCCTTCATACGATTCTCATACAACTCATCTTCCTTTCTACGCTCTTCAAGTTCCTTCTTCATTTCCTCTTCTTTGTTGGCAAGTCCATGTCTTTCATACACATATCTATCCATTGCAGCCTGTAATAGTTGATAAGAGTCATAATACTTATCCGTTTCTTGAAAATAATATGTTCTACTTGCCTGTCTTTCTTTTGCTTCCTTTTCTTGTTGTTTAGACTTAGAAAAATATAACTCATTCTGTTTACATTCATTTAGTCTTAGTAGATTATAATCTCGTTGTTTAATTAGTTCTGTCTTCTTCATTTCATATACTGGATCATCAATAGGACCCTCCCTTTGTTGTATATTATCATCATAATACTTTGTCTTCTTCTCAAGTTGTTCCTTTTCTTCTTTTATTTGGTTTTCAATCTTTTCAATATACATTGCCAGTTTCTCATCTAGTTCTTTCTTCTCACGCTCAATCTTAGCAGTATACTGTTCTATCTTAGTATCAAGTGCCTTTACATTCTTATCACAATTACTTATTACCTTTTCCCTTTCAGTTCTATAGTACTGAACAGCCTTTTCAATTTTTGGGTCAAGCCCCTTTACCTTATGAGCCATTTCAAGTTTAGAAAGTTGCTCGTTGATTTCTTGAATAGCACAAGCATATTCGGCTGAATAAATTTCCATTCTTTTCTACTATAGTATTATAAATTAAACTTTAGGCCCCCCCTCCAATTTTTTTTAAAAAGTTGGGGGGGGTGTCCGGGGTTTTTATTCCTGGTCATTTTGGATTTTGGTAAAAAAAAGATTGGTCCGGGGATTTTAACTTTTACCCCCCCCCCCCTAAAAAAAAATAAATCTAGGGGGGGTGGGGTAAAAAAAATATTTTCGCGATTAATAGGTTTTTTTGGAGAAATTAAAATATTTCAATATTTACCTGAACAATATACTTTATAATAACTTTCATATTCTTCAGGAGGTTGAAAGCCCAAAACATCATTATACTTATTCTTCAAGTGTACTTCACGAACTGTAGTAAATGATACTTTATGTTTTAATATTCTTTCTATATCTCTATAAGATAAATTCTTGTTCTGTAAGAGGAAATTTACTTGTCTTATAATACAGTCGGTGACTTTCTTAGGCATACTTATATAATAAATACGACTAAATTATCTTTAACCTTTCTTTACATTGAACGGTCCCCGTATCCTACTCTACTACGAGTACGATATGAATGGTCGTACCCTCTTTGTTCCACTTGGGGCTTTACGACTCCTGTCGGGGCCATAGGCATCTTTATGTCCTTCATGGTACCAACAGGGTTAGGGGAAATAAAAGCATTTGGAGTACCCGGAATCATGGAGGCAGACGCACAAGACATAGTTGACCCCATATCATGCGTCTTTGAAGTATCTTTGGCCGTTAAAGTCTTTAGAACTTTGGCAACCTTGCCAACACTAACATCGCCATCAGCAACTTCTACATCGGTGGCGAACTGGAAGGGGCTGTAATGTAAATGCATTCTATAAATAGAAATATATTATATTTCTATTATTTAGAACATGGACGGCCAACCATTAGATCAAGGTAAATTAGTAGCCCCGGGTTACATTAACGCGGACCCACCTGGTGAGCCATTCTTTGCTCTTACAGTTGGAGAAGACGGTGTAGGAAGTTCAATTGCCAGAGCAGGTGGTGAGGTCATAGTTGACGCATTCGGTGGCATTAACATGCAAGCAAACTCTGGCTCTTTTGTAGGCATTGACTCTTTTGCGGATATTACTATTGAAGCAATTGGTACAGGAGTTGCAGATATAGTTAACGCTGGAACGATTGCTTTTAGACCTACTGGTGCTGGTTCTCTTACAGGTGTTAAGACAATCAATGGCGATGTGTACCCACCCTCCGCCCCTGAACCAGCCCCCCTCACAACAGGTATTACAGATGACTTGACACAACTAACTTGGACACAAATCCCCATGAGTAGTATGTTCTATATTGATTATGATATAGGCACAACAGTAATTAGTACAACTAATATTCAATGTACTACTATTAACTCCAACCCTGATACAGCCTCATCATGTTGGCTAATAAATGTTACTCCTGATGAGGATACAAATGGTAATGTACGATTCTATTGCGGTGCAGACCCTGGCACATATGACACTATAGGCCCCCTATACATCTCTTGGCTCATCACGAACCCATAATAAATTAATATTATAATCACCTTATTAGAATATAATGGACCCATTATACCCTGATACAGGTAAGTTAGTCGCTCCAGGATTTATTAACTCAACCCCCGGAAATCCACATTTCGCCCTAGTATCCGGTGATGCCGATTTGGCAGTTAGTATCGGGCAAGGGGGGGGTCTTGTTGCAGTTGACCCCTTCGGTGGCATTAACATGTCTGCAAATTCTGGCTCCTTCGTAGGTATTGATTCTTTTGCAAATGTTACTATAAGTGCTGTAGGTTCTGGTACAGTTCTTATACAAGCGGACGGTCTTGGTAATAATGTAGATATTGTAAATGCTGGTACATTTACATTTGACACTCTTGGCCCCAAGGCTATTGTAAATCTTTCAACTATCAATGGCTTGCCTTATAACATTGGGGGTGGTGGTGGTTCTGTAAGTAGTATCACTAATGGGGGTGGTAGTGTAGACATTAGCCCCTTTGGAGATATACAACTGCTTGCTAACGGAACTGCTAATATGACGTTGTTCGCTAACTCTCATCCCTCATTACCTAACAATGTTCAGTTAGGTTGCGGTGGGGGTAAACCTACTATGGTTATGAATGATACTACACAATCTGTTATAATCAATAGTGGTATTGCAGGGTCTGAGATATTCATGGATGCAACTGGTATGACTCTTAGCGCTACTGGTAATATTTCTCTTGTTAATCTTTCAAGTATCAATGGGCTTCCTTATGTTCCAGGTGGTGCAACGGGTCCAACGGGTCCAACGGGTCCATCAGGGGGTCCAACAGGTGCTACAGGTGTTGAAGGTCCAACTGGATCAACTGGTCCAACTGGTGTAGGTGATACTGGTGCAACGGGTGCTACAGGTGTTGAAGGTCCAACGGGTCCTATTGGACCCCAAGGCATCCAAGGTATTACTGGAGAAACGGGTCCAATAGGACCAATAGGTCCAACCGGTGTACAAGGTGATACAGGTGCTACAGGGCCAATAGGTCCAACGGGTGTTGATGGTCCAAGTGGGCCAACGGGTCCAATAGGTGCCACGGGTGTTGATGGGCCTACTGGGCCAATAGGTGCCACGGGTGTTGATGGGCCAACGGGTCCAATAGGTGCCACGGGTGTTG
>Ga0304729_1001633_pt1 | contig 14377 bp, 13 predicted proteins | sample C_131016_MF_Meta_FD_190475 | JGI IMG/M metagenome (GOLD analysis project Ga0304729, IMG submission 190475) | Freshwater microbial communities from Lake Croche, Canada to study carbon cycling - C_131016_MF_MetaG (v2) (version 2) | ecosystem: Environmental > Aquatic > Freshwater > Lake | place... | reverse complement strand
ACGATCAATCGACCACGTGATGCAACCTTTCACACCAAAGCCAACTGTGTGAGCAGGAAGTTCATACTCGTTGATGATCTCAGTGATTCGATCTAATGCGTTGTGATTAAGTCGCTCTGCTTCGGCCAGTGCCTCAGGCGTTGCCACCATATCCACACCGCGAATTCCAGCCATCGCAAGCGGATTGCCGTTAAATGTTCCAAAGTGAGGCATGCGGTTATCGGTCACTGCATCCATATATTGTTTTTTACCACCAAAGGCTGCAACTGGCATTCCCCCGCCGATTGATTTAGCAAGAGTGATCAGATCTGGTTGCACACCGAGACGCACGGCTGCTCCGCGTGGACCGGCTGTCAGGCCAGTCTTAACCTCATCAAAGATGAGAACGATTCCGTATTGATCACAGAGTGCGCGCACGCCCTCGAGATACCCATCATCAGGGAGAACGATCGCAAGATTTTCTAAGACAGGCTCAACGATGAAACAGGCGATTGAGTCGTGATCTCGAGCGAAGACCTTCTCGAGGGCAGGCAAATTATTAAATGGCACTACAAAGACAACGCCAGGAGATGTTCCATCTTGGATTACGGCGTTTGGCTCTTCAGCTGACCCAGCCTCTGAGAGAGCAGGCTTTCCAGATACTGTCATGGAATCAGAGCTACCGTGATAACCGCCTTCGACTTTCACTATTGCACTTTTGCCGGTGTAGGCCTTGGCGATGCGGACCGCATACATCGTTGCTTCGGTTCCAGAATTTGCAAAACGAACTTGATCGATATTGAAACGCTTGCAGAGCCGCTCCCCTGCATCACGTGAAATCGGAGATGGGGTTACAAAGAGCATTCCTGAATCGAGCGCCTTCTTACCTTCGGCGACAACTGTTGGGTTCAAGTGACCGGCGAGCATCGCACCAAATCCCATCGAGAGATCGAGTAGTTCGCGACCATCTACATCTTTCATATAAGCACCCTTGGCAGATGCGATCGCGATCGGATATGGATCCCAATGTTGGAAGCTGGAGACAACACCAAGAGGCATACTCTTCTTCGCAGTTTCAAATTCCTTATGTGAGGCGCCAGTATCGCGAGTGAATCGCTCCCATTCAGAGGCCATTAGCTTTGCTACAACACTCTTGTCGACTGGACGTGTTGTTACCGCAGTGCGCACATATTTATTGGGGTTCAGTGAATTTTTCATTTGGATCAAGGTATCAGAAGGCTAGAAAAGAGTCATATTTCACTTGTTATATGAGTGTTGTTATTGGACTTTTCCTCAAATATTTTCAAATAGCGCGTTATTCTTACCGCTGTAAACTTTGCACAACCAATAATCAAATAATCCTAAAGCAATTCGAGAGGTTACACGTGTCAAAAAAAGTTACTGAAGATGGACTAGATCCAAATCGCTGGAGAGCGCTAGCTGTTATCGCGATGGCATCTCTTATGGTTGTACTGGATAGTTCAATTGTAAATATCGCAATCCCAAGTGCTCAGCGGGATCTTCATATCTCAGCAGCGAATCGCCAATGGGTTGTAACTGCCTACACTCTTGCTTTTGGTTCACTCCTTCTTCTCGGAGGACGTATCGCCGACCTGGTAGGTCGTAAGAAGATCTTTATCACCGGACTTCTCGGATTCGCCGGAGCTTCTGCATTGGGCGGAATAGCGAATACTCAAGCGATGCTCTTTGGCGCTCGTGCCCTTCAAGGTGTCTTTGGCGCACTTCTCGCTCCTGCTGCACTCTCTCTCATTAACGTTACCTTCACGCTTCCAAAGGAGCGGGCAAAGGCCTTTGGCGTCTACGGGGCTATCTCCGGTGGCGGCGCTGCAATTGGATTAATTCTGGGTGGAACGTTGACTGAGTATGCAAACTGGCGTTGGTGCTTAGGGGTGAATGTTCCCATCGCACTTATAACGGTGGCGATGGCTCTGCCTTGGCTCCACGAATCTCACGCAGATGGCGACCATAAGTACGATATTCCTGGCGCTGTGACCGTTTCGCTCGGCTTGCTCTCACTTGTCTACGGCTTTAGTCAGGCAGCGACACATGGTTGGGCGAAGAGCTCTACCTACCAATATTTCGTGATTGCAACAGTGTTGCTTGTCGCCTTCTTTATCATTGAATCTAAAGTTGAAGGACCCCTACTCCCAATCAGAGTCCTTGCTGAGAAGAACCGCGCAGGTTCATACCTTGCAACAATTCTTATCGGCGCTGGATTGTTCACAATGTTCTTATTCCTCAGCATCTATTTCCAGAATATTCACGGTTATAGCGCGCTTCGTTCAGGCTTCGCCTTCTTGCCATTCTCGGGCGGTGTAATTCTCTTTGCAGGTGTAGCAGCAACATTGATGCCAAAAGTTGGTGCGCGTCCATTGATGCTCACTGGACTACTGATGGCAACAATTGGACTCTTCTACTTATCTCGATTCACGCCTACTTCTTCCTACACAACAGCGATTCTTCCGGCAATGCTCATTATGAGCACTGGCCTTGCACTGGTCTTTATTCCAAGTGCTACGACTGGTTTGCATGGCGTCGGTGGTCGTGACTCTGGAGTGGCATCAGCGATGATCAATACCAGCCAGCAGATTGGTGGCTCACTTGGCGCCGCGCTTCTTAACACTGTTGCTGTCACAGCCTCAACAGCGTATGCAACCGCTCACACATCAATGGGTAAGAACGTTCAAGCCTTTGCAATGGTCCATGGCTTCTCCGTGGCATTTCGAGTAGGCGCAGGGTTCTTGGCTATTGCGGCCGTAATCATCGCCTTCACCATTACCGTTGGAAAACATGCTTCAGACTCTGCTGAAGGTGTCGTAATCCACTAATCGTTTTTACGGCGATACGCGAATAACCCAAAGAGCAACCCAATAACTATCAGAGTTGTTGAGGTTGCGATCAGGGCGAGATTCTTAGAAGTTCCATGATTCGTTTGGCTAGTCTGGTGCGGTTGTTGCGTCGTCAATGGCGCTGTAACCGCACCATTCTTATAGTTAAAGGCATATTCCCCATCAAGTACATGGCCATCAGCGGCGACCACTCGATAATTTACCAAGACTGGTCCGTCTACCTCATTCGGTGAGACGGCAACAGTCAAAACTGCTCCATCAACAGTAGTTGCTCCCTCAAGTGACTCCACCTTTGCATTGGTAACGCTTACCTTATTGATTTCTGCGCCTTTGAGAATTTGTAGTGGCTCGGCAAAGGTAAGAGTGAAGTGATCGGGCCATTGATCGATAGTTGTGTCATGGGCCGGGTCACTGGAGACCAAGGTTGTGTGCGCAGATGCGATGGTAGGAGTCAGCAGTAAAAGTAGAGAGCTGAAAAATATTGCCACTCTCCTCATCGTACGATCTTAATCTAAGAAGAAGTCGAGCAAGAAATCTGTGGTGCCTGGCTTTACTGAGTACTTCTCAAGATCGGTAATCCCTTCGGAAGCCAGCACTTCATCATCGACAAAGAAATTTCCAGTAGTCGTCTTCGCATCACGATTGAGAATGATGTAGGCAGAGTCGGAGAGGATCTCAGGAGTTCTGCAGAAATCTGTGTCAACACCTGGAATCATCGCGAGAGCTGCAGTATCGACTGCAGTGCGAGGCCAGAGCGCATTCACGCCAATTCCGTCGCGCTTAAACTCTTCAGAGAGTCCCAGCACGCACATACTCATTCCGTACTTTGACATTGTGTAAGCAAGATGAGGCTTGAACCACTTTGCTTTCATAGAAAGCGGGGGTGAGAGCGTCAGAATGTGAGGGTTGCGTCCAGCCGCAGCCGATGCTTTGAGATGTGGAAGTGCGGCCTGGGAAGTCAGAAATGTGCCGCGAACGTTGACATCAAACATGAGATCAAAGCGTTTCGCTGGAGTCGAAAGCGTTGGGGTTAAGTTAATCGCGCTGGCGTTGTTAATCAAGATATCGATTCCACCGAAGGTTTCAACTGTCTGCGCAATCGCTGACGCAATCTGGGTCTCATCGCGAATATCACATTGGATCGCAAGGCCCTCCCCGCCCGCAGCGTTAATCTCCTCAACGGCGGTGTAGATCGTTCCAGGAAGTGTTGGGTGTGGCTCTGTCGTCTTAGCTGCGATGGCAACCTTCGCTCCATCGCGAGCGGCACGGAGTGCAATGGCGAGACCGATTCCTCGTGATCCCCCAGTAATAAAGATGCGCTTTCCTTCAAGTGACATTACTTATCCTTCTTCCGTGAGGTCATGAATTTCATAAATGCACCTTGGGTCTCATCTGATTGCAGGGCGATCCTAAACATCTCACCTTCTGCAAGCATCACATTCTCGATAGCGATATGGGAAGCGCTCTTGAGCAGCGCCTTGGTATTTAGCACTGCATTTGGCGGTTGGTGTGCGATCACTTCAGCGATTGCTAACGCCTTGTGAACAGAGTCTGCTTCGATGCCATTAATCAAACCCATCGCTAGCGCTTCGGTCGCGTCAAAATCTCGACCAGTCAGGAAAATCTCTGAAGCTTTCGCATGACCTACGAGACGAGGGAAGAGAATGCTTGATCCTGCTTCAGGGACTAAGCCAAGAGTCACGAAGGGCATTGCAAAGATAGCGTCGGGTGCTGCGTAAACGAGATCGCAGTGCATCAACATGGTTGTACCTATACCAACTGCATTTCCTTGGACTGCAGCAATGAGTGGCTTTGGAAAATCATGAAGTGCTTTTAAGAAATGAAAGACTGGCGACGAGAGTGTGATCTCTTCATTCATGAAATCCATGATGTCGTTGCCTGCAGTGAAGGCTTTCCCATTGCCGGAAATGACGACTGCTCGGACTCCAAAATCCCCTGCTGCGTTATTGAGATTGTTTGCCAGGGTTGAATACATCGCCTGAGTGATTGCGTTCTTCTTGTCAGGGCGGTTGAGCGTCAGTTGTAGAACCTGGCCCACGTGGTCAATGAGGATGTCAGGCATGCGCCTAGGTTACTGATGAGTAAAGAAAGTATCTACCTGCGTGTTGGCCGTCACAAAGAATGGGCCGCCCCTTACCGTTATGTTTTAGCACCTTCCAACGAGGGAGCTCCCCTCCCGCCAACGGGGGCGCGCTGGGGCTGATAGATAGGTATCTACCTAATGTCACTCTTCTCATGGACTGAGAACAAATCAGGTGGCGTCGTAGCACCACACGAGCGCCTGAGCTGGCCAATGACCGTCGGAACCGGTCTCCAACATATCGCCGCCATGTTTGGCGCGACCTTCCTCGTTCCCATCATCACGCATCTCCCTCCAACCACCACAATCTTCTTCTCTGGCGTTGGAACACTTCTCTTCCTCATCATCACTCAAAATAAGGTCCCGAGCTATCTCGGATCTTCATTCGCCTTCTTGGCTCCCATCGCTGCTGCTGTAAGCAAAGGTGGAATGGCTCAAGCACTTGGCGGAGTTGTAGCAACTGGCGTTGTACTCGCAATCGTTGGACTTATCGTTCGCGGTGCAGGTATCGGCTGGATCAACTGGTTGCTTCCTCCAGTCGTAACAGGAACGATCGTTATGGTGATCGGTCTCAACCTCGCTGGAGCTGCAAAGAATAACTTTGTTACAAAGCCTCTTCTATCCATCGTTACGCTCGCTGCAATTGCGATTGTTGCAGTCGCCGGCAAAGGCTTTATCTCACGTATCTCAATCTTCGTGGGAATTCTCGTTGGGTACATCGTCGCGATCATCACTGGTGATGTTAATTCTGATGGGATTAAGGCAGCAAAATGGCTTGCGATGCCATCCTTTACACATCCCTCATTCAAGATGAGTGCAATCGTTCTCTTCTTACCAGTTGTTCTCGTACTCATCGCTGAGAACGTCGGACACGTTAAGGCAGTTGCCGCAATGACAAACTCAAACCTCGATGGTCAAATGGGTAATGCGCTCATGGCTGATGGAGTTTCGACTGTTCTCGCTGGAATGGGTGGCGGTTCAGGAACAACTACCTATGCTGAAAATATTGGCGTCATGGCTGCTACCAAGGTCTATTCCACTGCAGCTTATTGGGTTGCAGGTATAGGTGCGATCGTTCTCTCACTCTGTCCTAAATTTGGTGCAGTATTGAGCGCAACACCTGCCGGCGTACTCGGTGGTGCAGGAGTTGCTCTCTATGGAATGATCGGAATTCTTGGAGCACGTATCTGGATCGAGTCCCACGTTGATTTCAACAAGCCAAAGAATCTGATTATCGCTGCATCTGCCGTGATCATCGGAATCTCAGATCTCTCATGGACGCGTGGTAGCTACACTTTCAACGGAATCATCAACGCAACATTGGTTGCAGTCGTTGGATATCACGTACTTAATTCCCTAGCTAAAGATTAATGAATTAATTTCATCTAATCCTTCTCAGTGAGGGCGGGCTCATAACGAGTCCGCCCTCTATACTTTCTCCATGCAGATCGTTATCCCCTCCCATATCTGGGAGTACTGCATCGCAGCATTTCTGATTATTCTCGCTCCAGGCCCAAGCGTGCTCTTCACAATCGCAAGAGCTATCGCATGGGGACGAGCAACAGCTCTACTGACAGTTCTTGGCAATGTCTTGGGTATGTACACAATGTCTGTCTTCGTCTGTTTTGGGCTAGGACCCATTCTCTCAAGATCACATCTGATTTTTAATATCGTCCAATGGGCTGGTGGTTTCTATCTCATTTACCTCGGTTACTCGGCGATTAAAGATAGCCCGAAGGATGCCGATGAGATGCGTCAAGTCGTTGATGAGAAACCATCCCCTCTTCAAACCGTTCGCCAAGGGTTTACTGTTGGCGCTCTTAACCCTAAGGGCATGGTCTTCTTCGCAGCGATCGTTCCGCAATTTGTTGATCGCGAAAAAGGATCAGTCACAATTCAAATGCTTATCATGGCAACAATATTTGCCGCGATTGCGCTCTGCTCCGATGGAAGCTGGGGACTACTCGCCGGAACGATTCGTGAATGGTTTGCCCGCGATGTTAAACGCCTCATTCGAATGCGAGTCACCGGTGGTGGGGTCATGATCCTTCTCGGTGTGCTCACTATCGGCCAATCTTTGCTCCACAGGTAGGCCACGATCGGGATAAGTCGTGGCGTTCCGCGCTGATGTCAGTTACTGCCTGTTAAATTGAGCTACATCAAAAAATTGGAGAAACGTTAATGGGTGAGAGAAGAGTTAATTTAAGTCCTAGTGATCTAACTTTTTCATGGGATGGCTGCCACCGTGAGTTGTGGCTCTATTACAACCATCAAGTGAAAGCGCCGATGTTTATGCCGACCGTAGCAGAACTCGCTGAATCTCAAGAGAGCTACTTCATGAATAAGAGCGCTCCGCTGAGCACATCTTCCATGCATCCAGATATTCCTGAAGCAAAGATCGTCGATCACGGTGGGTGGGTACTCTCAAAACCAATTCAGATCGATGGCAAAGATTCTCACTTATCAATTCGCGGTAAGTACGATCTCCTCGTTGAATTTCCAGATGGAACGTATGGCATCATCGATTGCAAGATGCAGGCTCGAACCTCAGATAAGAGCGGCTTCTACTCTCCTCAACTGGAAGCATATGCATATGCCCTTGAAAATCCAGCAAAGGGTGAAGCAAAGAAGATCTCGATGATCGGGATCTACTCATGGTCCGTCCCTCAAGCGTGGGGAAATGTAAAAGCAGGTTTCGGTTATCGCGTTAATTCCAATTGGTATCCAGCAGAGAGAAACCCACAGGCGTTACAAGATCGATTTAACGAATTTATCACCATGATCAATGGCGACTGTCCCCCATCGAAAGATGGATGCGATCATTGTAAATATCTTGGTGAGCGTGAAGCGATTCTGAAGAAGAGTTAACTACTCGTTATCTTGCAGGTAGTTACGATTCTTCATCATCTCGGCCTTCGCCTCTGAGGCGTACATCTCGACATACTCTTGTCCTGAGAGCGTCTGGATGGCTTTCATGATCACATCTGTGGCATCACGCAAGACCTGAAGATCCCGAGAGTCGCCAGTAAAGAAGAGTGGCTCGCCAAAGACCATCTCAACGCGGCGTACCTTTGGAACGACTTGGCCAGTTGGTTGAATTTCAGCGGTATTAAACATCGCTACCGGAACAATCGGGCAACCAGATTCAATCGCCATGCGTGCGATTCCAGTGCGTCCCTTATAGAGACGGCCATCAGGTGATCGAGTGCCTTCGGGATAGATCCCGATGCAATCCCCAGCCTTGAGTAGATCAAGACCTGTGAGAATGGCGGCTTCGCTGCGACGCCCACCGGCGCGATCGATCGGAACTTGTCCGAGAGCGATAAAGGTAAGTTTTTTGATAAAGCCTTTTATCCCTGGCGAGGTGAAGTACTCGCTCTTCGCCAAGAAGGTGACCTTGCGAGGAACAACGAGCGGCATAAAGATTGAGTCGCTAAAGGAGAGGTGATTCGACGCGATGATGACGCCACCGTTGGTTGGAACGTGACGCAACCCCGTCACTTTAGGACGGAAGAGCAGCATCAAGAGCGGAGTCAGAAACGACTTGAGGAAGGTGTACGCCACAGGAGTAATTTAGGGGTTAGCAGCCCTTATGTGACACCATCTGAGCGTGGGCGATCTAGAAAATTCCGAATCTTTCCTCATTCCCGGGGGAAAAGTTGGCATTGTGATGATTCATGGATTCACAGGATCCCCAGCAACGATCGCACCGTGGGCAAAGGCTCTCGCAGCGCAGGGATATACCGTCAGCGTTCCACGTCTTGCGGGCCACGGAACTCGTTGGGAAGATCTCAACGAGACAACATGGAGTGATTGGTATGCCAGCGCTGAGAGCGCATTTCTAGATCTCCAAAAAAGTTGTGAGAGAGTTTTTATCGCTGGATTTAGCGTTGGCGGGGCGCTTGCACTCAAGCTCGCTCAGATTCGTGGGAGTGAGATTGAAGGAGTCATGCTTCTTAATCCATCAATCTTTGATGAGAGAAAGATCTACCACTTACTTCCAGTGATGAAGTACCTTATACCTTCGCTGAAAAGTGGAGCGATGGATGTCAATAAACCTAATGCAATGAGACATAGTTATGGGCGTCTGCCGCTCAAGGCGCTGGATTCATTACGAGGACTCTGGAAATCTGTCGAAAGTGAACTCTATGTGGTAACTACCCCCCTGATGGTCGCATACTCAGTCAATGACCATGTTGTGGATCCTCGCAACTCTGAGACGATCATCGACAACGTCTATAGCGCTGACATCCGGGAAGTAATCTTTGAAAAATCATTCCACAATGTTGCACTTGATTATGAGGCCGACATCTTGATCGAGGAGAGTTTGGAATTTATACAAGATGTACTTACTGGTGAGATCGCCCGCACAGAAGATTCTGATGAGCGCGATCTTATCGATGCAGAATTTGATGCGATTATTTCTGGACTCTCACTTGATGAGTCATCTCCGACAACCTATCTCGATGAACTAGATCGCCCCCAGGCTGATGATTTTCACCTACCTAACCCGGCACTACCAAAACTCTCTGAAGCTAATCAATCATCCCTTTGGGTCTTAGGTGGCGGTGCAGTCCTTGTGTTGTTATACATATTTGTAGGATTTGATCTCTTTGGAACCGGTGCCTGGCCAGGTGTAGCAGCGATGCTCGTGGGACTCGGAAGAATTATTTGGAATACAGCAAGACACCTCGACGATGGTGAAGATGGAGCGATTCTCTAGCTTCTGGCTAGATCTGCTGCTCCAACTAAGCCTGCATCATTTCCAAGAGTTGCTGCAACAATCATTGGAATCGGCTGCCTTCCACCAAAAGTTATGTAACGATCTAGCGCTAAGCGAGTCGGGGCGAGCAAGATCTCCCCTGCTTCAATCACTCCGCCACCAATCACAACACGAGCTGGATCAAAGAGAGCGCAGAGTGATGCGATACCAGCTCCAAGCCATTGGGCCGTCGTATTGAATCCAGCGAGTGCGATCGGATCGCCATCACGAGCTGCCTGCGTTATGTGATGTCCAGTAAGTCCTTCAATGGTGCCATCACCGCGCGCAAGTAAGTTGTAGGCAGCATCTGGAGCTGCATTGATCGCTTCGCGCACGTGGCGCATCAACGCATTGCCAGATGCATACTGTTCAAAACAACCACGCGCTCCACAACTACACAACAGACCTTCTGGTACCACACGCATATGTCCGAATTCTGCCGCGATTCCATGCGCGCCGCGCAAGAGTTTTCCGTCAACAATCGCTCCACCACCAACGCCTGTTCCAATAGTCAAGAGGATCATGTGATCTTCTCCGACACCGGCGCCATATCGCGCTTCACCCCACGCAGCTGAGTTTGCATCATTCTCAATCACTATAGGTAGATCCACAAATTTATTTAAATCATTCTTCAGATTGACACCATTCCATCCTGAAATATTTCCTGTGGCAAGAATCGTCTCTCTATCTGAACTAATCAATCCAGCTGCAGATACTCCCAGTGCGACCGCTTGATGTTCTTGCAATAAATGGTTTGCAACATCTGCGATCGTCTTCGTTAAAGCAGCGCCACCTTCTTTTGGGGTTGGAACACGTTGGGTGGCAAGAATTTTTCCGTTCTCATCAACAACTCCGCCCAATACCTTTGTTCCACCAATATCAATACCAATAGTAAGTGTCATAAATTACGCTTCCAGTTTTTCCTTCAACTCTTTGAGCGAGAGTTCAATGGTGTCGCGTTCGGCCTTAGTCCGCATCATTGCAGGAACTGGCATCGAGAGCGCAACAGTTAATTCATATGTCACAGTCGTTGTATCGTCACCGTTATCGACAAGAGTGTATCCACCTGTCATCTCAGTCAACATATCTGCATCATCAAGAGTGAAGGTCAGCTGATGTGGAGCAGCGCTCCAGTCGTAATCTAAAATCACGCGATCTTTTACCTGGCCAGCCTTAATAAGCATCTCCACTTTTGTTGCTCGGCCCTCACCATCCTTGGCTTGGACAACAGCACTCTTGATCGCGCTCGACCACTCGGGGTATCCCGCTGGGTCAAAGAGCAGGCTCTGGATTTGGGCTACCGGGGCATCGATCGTGATGGAGCTCTTGGAAGTATCAGACATGCGCATAGGTTACTGCCCCGAACCTCTAGCGGTGAGCGCAATTCCCCCACTACCGTTGTGACATGAACGAATTCTCAACTCCGGCCATAGTCCCTGCAGCGACCGCTGGGAATCTCACCAATCTTGTAGCGGAGCGTGCCTGGTTTGAGCCACAACGTGTGATGCTCTCTCGTCCGCTGGGAGATAGTTGGCAGCCTGTCACCGCCCGAGAATTCGAAGAAGAAGTTCGCGCTACAGCCAAAGGCCTAATTGCTTCAGGAGTAGGAATTGGTGATCGCGTTGCGATTATGGCAAAGACTCGTTACGAGTGGACCATTCTAGATTTTGCAATCTGGTTTGCCGGTGCGGTCACAGTACCAATCTACGAAACCTCTAGCGCTGAACAAGTTCAATGGATTCTAGAAGATTCGGGTTCGGTTGCGCTCATAGTGGAGACTCCGGCTCTCGCCGAGTTAGTCCAACCAGTTCTTGGAAAGAACTGCAAGCATGTCTGGACGATCACTGAGAACGCAATGTCAGAACTAGTTCGCCTCGGTGGAAGTGTGACCGATGATGAGATTAATAATCGACGCAATGCATTAACGCCAGATTCTCTTGCAACACTGATCTACACCTCTGGAACAACTGGAAAACCTAAAGGTGTACAACTCACACACGGAAACTTCCTTGCAGAGTGTGGGAACGTTGTCCAAGGCGCTGCAGATCTATTCTTGAAACCAAATGGGTCAACTCTGCTCTTCTTGCCAGTGGCTCACGTCTTTGGTCGCATGGTGCAGATCGGTGCTATCACCGCCGGACTCCATCTTGCGCACTGCGGAGATATCGCTCGACTCCCACAAGATCTCGGATCATTTAAGCCGACATTTGTCCTCGCAGTTCCACGAATCTTCGAAAAAATTTACAATGGCGCTGAGGCTCGCGCTGAGGCTGCTGGAAAGGGAAATATCTTCCGAAAGGCATCTGAGACTGCTATTAAATACTCCGAAGGCTTAGATTCCGGCAAGATTGGCTTCGCGCTTCGATTGCAACATAAAGTCTTCGACAAACTTGTCTATACAAAAATTCGTGCCGGCATGGGCGGTGCCGTTGAGGCTGCAATTTCAGGTGGGGCACCTCTTGGTGCGCGCCTTGGACATTTCTATCGCGGTGCTGGGGTGCGAGTCCTCGAAGGTTATGGACTGACTGAAACAACAGCGGGTGCAACCCTCAATCTCTCTTCGGCCCAAAAGGTTGGTTCTGTAGGAAAGCCACTTCCGAGCACGACCGTGAAAATCGCTGACGATGGCGAGATTCTGCTCAAAGGTCCCATCGTCATGCGGGGCTACTGGCAGAACGATGCCGCAAATAAAGAAGTCTTTACTAACGATGGATATTTCCGCTCAGGTGATCTCGGTGCTCTCGATAGTGAAGGATTCTTGACGATCACTGGCCGCAAGAAGGAACTTATCGTTACCGCGGGTGGAAAAAATGTGGCGCCTGCCGTCCTTGAAGATCGAGTTCGTGCGCATCCGCTCGTCAGCCAATGCATGGTTGTTGGAGATAACAAGCCATTTATCGCAGCTCTTGTGACCCTGGATGCTGATGCAATCAAGGGGTGGTCTGCCACCAACAAAAAGGCCGGCACTTCGATTCCTGACTTGGCAAAGGATCCAGATCTCATCGCGGTCATCCAAACCGCGATCGATGATGCAAATAAGGCGGTTAGCCGAGCTGAATCCATACGTAAATTCACAATCCTTCCGATCGATTTCACGATTGCAGATGGACAGTTAACCGCAAAGATGTCGGTCAAACGACACATCGTTGCGAACCAATTTGCTCGAGAGATCAACGAACTATTCCTCTAAGGAATACGAGATTGATGGCTGACTCAAGTAAGAACGGTGCGCTGAAAACTATCCATCGCGATCTCAGCGCTATCGGGCTCTCAGTCGATGAGACAATCGGGAGAAATGCGACGAATCAACATACGCGTACTTCGCTTCGAGATATTCGTGATGCGATCGATTCATTACAAGAGAAGATCACGGATTTAAGTTCGAGTACATCATCACTTACCAAACGTGAAGAAGAAATTTTGCAGGCACTAGCAACCGGCAAGACCGCATTAGCAATCGCCCACAATCTTTCAATCTCAGAGCCAACTGTGAAGACGCATATGATGGCGATCTATCGAAAGTTAAATGTGAACAATAAGACCAATGCACTTGCAGAAGCGATGCGGCGAGGCCTACTCTCCAAATAGAATCGCTGAAAAGCGCTCACCCCAGAGTTTCCAACTCCAATTTTCGACTGCCCATTCGCGACCACGTCGACCCATTGCGGCGCTCTGATCAGGATTACACAAGAGAGTTATTGCAGCGTGAGCAATAGCTGATGGATTCGTGCCATCAACCACTAAACCTGTCTCGCCATCGAGCACTGCATCGGGCGCTCCCCCAGATGCGCCACCGATAACAGGTAGACCCGTTGCACTCGCTTCAAGATAGACAATTCCAAGTCCTTCCACTTCCAACCCGAAGAAGCGAGACCGTGATGGCATAGCGAAGATATCACCAAGTCTGAGGTAGGTCGGAAGATCGGCATACTGGACTCTTCCAACAAAACGAACGCTCTCACCGACTCGGTATTTATTGATCAACACTTCGAGGGCTTTTCTTCGAGGACCTTCGCCAACGAAGAGCAGAATGACGTTCGGGACTTCTTGCAATATCTGAGGAAGTGCTTCGATCAGGCGATCTTGGCCCTTGCGATGCACTAACCGGCCCACACAAACAATAACTCTCTTATCACGTAAGTTTAATTGATCCAGTAACTCCTCTGATTTTCTACCAGGCGTAAAGTGGTCGATAGAAATTCCGGGTGCAATTCTGAGAGCACGCACTCGTGAGTTAAGAATCGGTTTCAAAGCATTATGAGTGAACTCTCCGAGATAAGTAATCGCATCAAGATTCTTCGCAATCGCTCTCATTGCTGATGAGAATGGGACGATTTTTGACCACCATACTTCGTGACCATGTGTGAGTGAGATCTGTCGAAGTGCGCCTTGCCTGCGAAGATATCCAGACATCCAGCCAAGAGGTGCAGCAGCTCCGTACCAGATAGTTTTCGATGAGTACTCTCGCATTACACGAGCAACAGCACGGTTTACGCGAGGAGTTGGAAGTAAGACCTTTGACTTATCGCGGTGAACTACAACGCCATATTTCTGAGAGAGCTCCTGATCAAAGGCAACCGATCCGGCTTGAGAAGATGTAAAGATGACGATCTGATTTCCATCAAGTTCGCCCAAGAGACCCAAGATAAAACTTTCGATGCCACC
>Ga0304729_1001632_pt1 | contig 14383 bp, 13 predicted proteins | sample C_131016_MF_Meta_FD_190475 | JGI IMG/M metagenome (GOLD analysis project Ga0304729, IMG submission 190475) | Freshwater microbial communities from Lake Croche, Canada to study carbon cycling - C_131016_MF_MetaG (v2) (version 2) | ecosystem: Environmental > Aquatic > Freshwater > Lake | place... | reverse complement strand
TTTGTCGTTTGTCGTTTGTCGTTTGTCGTTTGTCGTTTGTCGTTTGTCGTTTGTCGTTTGTCGTTTGTCGTTTGTCGTTTGTCGTTTGTCGCTGTATCGCCCGCCAAATACTTGTATTGAAGAAATTTGGTGTAGATTATTTTGTGTGTAGTATGTATAGTTAACAAGATAACAAAGACGAAGGATGGCAGCAATCACCCCACAAATATTATTAGATAGCACCGGAAGAGAGAATGGTCCCGATTTTTTATTAAAGGTTGATGTTCCCAACTTTTTGCCGAATTCTGTAATTAATGCTAATAGTAATATTACAGAAGTATTAAATGTTATTGCGTATTTATGCAACGCAGCCAGTAGAACGGATGCTGCGGCGATGGTTCCACTAGACCAATCAGTACCCAACGCCAACCACGGCCTACACGTTGCGAACACTGGACAATACTTCGCCCCCAACACAGGCGATGGTGCGTCAAATAATTCTTTATGGGTTATAGATGCCGGAGGAGCAGCCACTACCCAAATGATTGATTTGGATACATTTCAAACACCCGTAGCAGGCTACGCCGCAAATCATATACCAGTAGGAATACTTGCCCGACAAGCACCAGGAGCACCCGGGCAATTGGGTAATACGTCCAACTCCGCCCATCTTGCTATTGCTGGTGCTAATGCTGCTGTTGCTCCTATTCCAGCAGATACACTACCACATTTTAGTAATGCTATTAAACAAATGATAAATATTCTTGAAAACACCCGCAACATTTTTGGCCCCAAAGGATGGACCGCATTATTTAGCAAAGTCAAAGGTGGCGGCGCTGGGGCTGGTAAAAATAACGCTGCCAAACGTACACATCGCCAACACCGCCGTAAGTATTCGAGCAAACATTATTGATTCAATTCCATTCCACTACCGCTCCGCTACGTTGACTTCTCTATGACAACCTCCTTCGCCACCTTCTTTATCACCTTTGCGATATTTTTATCATCCCCATCAAGTACAGCCCTTGATAAATTGATATACTGTGTATTCTCCGTCGTCGAACTATCCTCACACCTAGGATTTTGTTTCGCCCATTCATTTACAAGAACTATATTTTTATGCTCCACCACCCGGACCGCATTTGTGATCTTCGTATTCTCCGGGCCTTCACGTTCCCATTTATCATCATCTTTCACATAAATCGTCTCTCGGCGCGCATCGCTACAATGAATCGGGCGTTTGAATACATCCGTTTCTCTCAAACTATCAATAAAAAGCTTCGACATTCCCTCCACATATCCTACTCTCCCGAAATCATCCAGGTCGGATACCTTCAAATGAATCGAACTCGCGAATTCGGTGATATTCATCGCGTCTTTACATTGTTCGTTCAAGAAGAACTGGAGATTGAATGTATTATTATTATTATGACTATTCGTTGTTCCAGTATAATTATTACTGTTGGTGTAATTGGCGGCGGAAGCGGCGGCGGCAGCGGCAGCGGCGGCGGCTGTGGCTGTGGCTGTGACGGCAGCAGTAGCCGCCGCATTGATTGCGAGAGATTGGTGACTACACATCATTTCCATCAATTTATGCTGAAACTCCTGGTTGTTTTTCAACATATCCATAATGATTGTTTTAAATTCTTGGTCTCCTGGAAGCGCAACCGGAGCTGCTGCTGCTGCTGCTGCTGCTGCTGTCGACTCTGGCAGTACGAACTCACACGTTTTACGATGCTTCCATAATCCGCTTTTACTGTGATACTTACTACCACATTTTTCGCAGTATTTATAAATATGCTTGTCAAATATGAAAGCGAGTTGACCGGGTTGTGGTTCTACTGGGCAACATTCAGGTAAATGCGGTAACATCTCACCTGAATGTTGCTGGGTAATTGGTTCGCTGGAAGGTAAAACGTTACGATGAATGTTCGCTCCTGTTCGCTTGGCGTGCTTAGCCGACGCAGTGTGTCGACTGTAGTCCTTTTTGTTATCAGTTATGAAGTGGCATTTATCGCATCTAAAGAGGTAATTTGGCACGTGGTTCGCTGGAGTTCGCATTGGGTTTCTTAAATTACCCCTAGATAAAATGTGCATTTTATGAACGCGGTGTGACGAAAAAGTTACAGTAAGGATATTTTAAGTTAAAATGTAGAAATGAGAGCATAATGGTGTAAATTGAGTTTTTGATGTTTTCTTAAATTTAAAGGGATCCTATGGATAAAAAAGCACATTTTAAAAATGTCAAAAAACGGTTTTGGCGCCGTCAATTTTAAACAAAAAAACAGACGTTTGGATGATGGGTCTGTCATCCACAAAAATGAATTCCATTCATTGGAACTAAAAATACATATTCATATACATATTCATATACATATTCATATACATATCCATCCCATATCCATCCCATACCACACACAACCCCACCCCTTAAAATCCCTCACGGACACATTTGCCAACAGGAAATCTCGGCTTACCTTCCTCCGTCAATTCCTGGAATATAACCGTCAAGTTCTTACCAATATATGATTCACCCTCGCGAAACCAGGCGCGTCGTTGCTCCATCGAACCGCGCGGCCTGACAGAAAACTCCTTACCATCCGCCGTCTCGCACACCCAAATCACCGCACCGGCGTCACGTCCTTCACCTTGGGTGAAATCGGTGATCATATACTCCTCCTCCATAAATTCCTTGTATTTCTGCAGATCATTACTCCGATAATTCGCAGAGTAGACACCCGCCGCATTCCGAAGCATAATACCCTCATATCCCGCCTCAACAAACTCCGCAAACAGCCGACGAAAATCCCCGAGCGCAGCCACTTTCTCGGTTCGGACCAGGACAACCACCGTCGCAGCTTCCGTATCACTTCGCAGTATCCGCCCCGATGCGGTAAGTGTATCGTTTGCGACACACCCACACCTCCGAACCGCCGCAGCAAGGACGCCCAATCTCTCGGAGTATGGCATTTCAGGTAGCTTTCGGTCATAGATGTCGTAGACGTGATATTTGACTTTTTTAAGTCGTTCCACGTCATCATCAGTGATTTTCTTCTTTTTGATAAGTCCGGCCAGTTCTTCAAACGGCATTTGATCCGTGTATAACTCGCCGTCGATGACGATATTCGGGTGTTGCGAGAGATAGGGACGGAGCGCGGCGGCGATATGTGGGAGACCAGTAAAGAATGCGCCGGTGCGGGATTGGAGTGCGACGCCGCAGCCGCCACCGCCGCCGCCGCCAGCGCCGTGTGTCGAATACGATACACATCGTAGTCCATCCAACTTTGGTTGGACGAAACACGGGAATGTGATGACCTTTTTCTTTTTAGATACAGAAGGACCACCGCTGACAATAGCGTCCGCAGGATTAAATGTCTGGGCGAGCATTGGCAGGAAAGGACCGGCATCAGCATCAGCATCATCATCGGCACCGTCACCATCATAGCCGAAATTTCCAGAAATATCACCATAACCTTCACCGCAATCAGCCGGTTTCGTCTCCGAGTATGCCTCCTTCTCCTTCTTGTCCGTCCATTTCCGCTGTGTTTCAGAAATACATTGCGCGAGAGGCGTGGTCTCATTGGACCGACCGATATTTTTTCCAGTGTTATAATCACGATACGCGATCTGATGTTTTCCATCGAGATATCCGTGGGTTATTCGGGATGTAGCGCCGGGAGAAGTCTTCGCTGTGCTTGTGCTTGTGCTTGATTGAAGGACGGCTGCTTTCCATACTTTTATTTTCCCGTTTTTGTCGATCGCGTATAATACCGGGAACGAACGAACAACGGACATATTGGCGCCTTCTAATGATGAAGCCATAATGAGATGTCGAGAGAATACGATGACTGAGTCGATGACGATGATGTAATTTCACAGTGGTAATTATATCATTTCAATTATAATGGAATTCAAATACTAATCCAGGGGAGGGGTATGAAATGGATGTCACCAATCACAAAACATAACCAATCACAAAACATAACCAATCACAAAACATAACCAATCACAAAACATAACCAATCACAAAACATAACCAATCACAAAACATAACCAATCACAAAACATTTATAGTACGATTGCGAGAGATGACCGAGCGGAGTGACGAGTGGAACGAACGAAGTGAGTGAAAGGAGTACACGACGCGAGAGTGAGTGAAAGGAGTAAACGACGCGAGAACTAGTCAAAGTATGTCGGGTCCAACTTATCCACAATTTGCCGCAAAATATTGTTCTCTTTCGTCAACTTATTATTCTTCTGAATAAGCGACAGAATCAAATATGTCATTTTCTCAAGAGTGATATCGTGCTCTTCTTCTGGACTTACTTCCTCAGGTGGTGTCTCGATAATTGAAATGGTGCGCGTTGGATGATTAAACACAGTAGTTCCAGCTTCATTTACTGTAGTAGTAACACCATCCACACCAGCATCAATAGACGGCGGTTCGTCACTTGTTACAATAATACGCCCTTTACAATATTCATTCGCTGCCGCAGTAACCGCACGAACAACTTGTTGCGTCTCTTCAGAACGGCGCACATATTTTATATTAAATGACGCATTATGTTCCTCATTACCGACATTTGTCGTATTATTTACGACTGTAGTTGATGATTTAACGGCTCCACCACCGGCTCCACCCCCCCCCACCGCTCCCCGTGCTGCTTCTATGGCAGTCTTTTTATCCTTTTCGGCCTGTTGCGCCTGAAGTATAGCCTTTAATCTCGCCTGTTTTCGTTTCTCCAACAATTCTAAATCCTCCTTCGTGAAATTCTCAGTAGGTTTAAAACTAGTTAATGGTATTGTAAAAAACGCGCTTTTGGCAATATCATCACTGTCAGTATTCATTGTGTGTGCGGCGGCGGCCGAAGCACCACCAACTCCCCCACCACCACCAACTCCCTCACCACCCCCACCACCACCACCACATTTTTCTTTATGATTCGTCAACCCGCTAGCATATTTATATTTTTTACCACACGAACACTCAAACATTGTGATATTAAACCAAACAATATTATAATATATAATTTCATTCTATATTCATTTTATTCCATTCATTACCAACAAATGTATCGTTTCTTGTTGTTTACGCAATAATTCCAACATTTCACGGTTTTGACGTAGTAATTCCACAATAATTGTATTATCTAGCATCGGTTCAACTACCGCCGATGCGGGCTCTAGTGTATCTTTTTCGATACGCCACCCCCCCGGATCTGGCGCAGCTGGTGGAGGATGCGCCGACTTCAAATGCGTGATATACCGTGCCTCCTGTTTGTAAACTTTGTCGCAATATTCGCACTGATATTCAGGTTCTTTTGATAATTCAACACAAATCACAAACGCGATTACGAATGCGACAGAATCGCCATCGTCGTCGTCGTCGGCGGCGTCATTGTCAGCGGTGTTCATACACCATTCGTATAAGATGTAAACACAGGTTATTCTTATATTCGTTATCGCATACATACATACATCCGTGCGAAGGTTATGACATAAAAATATATATAGAGATTATAATAATGATGGACCATCCGTATCGGATACATTCAGCCATCGGTTTCAGTTTTTTACAGTTATTATTGTTAACTTCGCTCGCATATCCCACACCGCCACCAACAATATACCAAAATGTCGCAGTCGTGCGTTTGGCAACCACCGTATATTTCAGTATGTTTCAGAAAAATCCCTTCTATTTAAAATTAGACTGTGCGAGTATTGCGCTTAAAATCATATGCGACGCATTATATGTCCGATATATTATTACCAATTATACGTATATTTTCGGGATTTTCGATATATTCAGCGACATAATATTTTTTGTAGTCGTGAATATTTCTTTGCGAAATGGCGAGAATTGGGAGAAAATATCGGAAAATATAGAACACACCAGGCACGCTTTTATTAAATGTTGTTGTGGATGGGATCTTCCGGATGGGGGGGCTGTGGCAAGCGACTGTGAAAATGTTGGCGGCGAGTATCGTTATGCTTCATTACCGAGCGAACATATGGCGGCGGGGGCGGCGGGGGCGGAAACAAAGAATGAACATACACCGATTTACACATTTGGTGGACGGCAAGCGTTTAAACCCGGGTTTTATACCTCATCTTGGGGCCGCGAATATTTGAATTCGAAAGTAGAACGTGAATTTGATACTATAACTCAGAATAATAGATATACATACGGAGGAAATGGAAGTGCGACGATAACTGGTAATGACGGGACGGAGTATATACGTTTTGACGAAGCAAGCGCAGGAGTAGACGCAGGTGCTGCGCATTATGCTAATATATTCGTGTCGCCATATTTCTTAAAAGATGGAACACCTATTACGGCATTTAGTGGTGGGGATGGGGGTGCGGATGTGAGTGTATGCCGATGTAATATCGGTATTTTGTTATTAACATATAATCTGTTTCAGTTTATATATCAATTGATGATGTATTCCAATATTATGTTTACGTGTGGTGCGTATCATCGCGACTTGTATAACAATGCGACATCTGCGGAGGCCAACACGACCGCAATGGTTCGCTTTTTATGCTAGCGATTCAATCGAATCAATCCATCGATTTATACGCGTGGAATAAATATGCGGATAATGCGAATAATGTGCCACCCCAGGTTGTATCGATAATCGATGTTATCGGACTCCAATTACGCAATAATGCGAGGGTTGTCGTCTCATACACACCGTAAACAAAGACACCAAGTAAGAATGCTGTCACCATTCCATCGCGAAGACGCATCGTTTGAATGGATGCTGCTGCAGATGACGCATTCGCGACAATAATATGGCGAAGCACGAAATAATACAATCCAAGCACAATGAGTAAATAACACGCCGCCGCACCCGGTATATTTACTTTAAGGGCCGTTCCCTGTACCAACATAATTTGGCGCGAAAAAAAGTCGCTTGCTGTATACAAAAATACCCCGTCAAGCGCCAAAACGATGACCGCCAAAACGACTAAATCGGTGATTGTTTGTGCGTTTATACCAGACATTCTCTCGACGTTATTGTTAATCTCTCGTAACGTATATATTTTAATGTAGAAAATAGTCTGTAAGGAATGTTTTATCCAACATCTCATCTAAATAGATATAACCACCGTGGTCCACAGTATCATTGTGTTTGTGCGTCGCACCCGCACCCGCACCCGCTGCCTTCTCTGTGAGCGCAGGCGTGTCTAATTTCATAAACTTCATATATTATATATCTTAGGAACAAACAATGTGTATGTATAATATATAATACAACTATAAAATGTCACGACTACGCACAAACAAGAACAAGAACAAGAACAAGAAAATTAAAATCAAAACAATGAAACAACCACAACAACGTAATACACCTATAAAGGTGAACGACAACATTCCTCATCAATATTATACAAAAATGAATTATGACGGGAATGTATTGTCGGTTGAATCAAAACAAGACAATCAACGTGTTAAGCGGGAAAAATTTACATTGAGACGCCTGCGTCGAGAGATTCCAATCGCAGCCAAGTTAATAGAACAATATTTAGGTGGAGAAATACCAAAGGAAGTTCATAATCACGAACATTTACCAAATACAGTGTCAATTTACCCTGTTTTGCCAAACCCGGTTGATTTAGGATTAATACCACCGGCTACTGAATCACCATCACAACAAAGTGATCGCGGAAACCGTCAAGGACGTATTACTATGCGGTGTAAAAATAATAATAATAATATGGACGATGATCGGATGATGATGAAACTTTATGTGAGTGAAATTGATGTCGACAATAACGACGACATAGGTCGCCGCCACAACAGTCACCGCCACAACAACCGCGTAGGTCGAAATATCGGAAATTTACCATTTACATAATTTATGGCGAAATACGCGATACAATCAATTTTTTGAAATATTGTATAATATTATATAGTTCTGATGTCAAATAACACGAATTCGTGGAAACGTGTTGGCGGGTTTTCCCGAACAGGAACACAAAACTATGTACGAAATAATGACGCCACGATGGGCGGAACGATATTTGGATCGACCGATATCTCTCAAAACACAGGAAACAACGTTATGCGAATAGGAAACAACAGCGGTGTTATTTTTATGAATGGAGATATTGATATGACTGGAGGGCCAGGTATTGCGACACCGATTAATCGTATTAAAAACGTGCGAGATCCTTACGATAACCAAGATGTCGCCACGAAGTTTTATGTGGATAAAAAGGTGCTAGCAATACAACAACTTGATTTAAGTATGGGTCCAACCGGACCGGAGGGTCCTCCAGGTGTCGGTTACGGAGGTCAAGCCGGTTCAGATGGGCCTACTGGTGCTACTGGCCCAACCGGATTGACTGGACCACCTGGTGATTTTACAAGGGTATTTGGGCCAACCGGTCCGGGCGGCGCAAAAGGCGCGACAGGCGCAGATGGCGCGATAGGCGCAACAGGTCCGAAAGGTTCAATTGGAGAAAGAGGAATACAAGGAATACAAGGTATTCAAGGTAGCCAAGGATCAAATGGTACAATTATATGGTTAAACCCGGATGGTGACTCAATATCAGATCAACAAATCACGGATTCGTATAAGCTTTCATCCGTACCAATTAGTAGTGGAATGAGAACAATCGGTCCAATAACTGTTTCGGCTACATACGGAAATGCGAATAAAACTATACCGGCCAACAGATTCTGGAATACCGCATTAAAAATATCGACATTGGCGGTTATTCCAAGTGGTGTATGGGTTGTCAACTTATACGCAAACTGTGCTGCGAACTCGGACGCAAATCAACTCGCGATTTATGCCGCTATTTTTATGATTACCGGAACTACAAGCCAACCATCACCAGACAGTTTAATTATCGAAACAGAGGACGGCGGTGATTCCGGATATTACCCACCCCGTTCTGCTTATCTCCCATCTCATATCAAATATATCGGAAAAAGCTGGTCAAGCCCAGTGAATATCCTTGATGCTAGTGGCGGAGCACTTCTCACTTCCACTACCCGCAAATTATATAAACTAGAAATTCCGGTTGAATTCACAACACTTAAAGACGCAAGTGGAAGTAGCCAGAATGTATACGTTCAATTACAATTATACATTAAAAACCTCGGTACACAAGCTGCAAACCAGTCGGCAAACGCGTATTTATATTACCAAACTGATTTTAATTCAAATATAACTACATACTCGTATGTACAAACAACATTAGGCGCGGTGGGTAATGACGGCGCTCAGGGTACGGCTGGAACGGTAGGTGCGACAGGTCCTAACGGAATTAATGGTTCTGTCGGTCCAACCGGTTCTACTGGTACTGGCGGTCCAACCGGTTATACTGGACCGGCTGGAGCTACGGGACCATATGGTCCAACTGGACCAACCGGTCCTTCCGGCAAAGCCAATTCTCAAGGACCACAGTACGCAGTTCAATATAGGTCAGATGTTCCAAGCCAAAATGATATAAGCGGTGGTGATTTCAGTGGGAATACGAATATTCGGTATGTACCAAGCGGTTCTACAACGAACGCAAGTAGCTCAACTACAGGAACATTAATCGTAAATGATGTCGCGCTGAATTCAATTCATTCATCGTTTTACGTAGAGGATCCAAGCATTACAGCCGCAATCAGACCACGCACATTTATACGCGGTGGAGAAGCATCGGGTAGTTATGTTATAATGGGTTCTGGTATAGACGACCGAATTTCAGTTACGAAAACACCGGCGTCAATAACTGACATTACACAAGGAATTAAACTAATTCATAACATAAGTAATCCAGCGTCTGCTACCATTAATTTACATAATACCAGCAATACCAATAGTATGATAGGTTTGAGATTCAAATTGGCGAGTGGTAATATTACTGCGGCCGGTGAAAGAGTATGTATAAATTATGAAAATGGCAGCGTGGGCGTGGGTGGAATAACAGATACCGAACTTACCGATATAAATTATAGTGGCCTTAATAGACGCCTTCATGTTACTGGAAATGTAATGGTCGGAACTCATCCTGGAGTATCACCAACATTTCCCGCAACAAATGCCGCAATGTTTATGATGAATCAACCCGGACCAGAGCCATCATCGAGATTATACCCGGGATTATATCATCGCAATGTAAATGACTCAACTGTATCAAGTGTATTGGGAGGAACAACGAACTCAATCACGAATCCATCAGACGGACTGAGTATAATATCACCGAATTTTATTACGTTCCAAACCGGTACAATGACACCCCAAAGCAACTCGATTGTTATTAATTCGGCGGGTGATGTTTCGATAATTGGACGTGCGAATTTGAATGGAAGAGTTAGTGTAAATAAAGGTTTTGCGCCAGTAAATTCTCACGACAATATTGCCCCGAATATGGACATATCTGGAATATTACACATTTCAAGTGAAGCATCCGGATTCACCGATAATCCTCGTATTAAACTAATATCAAAGATAGTAACACCTAGTAATGATATTCCATCATTTGGTTCGACCCAAAGTGTAAATGAAATACGTGGTGTGGTACCGGAAGCGAACACAGGGTTTTTGCGACTTTCAGCCCAAAATCCTAGTAAAAGTTGTATTGACCTTGTTGGTGAAAATATTTCTGAGCCTGGCAGTAAATTCAGTAATTCAATACGAATCGCTACGGGCGCAATAGACCGAATGGTAATAAATGGGGTTGGTAATGTTGGTATTGGAACGACCACTCCTGGAGTTCGATTGGATGTAGTGGGAGCAGCGTCGGTGGCTGCGGCCAAAATAACGTCGACTACGACAGCGGGGACAGCGCTGGTAACAAGCGGCCGAGTAGGTATAAATGTCACCGCGCCGACAGTCGCACTCGATGTAGCGGGTGCGGCCAGTATAACAGGAACTTTGAATATGAATTCTAACAGAATTAACAACCTCCTTGACCCCAGTTCTACCCAAGATGCTGCTACTAAATCTTATGTCGATACTTCTATTCCTGTCGGCGGGATTATTATGTGGAGCGGGACCACAGGGACGTCGCTTCCAAGTAACTGGAAATTGTGTGATGGGTCGACGTATAATAGCATAAAGACACCGGATTTGAGAGGCAGATTTGTGTTGAGTAGCGGACAAGGAAGTGGTGGATTGACGAATAGAACAGTTGATGCTAGTGGAGGTGTGGAAACGGTTGCGTTGACGGAGGCACAGATGCCAAAACACAAACACGATGTTGGTGCGACGACAAGCGGAAATGATGGAGATCACTCGCATACAATTTCAGACCCAGGACATTTTCATACATTTGCCGGTGGTAATAATCAAAATTATGCCCAAGGAAATCCGGTTTCAATGTCAGACAACCACAGCAACACCCCCAATACATCAACTGAGACAACCGGTATTAGTATCAATAATTATCCACACCCATATCCAACTCATGGTCAAGGAACCCAACATAAACACACCATCACCGTAACTGAAACCGAAAAAGGTTCCAGTAACGCCCACGAAAATATGCCCCCCTTCTACGTCCTCGCCTTCATTATGCGTATTTCGTAGACATATCAGTTTTTACGCACCCACATTCTTCAATCTCTCAAGTATATCGTTGATGAGAGATTGCTGTTCAACCATTTTCGATTCAAAAATGGATACTTTCACTTCCAAATCCGCAATCCAGATTTTGTCCGCCTGCTGTTGGCGGTCGACTTCTTGGAGGGCGGCGGAAATGAAGAAAAAATCCCCACAATATCACCTCCCTCCCACGCAACCAATGCGGGTTTCAGGGGTGCGCCCCTGGCTATCTGGGGTGTTTGAGGGGACCCCCCTCTAAAGCCGCCACGCCTTCATATCCTTCCACAATTTCGCCCGAACCCGCGATATAATAGTTTCATTTGATAATGCGCCTCCCATCATCTTATCCGCATACTTATTGTAAAGCGTCGCGAAATCTTCCGATAATACAGTCCCGGTAATAAGAGCAGGTTCATCCATCACTGATGCTGCGCCGCCACTCGAATACATCCCATCACACGTCGCCATTGCGGGCGAACACTGATAATGCGAGTGCTGCTGAAGTGACGACATTACCGTATGATACGATGACGCCGCCTGTGCGCGCTGTTTCGACATTTGATGTTGCGCCTCCCAATTCCGATCCTGCCATTTCTTGAACTCTTTAAATAAGAGCTTATGAATTGTACTTACTAACAACTGAAACTCACACGGTTCAATCGCGCGCCATTTCCGCGCTTGTGGCTGGTGACCGATACCAATAGCGATGCCCCCCGTAGATGGGTGGTCTGTGGCGGCGACGCGAAACGGCGCGTCATAGATATAAAATGCGCCTTGTTTCACATCCGCAAGTTTGAATGGGATGAGATGGGATTTGCCAGACTCGGCCGTATACTCGGACATAATACGCAATAATGCGGCGGTGATACCCGAGACAAGATCCTCCTGAAATACGATATTTAAATCTGTGTCGTTGAGAGATATTGCGGAAATGAGAGATGACGAATACCATTCTGCGAACGATGGCCGAAGATGGACTGGGTTTTCCGCGCCAATAGACGATGCTGTCGCAATCAATTCATCGTCTTCTTCATTTAGAACGGCCTCCATATTCTGGCGTTTCTGACGCGTTATGGATGTGAATTCTAGTGCTGTGCTGCCACCGCCGCCGCCACCGCCGCCGCCACCACCACTCGATCCACCTATACGTCGTCCAACCATTTTCGCCCACTGCTTCATTACATCTAATTCATCTTTGACTTTATTATATTTCGCGGCGAGCTCCTGGATAAGGATAAACATCTCGCGTTGGGTTGGCATTAATGCGTCATCTGCGCCATTATGTATCGTTGTCGATACACCCACACCCCCGACCCCACCCCCACCGCGCCGTATGCCAGCCAATGTCCTACAAAATAACATATGACGGTCCGCAGATGTCTTATTCGGGAATTCTGCGCGACAGGAGTCGCATTCGTATTTACCAGAGTCACTTCCTTCGTGATTGTCAGATGTCATAACAACGTTCATTCTTCTCATTTATACAATATTTTATTTTCAATTTTCACCTTAAATCCTAATATGTGATACGCGTGTAACCTTATAATATTCTAGTAGTATATTATATATCATATTTTTAACGCACACAAAATATGCCACAATTATTCCCAAACTGTCCCGCGTGTAAATTTCACGTCCCGATCGTTGTCCGTAATATTACAAACCAAAACCCGGTAAATAGCATACAATCTGCGGCGTCAAGTACTCAACAGAAAATATGGAACACCGTGCGTGTACCTGCGAGCGAATACACGATGAATCGTGCGGCCTTAAATGTGTATACCGCCCCAATACTGAATCCAAGTGCTGGATATTACGGTGTGAATTGGAACCAGTCTAGCGACCGCGCCGTTCCAGGTATTGTTCACGCCAATGTTCCATCTCACGCGAGCTCAACCCACCACAGTATTACACGGATGCGACCCGGTTCTACATCCGCGCCAGGTTCGGGAGTTGATGTAAAGCACGGATCATATGACCGATATTTAGCCCGTTTGAAGGGCCGGTCTGTTCTTCGCACACAAGCACCGGCGAAAGCAGCGGCGGTGCCCCTGGAAGGAAATAAGACACAGAAATACGGAATTGCGTATCATACCAAGTGTCTGTGTTAACGGAGTGCTCGATTGATTTCAAATACTAATTCTCATACAGAATTGAAATGATTTTATGGTTCAATAGACAGAGACAGAGACAGAGACAGAGACACAATGACCCAAAGAAAACTAACAAAAATAACGATATTATTGACTATTATATTGTTATTGTATGCTGTTGATGCGAAGCCGGCGCGGCCGTCGTGGTTCCAAGAGAAATACTTGAACGAAATATACGCCCGGTATTATGTTTACGCATTTGAGACCGATTATCAAGACCGTAATCACTGTCCGGAGATACATAAACCCGCTGTAATGGCCGCACTGACCGGGACGACATTTTTCCACACACACCGGATCCGCGCCAAAATGCCACCACCAGTGAAATATTGGAAACCGCCTCGTTATCGAGAGCCATACGCTTGGATTCTTGATATAACCATTCGCGATATCCTGGTATATTTGTCGAAGTTCCTGCCATATATTCGGATTATCTTGTATTATATCTGGCAGGCATTTATCGTGGTATTATACTTGGTGTTGACAATACCAATGACGGTTATGGTGTTGGTATTGTTTTTCGGGCAATACTAGGGCGTTGCGCCGCCCGGCACGCTGGCTCGCTCCGCTCGCGGTAGATGGATGCGCGGGCGGCGCAATGCCCATATTATTTATATATATATATATACAATACAATACAATTATGCGCAACCTTTTTTTTACATCAAGGTCTACTAACGACCATTTAAGAACGAA
>Ga0304729_1001629_pt1 | contig 14407 bp, 15 predicted proteins | sample C_131016_MF_Meta_FD_190475 | JGI IMG/M metagenome (GOLD analysis project Ga0304729, IMG submission 190475) | Freshwater microbial communities from Lake Croche, Canada to study carbon cycling - C_131016_MF_MetaG (v2) (version 2) | ecosystem: Environmental > Aquatic > Freshwater > Lake | place... | reverse complement strand
GTTGACGGTGAGGGACTTTCAGCGGTTGATATCATCAGTTCATCGATGGTGGATCTGGTTATCAATACCCCGCTCGGCCGTGGAAGTAGACAGGATGGTTGGTTGATCAGAACAGCATCTGTCCAACGTGCCATCCCTATCATCACGACAATCGCAGGTTTTAAGGCTGCGGTTGAAGGTATCAAGGAGATGCAGAGCCGTGACTTTGAGATCGAGTCACTCCAGGAGTGGCAAGCAGAGGGAGTTGCGCGGTGATGAATCAGATTAATCAACGAGCTGCTCAAGTGAGTGCGCAATTGATCAGCAATAAGCGAGTCGGTGCGTATCATCACATGAGCTTTGCGGTGGGAGATCTAGCGGCTCAAGCCCTGCCAGGAAATTTCGTAGCGATTGCTGTCGGTGGCGAAGGTTCATCCATGGTTCTTCGGCGTGCATTTGCGATCTATCGCTCGACCGAGAAATGCGCTGAAGGCGGTCTGATCGAGCTCATTGTCGCTCCGCATGGTCAAGGAAGCAGATGGCTGACCTCGCTACCACCTCATTCGGCTGTAGATATGGTCGCACCTCTCGGCACTCATTTCGGAATTCCAACCGAACCCGTTCGAGCACTTCTCGTCGGCGGGGGTTATGGCAGTGCGCCACTCTTTGGATTAGCCGAACTTCTCAAGAGTCGTGGTTGCCGCGTTGACATGGTCCTTGGCGCAAGTACTTCAAATAAGATCTACGCGCCACTTGAGGGCAAGCGTGCAGTTTCTTCGCTCACCATTACGACCGATGATGGTTCAACTGGGATTCAAGGACAGATCACAGATGTTCTTCCATCACTTATTGAAGAGAATGAGATTGAGATTGTCTACTCATGTGGACCAATGGGAATGTTGGAGGCGATCACTCGAGTAAGTGAACGTTATGGCATCCTCCATCAAGCAGCCGTTGAGGAGTCGATGGCCTGCGGAATCGGTGTCTGCATGACCTGCGTCATCCCTGTGCGAGACGAAGCTGGTGTTCCGCGCATGCTTCGATCATGCATAGATGGGCCAGTAATGGATGGTTCGAAGGTTGTATGGGATAGCAAGCGAAAAATCCCAGAAGGGACGTTCGGAGCATGAGCTTTGATTTCAGCACAACACTAGGGAGTGCGGCGCTTCCTAATCCAATCCTGACAGCAAGTGGCTGCGCTGGCTCGGGTAAAGAGCTCTCACAATTCTTCCCGCTCACCGATCTTGGTGCGATCGTTACTAAATCGATCATGATCAAGGCACGAAGTGGTCGGGCAACTCCTCGTATGGCTGAGACCCCAAGTGGAATGCTCAATTCAATCGGCCTACAAGGTCCAGGGGTTGACCAATTCCTTGAGAACGATATTCCATGGCTGGCCGCCCAAGGTGCTCGAACTATCGTCAGTATTGCCGGTGAGACCGTTGAAGATTATGCAGTCTTGGCAAGACGGATGCGCAACTTGCCTGGAGTCGTTGGACTTGAAGTAAATATTTCTTGTCCGAATGTGGAGAACAGAGGAATGGTCTTCTCCTGCCATCCCGAGACTGCTCGCGCTGCCATCGAAGCGGTTCGAAGAAATATTGGGGGAGAGCTCCCAATCATCGCAAAACTCTCACCTGACGTAACAGATATCGTTGCGATCGCTCGTGAGGTTGCAGATGCTGGAGCCGATGGTGTCGCGCTCATCAACACCTTGCTCGGCATGGTGATCGATACAAACCTGATGCTTCCAAAACTCGCCCAGAAGACAGGCGGTCTAAGTGGCCCAGCGATCAGACCTGTTGCTGTGAGAGCGGTCTATCAAATTCATGCTGCTCTTCCAAAGCTACCAATTCTAGGAATGGGCGGAATTGCGAACGGTCGCGACGCCTTTGAGTTCATTCTCGCTGGAGCACGCGCCGTATCTGTCGGTACTGCAACATTTGGAAATCCAACTGCTGCGATCTCAATCAAGAACGAGCTCGAAGCTATTCTGACCGAGAAGGGTTTCGGGAGCGTCGAAGAGGCTATAGGTTATGCGCACAGAGAGGTAGCGCCATGAACCCATTGATTCTTGCACTGGATACTGATGATCTCGATATCGCATGCCAATGGATTGAGGCTACGCGTGGTTCGATTTCTACCTACAAGGCGGGTCTTGAGTTCTTCCTCAAATTTGGCGAGCCAGGTATTGCGAAACTGCGCACTGCAGGAGATTTTGATCTATTCCTCGATCTTAAATTGCATGACATTCCAAATACTGTAGCTGGCGCAGCTGCTTCTATCTCTGGAATATCTCCAAAATTTCTCACAGTCCACGCCTCCGGTGGATCAGCCATGATCAACGCTGCAGCGACAGCAATCCCTCATGTCTCGATTACCGCCGTGACAATCTTGACTTCACTCTCTGAGCCAGATCTCTCAGAGATCGGTTACTCGGGTTCACCTCTTGATGCAGCGATCGGGCTAGCAGACCTTGCCGTTAAGGCAGGTGCTAAGGCGATCGTCTCTTCCCCGCTTGAAGTTGCTGGAATCAGAGATCGCATCGGGCCAACGCCTGCAATCATCACTCCTGGTGTTCGTCCTGCCGGTTCGGCTTCTGGAGATCAAATGCGAGTTATGACTCCAAAAGAAGCGATGACGGCTGGATCGACCTATCTCGTAATTGGACGACCAATTACATCACTCTATAGCTCGGGCCTGGATGCGATGAGCGAGAAGGCAAAGCAGATTCTCGATGACGCCACTTCCGCCTAAACTCACACCAGAAGCGCGAGCAGCTGCACTCCTTGCCGCTGCAGCGGCTCGCAAAGAGCGTTCTGAGATGAAGGCTCGATTGCGAAGTTCTGAGACCAGCATCTTTGATGTGATCAACACTGCCGATCCGGCGATCCAGAAGATGCGAGTTCGTGAATTGTTAGAGTCTGTTCCAGGAGTTGGTAAGTTACGCGCACAGGCAATCATGGAGAGAGCGAAAATCTCGCCAACGCGGAGAATTGCTGGTCTTGGAAGAAATCAGATCACTGCACTGAAGGGGGAGCTCGCGATGTCGAAGGTTGACCCTGAGAGAGGCACCTTGATCGTGATGTCTGGACCCGGTGGTGTTGGCAAAAGCACAATTACTAAAGAGTTGAAGAACGATCCACGATTCTGGATTTCTATCTCGGCGACAACGAGAGATCCACGCGAGGGTGAACGTGAAGGAGTGGATTACTTCTTCTATAACGACTCCAAATTTGATCAGATGATTGCAGCCTCCCAATTTTTGGAATGGGCGGAGTTTGCTGGTGCCCGCTACGGTACGCCACGAGAGCCGATCGAGCATTGGTTGGCGCTCGGAAAGAATGTGCTCTTAGAGATCGAAATTGAGGGCGCTCGTCAGGTCCGAAGCGCTGATCCCGATGCAATGCTCGTCTTCATCGCCCCTCCTTCATGGGATGAGTTGAAGGCCCGATTACAGGGTCGAGGAACCGATACGCCCGAACGGCAGGCTGCCCGACTGGCCCTCGCCGAGGTTGAGATGGCTGCGGCAGGGGAGTTCGATCATATTCTGGTCAACCACCAGGTCGGAGAGCTTGTCGAGGAACTGGTATCCTTGGCGACTTCACACCTTCGGTAGTGAAGTGAACCGGCGAGTATCTGCCTATAGATTTGAATGAAAGAGGATCGCATGAGCTCAATGTCGAATATGGATGGAATCACGAATCCTTCGATCGATGAACTTCTCGATAAGGCTGGCTCGAAGTACAGCCTCGTCCTTTACGCCGCAAAGCGTGCTCGTCAGATCAACGCTTACTACTCACAACTCGGTGAAGGCCTCCTTGAGTATGTAGGACCTTTGGTTGAGACCTATGTTCATGAGAAGCCACTCTCGATCGCACTCCGCGAGATCAACGAAGGTCTGCTTACTATTGAGAATCTAGAGCCTAAGGCTCAAGAAGCAACCGCTTAATCACCTCACTCGGAATTTCTTATGTTCCCCCGTGGTCGCGAAGTTATCCTTGGCGTCGGCGGGGGAATTTCTGCATATAAGAGCGCTGATCTCATCCGGCGCCTACAGGATCATGGCTTCCTTGTAACAGTCATACCAACCCGGTCATCGCAGAACTTCGTTGGTAACGCCACATGGGCGGCACTCTCAGGTAGACCTGTCTACGATGATTTATGGAGCGATGTTCACAGCGTTCCACATATCTCCCTTGCCAAGAGCGCTGATGCAATCGTGATCGCCCCAACTACCGCAGATCTTCTTGCGCGAATTGCACAAGGACGAGCCGATGATCTGCTCACGAACATTCTCTTAGCGACAACATCTCCAATTTTGCTCGTACCAGCTATGCATCCTGAGATGTGGCTCAACTCTGCAACGCAGGCGAATGTCGCAACGCTTCGATCTCGGGGGATTGTTGTTCTCGATCCAGATGAGGGTCGCATGACGGGTTCTGACACTGGAATCGGTCGTTATCCAGAGTCCCCAAAGATTATTAACGCCTTAAACGATCTGCTCTCATCTAAGGCTGACCTCATTGGTCGAAGCGTCTTGGTAACGGCTGGCGGTACTCAAGAGCCAATTGATCCAGTTCGATTTATTGGAAATCGATCCACCGGAAAGCAGGGCTATGCGGTTGCATATGCCGCAGCAGCTCGTGGAGCTACTGTCACGCTCATTGCTGCCAATTCTCACGAAGAGGCGATAGAAGGAATTACTACTATTCATGTTCAGAGCGCTGACCAGATGCACAAAGCCGTTCTCGAACACTTCGATCAGAGCAATATCGTCGTGATGACCGCTGCGGTTGCAGATGCAAAACCATTGCATCAAGCAGATCTAAAGATCGAGAAAACTTCTTATAACTCAATCGAACTCACCCCAACAGTCGATATCCTCAAAGACCTTGGCGATCGCAAGAAGTCACAGATCCTCGTTGGCTTCGCAGCTCAAACAGGAGATGGCGCTATCGCAAAGGCAAGAGAGAAGTATTTGAATAAGAAGCTAGATCTCATCTATGTGAATGATGTCTCAGGGGGAGCGATCTTTGGCTCAGACGAAACCTCTGGCTCGATTATGGATGGCAGTGGCGTCGTTGAGGAGTTAGCAGGGGTTAGTAAAGTGACACTCGCCCATAAACTTCTCGATTTAGCAAGCCATAAGTTAAGTTAGGCCAATGACTAAGCGCCTCTTTACATCGGAATCCGTGACTGAGGGCCATCCAGATAAGATGGCTGACCAGATTTCAGATGCAATTTTAGATTCTCTTCTCAGCCAAGACTCGACCTCGCGGGTGGCTGTTGAAACGTTGATCACTACTGGACAAGTCCACGTAGCCGGTGAAGTGACCACGAGCGGTTATGCCGATGTCATGAATATCGTTCGAGAAACCGTGCTCGAGATCGGATACGACTCATCAGATAAGGGCTTCGATGGAAACTCTTGTGGTGTCTCACTCTCTATTGGCCAACAGTCGAAAGATATCGCCCAAGGCGTTGACTCTGCCTTTGAGAGGCGAGTCAGTGCTTCTGCCGATCCGCTAGATCTTCAGGGTGCTGGTGATCAAGGTCTGATGTTCGGTTACGCCTGTGATGACACTCCTGAGCTCATGCCACTTCCTATCGCCCTTGCACACAAACTTTCGATGCAGCTTGCAAAGGTCCGCAAGTCAGGTGAGCTCGCATATCTCCGTCCTGATGGAAAGACTCAGGTTACGATCGAATACGTCGGTGATCGCGCGATTGCACTCAATACCGTCGTCGTTAGTTCGCAACATTCCGCCGATGTTGATATCGATTCGAAGCTTGCTCCCGAGATCAAGAAGTTCGTGATCGACCCAGTGATTTCAGATCTGGCAATCGATATCTCATCAGTACGCACTCTCATTAATCCAACCGGCCGCTTTGTGATCGGCGGGCCCATGGGTGACGCTGGCCTTACCGGAAGAAAGATCATTGTTGATACTTACGGCGGTATGGCCCGTCATGGTGGCGGAGCTTTCTCAGGCAAAGATCCATCAAAGGTGGATCGCTCTGCAGCGTATGCAATGCGTTGGGTGGCGAAGAACGTTGTTGCCTCAGGTCTTGCAACTCGTTGCGAAGTTCAGATCGCCTACGCGATCGGAAAGGCTCAGCCGGTAGGACTCTTCGTTGAGTGCTTTGGAACCGAGAAGGTCCCAGTCTTGGCTATTGAAGCTGCCATTGAATCAGTCTTTGATCTTCGACCAGCTGCAATCATTCGCGATTTGGATCTCCTCCGCCCGATCTACTCACTGACAAGTTCGTACGGCCATTTCGGACGTGAACTTCCAGAGTTCTCGTGGGAGCGCACTGATCGGGCCCAGGCTCTACAAAACGCAGTCAAGGGTTGATTAGTTGTGGCTGAGGTAAAGCCACTCAAGTTAAAGGTGGAGAAGGCGCAGAAAGTACGCCGAACTCTTCTTGAAGATCCATTCGTCGATGTGATCGTTGACCTTCCCTTCTTCCACGCCGAAGAGGTTTTTACCTACAAACTCATCGAAGAGTCCGAAGGTGCGCAAGTGGGTGATTTAGTTGGGGTTCCATTTGGAAATGGAATCGCTCAGGGAGTAATTCTCTCTCGGTCGCCAAACCCATCAACCACGGGGAAGATCAAGGCAATTCACTCCCTGATCTCTTCAGTGCCAGTCTTTACGCCTGAACAGATCACCCTGGCTCGCGCCATCGCTAAACGATATGCCACGGATACCTGGTCGATTTTGAGGAGTATGACGCCCCCATTTTCGGTCACAGGGGAGCGCGGATACGTAAAGAGTTCGAGGAATCAGCAACCTGTTGGAGAGCCAACCTTTGGTGATCCATCCTTGCCGAAGTCCTTATTGAAGCGTCTTCAGAGTGGAGATCGCCTTCGCGAGTTAGTTCTTTTACCAGCATCTCAGGATCCCTATATGACCTTAATGGAAATCGCTCGATCCAGAGCCACGCATGGAAAGGTCGTTGTGGTTCTTCCGGACCAGAAGGATCTTCTTGCGAGTGCGCGAGCCCTCGAGAATGACGCGATTGCTCACATCGCACTAAGTTCTGCACAAACGAAGAGCGAACGGTATGCCTCATACCTTCAAGCGAACTGCTCAACCTCGGGGATCATCCTCACTCTACGAAATGGCACGCTCCTGCATCTCGGAGAGAACGACACCTTGATTCTCTTCAATGAGGTTGAGAGTCATCATTACGAGCGTAGATCACCGACCTGGAATAGCCGAGATATCGCACTCTTTCGCAGCTCTTCAAATTCGGTGATCTTCGTATCAAACTCGCCTTCTGTTGAAATTGTGCGACAGGTTGAGAGTAAATGGTTAGTCGCTCATCTTTATCCTCGGGTAAAAATGAAGCGGCTCTCATTTCTTGCTGCTGATGGCAGAGAACCAGAGATCTTCCCGCAGATTCGAGAAGCGCTCAATCACGGAAGTGTTCTGATATCGGTGGGAAACACTGGATATGTTGAAGGCTTCTCGTGCGCGAAATGCCGAACAAAAGCAACATGTTCATGTGGCGGAAAATTGCGAGTTCCGAAAGAGGGCGCAAACCCTGAATGTGCATTATGTAGTGAAGTTACCTTCGACTGGCACTGTCAGTGGTGTAACGGCGAGAAGATGTGGGTTACGCGCAGAGGTGCTGTAAGGACCGCCTCTGAATTTGGTCGCGCTTTCACCCATGTGAAGGTGATTCAATCATCGGGGGATTCGCAGATAGCGAGCCTGCCTGAAAGTAAGTCCTTGGTGATCGCAACACTCGGATCTGAACCAGTTGGAATGTATTCAGGAATCTTCGTTCTAGATGCGCAACTTGCATATTCACAAGTACAACTCCGTAGCCAAGAGGAAGTTCGTTCTCATTGGTTCAAACTCCTATCTCTCCTGCAACCCGACGGAGCTTTCTACCTCTCATTACCCTCATCAGAGACCATCTCCCAAGGCCTCGTTCGAGCAGATTCGTACGACTTAGCTTCCAGGGAGATGCATGAACGACACGATGCCAAACTTCCGCCGTACTTCAAGTTGATGATCTGCGAAGGTCCGTTCTCTGAGCTTGCAAAGATCTCCGAACTTCTTGAAGTCAGAGGCTTTATCTCCTTTCCTCTTCCTCAGACAAAGGATGGTAAGGGTCGCCTGCTTGTGAAGTATGAGGTTGCAAAAGGTGAAGAGATCTCAGAGTTCTTCGCCAGCCTTCAGCGAGTGCGTGCCGCCCAAAAGCGAGAGGTGTTGGCGCTTCGCTTTGATCCTTACTCGATTGCGTAGGAAGCAACTGCAAAGCAGGTAGAATAGGTGCATGGCCATTCAACCAATTCGATATTTTGGCGATCCAGTACTCACAACACCAGCCACCGCGGTCGTAGATTTCGACAAGGAGCTTCGGACCCTCGTAGCTGATCTCACCGATACTATGCATGATGCACCAGGGGCTGGTTTGGCCGCTCCTCAGATAGGCGTCTCGCTACGTGTATTTGTCTGGGATGTCGATGATGTTATAGGGCACCTCATTAACCCAACCCTGGACCTCAGCGATGAGATGCAAGATGGTGAAGAAGGTTGTCTCTCGTTTCCCGGAGTTTATGCCGATACTCCGAGAGCACTTCGTGCAGTTGCAAAGGGTTTCAACATGCATGGAGAGCCGATTACTGTCGAAGGTACCGAATTTCTAGCGAGAGCGCTCCAGCACGAGACCGATCACCTCAACGGCATTCTCTTTGTCGATCGAATGACCGCCGAACTCCGCAAGGGCGCGATGAAAGAGATTCGCGAGAGCGAATGGTTTGGGACAGCAGCTGCAAGTGGTGAAGCTCCCATTTTTAAGGTTTCACCGCACAACACCTTCGGCCTCGGAAACTAGGGTCACTATCTAGTGCAGATCTCAGTAGCTTCATCTTCGCTCATCAGCGTCCCGATAATTGAAGCGATTCAAGGGTCTCGTCACACGCTCGCTTCTATCATTACTCATCCTGATCGAAAGGTGGGACGTGGTCAGAGTGAGAGCGCCAATCCATTGGCACAATGGGGAGTAGAGCGGGGTCTCGTTGTCGCAAAGCCTGCTGATATCTCAGAGATTAATAAACATCTATTAGAGGCTCAGCCTCAGCTCGTGATCACTGCATCGTATGGAAAGATCATTCCGCCAGAGTTGCTCCACGGACCACGCTTTGGCTGGCTCAATCTTCACTTCTCCCTTCTTCCGCGCTGGCGTGGAGCTGCTCCGGTTCAATGGGCGATTCTTGAAGGCGATGAAGTCACTGGTATCTCGATCTTCAAGCTGGATAAAGGAATGGATACTGGCCCGATATATCTCCAGGAAGAGATGCACATCGACGATGATGCCACGACTGAAGAACTCCTTGAGATCATGGCGCAGCGTGGTGGGGCATCAATTATTGACGTGATTGAGAAGATCGCCAGTGGTGAGAAGCCGAAGAATCAGAGCCTTTCAGGTGTGACGCTAGCCCCAAAGATCTCAAAGGAGATGGGGGAGATTGACTGGAGCGACCCTGCCATCAAGACTTTACGGAAGATTCGAGCCTTGTCGCAGAAGCCTGGAACATACACATACTTTCGCGGGGCAAAGATCACGATCCATCAAGGGAAGATCTCACCCACTCTCTCAGATTCGAAAGCAAACGGCGAAGTGTGGAGTGAAGGAAGTTCGACCTACGTACAATCTTCTGATCTCGTCATTGAAATTGGAGAAGTTACACCGGCAGGAAAGAAGCGAATGTCAGCAGCTGACTTTTTGCGAGGTGCGCGCGTAGAGCCAGGCGAGAGGTTCACTACTCTTGGCTAAATCAGATTTTAAACGACCAAAACCTGACCAAGCTCGAAAGGTTGCCTACAACCTCATCTCACAGGTTAATCGAGAAGGCGCTTACGCAAATATTCGTCTGCCTCAATTGCTTTCAGATTCTTCACTTGATGAACGAGATAGATCATTCGCGACCGAACTCAGCTACGGAACGCTGCGAATGCAAGGCAAGCATGACTTCGCCATTCGCGGCAAAATTGATCGTACCTTTGAGAGTTTAGATCCCGCTGTAGTCGATCTTCTTCGTATGGGTCTACATCAAATCTTTGAGATGAGAGTTCCGGACCATGCCGCGGTTGATGCGACGGTAGAACTCGCTCGGTCAGTGGCGGGTGAAGGAAAAGCCTCTTACGTCAATGCAATCCTGCGTTCGATTCTGCGGGACCCACCGAACTTTGACGAAGAAGATGATCTCGGAACTCGCTATTCACATCCTGATTGGATTGTTAAGGCCTTTAACGATCAACTCAAGGATGCAGATCGCCTCGTCACACTCCTTGATTCACATAATCGTCCCGTAGCCCCGCATCTCGTTGCTTGGCCAGGTCTATCTACCCGTGAAGAACTTTTAAGTGAAGGCGGGGAAGAGATATCTGAAGGTTCTTACGCAGTCAGATCCTCGAAGATGCCTGGTTCATACACTGCAGTCCATGAACGTCGCGCCGGAGTTCAAGATTTAGGGTCGCAACTCATCAGTGAAATTTTCTACAAGACGGCAGGGGATGAGGGTTATCTCAATTGGCTTGATATGTGCGCTGGTCCCGGCGGAAAGGCGGCGATGCTCTTCAATCTCATTCACACCCATAGAGTGAAAGATAATTTCACTGCCAACGAACCAACCGAGCACCGTGCACGATTGGTAAGCCATGTGGTGCCAGCGGCTAACGTGATTTCTCATAGAGGCGAGGATCTACCGAACCTTCCGGCGCGATACGACCGGATTATTATTGATGCACCATGCAGTGGCTTGGGTGCACTCAGACGAAGACCAGAAGCGCGCTGGCGGAAGACGATAGCGGACCTGAAGAATCTCGTCACAATCCAACGAGACCTTTTAGATGCCGGGGTCGCACTCTTGAATCCTGGGGGAGTTATTGCCTATGTCACCTGCTCGCCCCACCGCAGTGAGACTTCCGCTCAAGTAGCCGACTTTCTCTACCGACATAAGGATTTTGAGTTGGCTGATCTCAACCCATTCATACCGGAGAGTGCTCGGGGGATGGATCTCGTAGGAGCTGATGGAACGATTCAAATGTGGACCGATATCCATGGGACCGACTCAATGTTTATGGCGCTATTTCGTCGAAAGCAACCAGTAACGTAAGGGCATGAGCATGGCTAGAGCGATACGGATGTGTCCCAGTATTCTCAATGCTGACCACTCAAAGTTGCAGTTCGAGATTGATCGGGTCGCTGCAGATTCCGATCTTCTTCACCTAGATGTAATGGACAATATCTTCGTCCCAAATCTCACTTTCTCACTCGATCAGTCGAGAGAGATCATCGAGGCTTCATCAATCCCGGTAGATGCTCATCTCATGATCAATGACCCAGATCTTGATGCCGTGAAGTATGCAGAGGCAGGGGCTGTGAGCGTCACCTTCCATATCGAAGCGAGCGAGGATCCTTTCGCGACGATAGCGGCAATTAAGGCAGCTGGAGCTCGAGCAAGCGTTGCGATCAAACCTGGCACACCGTTCAGTCGAATTGAGCCACTACTCACAGAGATCGATATGTTGCTTGTTATGACGGTCGAACCTGGATTCGGTGGTCAGAAGTTCATGGCAGATATGATGCTAAAGCTTCAAGAAGCACGAGCTGCTATCGATTCCATGGGCCGAGATATCTGGCTTCAAGTCGATGGGGGAATCGCGATGGAGACAATCGCTGTGGCTGCGAAGGCCGGAGCCGATGCCTTCGTTGCAGGGAGCGCCGTATATAAGGCCGAATCACCTGCAGTGGCACTTCAGGAGCTACGTAAATTGGCAACGCAGGCTGCATCTCTCGAGTAAAATCGGGTTATGAAGAACTTCGATGAGCTATTTGCTGAGTTAGCTGAAAAGTCTCAATCTCGCCCTGTGGGCTCTTCCACAGTCGACGCTCTTGATGCTGGCATTCACGCAATGGGTAAGAAAATCATTGAAGAAGCCGGTGAAGTCTGGCTCGCTGCCGAGCATGAGAGCAATGAAGCTCTTGCTCTTGAAATCTCACAATTGATCTATCGTTTACAAGTCGTGATGGTCGCACGGGGTTTAACACCTCAAGATATCTATAAAGTTTTATAGTCCTATTCATCGTTCTATCGAGCAGGAGAAGCCATGCTAAAGATTGCTGTCCCAAATAAGGGATCATTGTCCGATAGCGCATCTCTCATGCTTCGCGAGGCTGGTTATCGACAGCGAAACGACGCACGAGATCTGATCCTCATCGATCCTGAAAACGATATTGAGTTCTATTACTTGCGCCCTCGCGATATTGCGATCTATGTCGGTTCAGGTGAGCTTGAACTAGGAATCACTGGACGAGATCTGCTGATCGATTCCGGTGTCAAAGCTAAAGAGGCGCTAGCCTTAGATTTTGGGCGATCAACATTTAGATTTGCCGCTCCAGTCGGAAAGCCTATGGCGGAGAGTGACTTGGCTGGTCTGCGTATCGCAACTGCATATCCTGGTCTTCTTCAACGCTACCTTGCAGATCGTTCTATCAAAGCCGAGGTCGTCAGTCTCGATGGGGCAGTTGAAAGTGCTATCCGTCTTGGTGTAGCCGATGCGATTGCAGATGTCGTTTCAACCGGCGGAACACTTCGTCAAGCAGGGTTAGCCACCTTTGGAGAGCCGTTGCTTGAGAGTGAAGCCATTCTCATTGAAGGAAATAGAGTTGTTCGCAATGATGCGATCGAGACCGTCATTCGCAGACTGAATGGTGTTGTGATGGCGCGTCAATATGTCTTGGTCGACTATGACGTTGCACATGAGAATCTCGAACAGGCTTGCGCCTTGACACCCGGTATCGAGTCACCGACCATCTCACCTCTTCAAAAGGGTGATTGGAGCGCGGTGCGGGCGATGGTCAAGCGTAAAGAGATCAACAAGATCCTCGATGATCTTTGGAAGGTAGGCGCACGGGGGATATTAGTAACCGATATCCACGCCTGCCGACTTTAAAGAATTCTAATATCCAAGAAGCGGCAGTATCGCTCTTAGATCGCGGTGGTTGAGTACGACTCCCGCAACCTCTTGCAACGCGGGCTTTGCGCAGAAGGCCACGCCAAGATCTGCACCTTGAATCATCGCGATGTCATTAGCGCCATCTCCAACCGCAACGCGGCGGGATGCACCATTCCCAAAGGAGACGAGAGTCAGAGCCTTCATCTCGCGGTCCACAATCTCACCTAGAACTTCACCGGTGAGGATGCCGTCTACAATTTCGAACCGGTTAGCTACAACGAGATCGATACCCAAAGGTGCGAGAACTTCATCGATCACATCGTGAAAACCGCCAGAGACGATTCCGACTCGAGCACCACGGGCATGAGCGGCTTCTACAAACTCCCGAGCACCCGAGGTAAGAGTGATCTTCTCTTGAACGCGAGCTAGGAGATCTGCTGATTGACCTTTAAGGAGTCGGACGCGCTCGATCAGAGAGGCCTTGAAATCTAATTCTCCCTTCATGGCGCGATCAGTAATCGCAGAAACTTGCTCGCCAACTCCAGCGAGTGCGGCAACCTCATCGATAACTTCTTGATTGATAAATGTCGAGTCCATATCAAAGAGGATCGCCTCGCCACCGATCCGCGCTTCGCGCGTTGAGAACACCGTTGTTGCTAACCCGAGGAGTCGAGCTTTAGCGAGCAGCTCTTCGCGCACAGCGCGCGATCCACCTTCTTCAACCAGATAATCAATGCGAAGAACAGTGAACGATCCATCAATCGCAAGGTTTTGCGCGGTCACCTTCGCGCCACTGCTGATCACCTTGTGAAGATCTAAGACCTGCGCTGGAGAGAGTGAAGGCGCAACAGTTGTAGCGCGGTACGGCACCGTCGCTTCCGGCTGAGGAAGGGCGAAGGCTGTGAAGTCGTAAGCGATATCGATCACACCGGCAGCACTAACCTCATCGAGGTCTGCGGATAGGGGAGCGACATGATCAGGGCTCAACTCCACTAAGAGCGTATAGATAAAACGATCCCGAACAACGAGGTTCTGGGCGCTCAAGACGGTTAATGAGAATGGCGCAAGCACCTCCAGGACGGCAGAGAGCGGATCTCCTTGATTCACTCCTGAGGCGAGCAATAATCCTGTGAATTTTGTAGGAGCAGTCATAGGGAGAGGCTATCGGCTTGAGAGCGCCGAAGCAGGTATCTTTCACTCCTGTGAGCCAGGTATTGAAATTCGATAGCGTCAGCGTGATTCGCGATGGATCGACGATCCTCGGGCCCATATCGCTTGAGATTTCTGAGGGAGAGCGTTGGGTAATCGTTGGGCCCAATGGCGCAGGAAAGACGACGCTCTTCCAACTGGCAGCAACGAATATCCATCCGACCACAGGAACCGTTGAAGTTCTCGACTCCGTTATTGGCCGCACTGATGTCTTCGAGCTTCGACCAAGAATCGGA
>Ga0304729_1001624_pt1 | contig 14439 bp, 26 predicted proteins | sample C_131016_MF_Meta_FD_190475 | JGI IMG/M metagenome (GOLD analysis project Ga0304729, IMG submission 190475) | Freshwater microbial communities from Lake Croche, Canada to study carbon cycling - C_131016_MF_MetaG (v2) (version 2) | ecosystem: Environmental > Aquatic > Freshwater > Lake | place... | reverse complement strand
TATGCCAAGTCAGAGTAGGAAGCATCGTGGCTATAGGTCTCAAAAAGTTGTTGCAAACTATCTTGCAGAGCATGGTTTCCCGTTTGCGGAGTCCACTGGTGCTGGTAGACCTGGAACTGATATTACCGGTACTGTTGGTATTGATTGGGAAGTAAAGGCCCGCAAGGATTTCAGCCCTAGCACGGTCATTAAACAGCTTAAAGACCGTTCTGATGGTAAAGACCTACCTGTAGCTGTACTGCGCTTAAATGGGCAGGGAGAGGTCAATATAGGGGAATGGGTGACCATCCTTAGACTAGAAGATTTTGTAAAACTTTTACGAGCCGCAGGTTATGGAGACCCAGAACCTGAGGTGTAATGTATATTAGTCCTAGGTGGGCACATACCTTAAGGACTACAACTCGTGAACGAAAAGACTACAGAAGAAAAGTTTCTGCGTGTAAGCGCTGGATCTAACGCACAATCCGTCGGCTCAGCTATCGCACATGCGCTATATGAATCTCCACAGATCAAGCTACGTGCAGTAGGAGCCTCAGCAGTAAACCAAGCAGTAAAAGCAATAGCCATCGCTAGAGGATACGTAGCCCCTAGAGGATTAGATCTTAGCTGTCGCCCAGGTTTTACAACCGTGGAGTCAAGAGATGGGTCTATATCCGCAATTGTCTTTACTATCTCGGTCAATTAACATAGAGCTCTCTAACAGATAGGTACCATAATGGCAAAATCAGATTTAGACACTGCGCTAGCCGCAGAAAATACACAAGGCCGTGAGTCTTCAGGCCGTGAAGGAACAAAGTTCTCTTCACCATCAGCATCACCAAAGGCTGGCACACTTGTTCCTAAGCAGAACGCAGCAGCCGGCGATCCTGCAGTAACAAACCCTGGCATTCGTGCTAACGCTCCTTATGAAGGAGAACGAAAGGGTGCAGCATACTCAATCAAGGCAACATACATGAAGCAAACTGCTCCAGAAGCTGGTTTAACACAGGCTAATGGTCGTATCGTCTCTCCAGCCGTAGTTCGCAGTAAGGACTCATGGACTGAGGGACTTGAAACTTCGTACTAAATCGTATACAATGATAATAGGGTCTTTTAACTAAGGCCCTATTATTATTATCTGGAGGCGCAATGAGTTTAAACTCTTTATATTCTAAAGCAAAAGAAGAAAACACATTTATTATTGGTAAATGTGTAGTAGGCCAATGGGCTGCAGTCTTGCCTGAAGATGATAAAAAAGCTTTTGATGAGTCTTTAAATGATGACGATTTTTCAACTAGAAGTCTTCACGCTCTCTATAAAAATGCTGGTGCAACTTTCGGTGTAACATCTCTTAAAGAACACAGAAGTGGGAACTGTACATGTCGCTAAACGAATCGTATACTAATGCTAAAGAAGAAGCTGCTGCATCTAGTGGCTTAAGTTCTATTGATAAATTGCTTAAGGCTAACGGCCTTACTCCAGAAGATGTAGGCAAGATCAGTAAGGTCAGCCTCTCTACAAACCCTGATGACACTAAGATTATTCTTTCACCTAAATGGAATGAAGGACCCTCCTGGCAACCAGTGCAGCCAGCAGACCCAGTAGTCATTAATCCAAAAATTCCCCAGACCCCTGCGCTGATAAGCAGTGGCTGGAAAGTAGCGGTTGCATTACCAGATCCACAAATTGGTTACCGTCGCTACGAAGATGGAAGCCTAGATCCATTCCATGACGAAGCAGCAATGGACGTTGCTTTACAAATCGTTGGACTTGATCACGGTCACACAGTGGCCCAAGTAATTAACTTAGGAGACTTTTTAGATCTTCCTATGTACGGTACATACGAACAGGAGCAAAACTTTGCACATACTGCCCAACTTGCTATTAATCGTGGCCATCGTTTCCTTGCTGAGCAACGTGCTAATGCCGGGGTGGATGCAAGAATTATCCTTCTTGAAGGTAATCACGATAAGCGTCTCACTCGTTTCGTTAATAACAACGCTGCTGCTGCTTACGGTATAAAAGTAGCAAACATGCCTGATTCATGGCCGGTATTAAGTTTACAAAATCTATTGCGTTGTGATGAATTAGGAGTGGAGTTTATTGATGGTTACCCTGCTGCTGCACATTGGATTAATAAGCGTCTCCGTGCTATGCATGGTGATAGGGCTAATGCCTCTGGTTCAACGGCTGCTCAGTATGCAAATTCGAATCCTAATATTTCCACGCTCTTTGGGCATACGCATCGTATGGAGCAACAATCAAAGACGGTATTTGATAGGGATCAGGCCATTAAGTCTGTCTCTTTTAGTCCTGGATGTCTCTGCCGAGTTGACGGAGCAGTACCTTCCGTTAAAGGTGGCGTGGACGTCAAAGGACAAGCTCTCCAGTATTTTGAAAATTGGCAACAAGGAGTAAGCGTTATCTTCTTCAAAGACGGAGACGATGATAGCTTCCACTTTGATCAAGTTCATATTCATAAAGGCAAGACCATGTACCGTGGACAAGAGATCCACTCTACAGTAGATACCTTTGGTACTCCGTTAGCCTAGTGGTTCTGCCACGAAGCTAGTCATCAGGCCAATAAAAAAGCCCCCAGCAATGGGGGCTTTTCTATTTATGATCTTAGATAAGATCCATAAGTGCTGCCCAAGTCTTTGGGCCTACGATTCCATTTGAATCTAGATTATCGTGGTTATCTTGGAATGCAACAACCTTTGCCTTTGTAGCTGGACCGAAGTCACCATCTTCTACAAGTGTAAGTGCATGTTGAATTGCCTTAACAGCTTCTCCCTTATCACCAGGCTTAACCTGTCCAGGGAATGCCGGTTTAATAGCTGGAATTGGATCTACGTTAACTTCGTTGCCCTTATAGTTAGGGCGACCAAAGCCTTCAATAAATACAGGAATACCCTTAGGGTTCTTCTTGTAAGCACGGATCTTCTTTACAGCTTCTCCGCCATTTGCCTGTGAACCAGACTTCTTCTTGTCACCAGAAGTATTACCTTCCATAGTTGTGACTGTGCCATCGCCATTGTCCTTAACAACAATGCCTACATGCTCAATTGGAGCACCGCCTGCCATGAAGTCAAAGTAAACAATATCGCCAGGTTCTGGCTTAGCTACTGCTGCATCTGTCCAAGTACCGAGCTTTTTAAAAGCTGCAGCTCCTGCCATTGTTGAAACAGTATTAGGGATCTTTACGCCAGCTTGATTTGCCACCCACATGCAGAATGAACCACACCAAGGTAAAAAGTTAGCTTTTGTAAAAGCACCGTACTTAGTCTCGTTGTCCTTAGGACCTTCTACATAGCCTTCTTCTTTGAGGGCGATTTCTACCATCAAAGCGGCTGTACCTTTTGCTGCTGCCATTTTTTACTCCTTAGTTATAGTTAGGGTCTTCTTCTTTAGCTGTTGGTGCAATTGTGATAGCTGTACCTGTCTGGTTAGCTTCAACCTGAAGGTCAGCTGCTGTCTTAGAGTTAACATCAACTGCTGCAAATGCAGAGTTAATCTCGTCTAGTGATAATTTGCCATCGTTCATAAATCCACGTGCTAGCTTTTCAACTACTGCTGCAACCGCTGTTAGACCAGCTACTGTTACAGCTTTTAGTACAGAGATTCCAGCGATGGAACCAGCACCGATAACTCCAAGACCGCTAGCTGCAAATACAGCTACGATACGGAGCAAAATATTTCCGAACATTTTCATTATTCATCCTTAGGGTTGCGAAGTCGTAGGGTAAGAATCCATACAATAAAAGATGCTAGGGTTACCTTACCTATAACGGTTTTAGCTGAGCCTGTTAGTACAAGCCAAGCTGAGAATAGCCCTACAAATGTCCAGATTTCACTAAAGAAATCTGAAGATATATCTTTAAAGAATTTCTTCATTAGTTACCGAATCTCCTTCTTACGACGGTAATGACGGTTGTCAATACCAGTATTTTTTTAGCTTTTTTACGTGTAATAGGTGACATATCGTTACCAATGTTAGACATAGCAACGAATGCGTGATTAAGAGCTTGTACACCAGGTACTGCCGCTAAAGCTCCTTCAATAGGAGTTTCGATTACTGGTACGGCAACGTCAGGTGAGTTAAATGTTGTACCGCCTGGTTGACCGATAAATGTATCGGTTAAGGTTATCGCATCAGGAGGAATGGGGAGGCCTGAACCAGGTGGAGGAGGAGGAGGTGTAAGATGTCCATCTTCATCAATAACTTGTGGTTGAGTTTTAGTACCAAAGAATTCAATACCACCATTTTCTACACCAGGCTTATCTACCTGCACGTGAGGAACTAAATTTGACTCATCAGGTAGTTTAGGTATAGAATCAGGTAAGGAGTTTGGATTATTTGAAATTAAACCGGGAGTAGATGATGAGTCTGTGGTGGGATTTGTATCAGGTGCGGGAGCTGGTTGAGGATCTGCTGGCACGGGTGGATTGTCTGCGGGAGTGTTCTCTTGAGGAGCAGGGGCAGGTTCCGGATTGGGCGTTTCGTCTACAGCGGGAGATGGTTGTGGCTCTGGAGCAGGTTCCGGAGTGGGGTCAGCTGCTGGGGCGGGATCAGGTTCGGCCGGAGGTGCAGGAGTCTCTTCAGCAGGTGATGGAGGAGCAGGCTCCTCTGCTGGCACGTCTGGCTGTGTCTGAGGCGCAGGATCGGGTTCAGGAGCTGGAGCAGGAATTGGCTCGGGCGCAGGCTCAGGTGCAGGAGCGGGAGGCTCAGGTGCTACAATCGGATCTTGACGTGGAGGAGTAACAGGTTCAGGAGCAGGAACAACTGGATCTGGTGTTGGTGTAGGAATAACAGGTGATGGAGAAGGAGTAGGTGATGGATTTTCTGACGGACTTGGGAGCGGGCTGGCTGATTGGCTTGGTGTTGGGGATGGTGACGGGGGTTGTGTACTCGGTGCTGTTTCTGAAGGAGTAGGAGAAGGAGATGGAGTTGGTTCTACTGTTGGTGTTGGGCTTGGGGTTATTGTTGGCGTTGGCGTTGGTGAGCTCGAAGGTGTTGGAGTCGGAGTCGGAGTTGGACTGGCAGAAGGACTCTCGGTTGGCGCAGGAGATATCTCTTGCGAGGTTACGACAGGAGCAACATACACTCGAGTCAAACCAGCCTCTTCAAGACTAACTACACGACCGTCAGGAAGACGAACACCTGTTCTAGTATTTAATCCTTGTTGAATATCAGATAGGTAAGTAATACTTAATGTATTATCTGAATTAATTGCAGCGGTAACAACGATAGTAGATAATGGTGTATTAGCTACATTTGCTCCATATGGACGTACAGCAAGATCTACTTGAAAACCAGCTTGGCTTGATGTAACAATTAAATGTTCATCGGTAGACTGCCAAGGGGCTGGATATCCTGGGGTATTTGCTGTACTAAGTACTACCCAGTCATAGGAATTTACTGAGATAGAGGTAGTACGGGGAAAGTCCCAATAAGTATTATCTTGCCGACCAAATACAATAGTTGAATTGGTGGTTGCATAAACTGCGTTATATTCAGTTCCTTGAAAGTTAATAGTTGTTGGCAAAGATACTTGATAAGAAACGTCATCTCCACCGCAAGTATCTTGTACCACTACAGGGGTTGAGGTAGCGGTTGTACCATCTACAGCTGTGACAGTACTTGTTTCATTTAAAAGGGTAGGTGCTGTAGCCGCAGCAGCTATAGACTGTGCAGTATTTACACAAGAAGCTTGTGCTGATTCTGGGAATAGTGTTGACGGAAGTAAAGCTGCGGATAATGCTACGAATATTGCTGCAAATAGGCGCAATGCTTTTATATTAATCTCCTTCTATGATCATAGATAGTTTAACATTACAGGGTGTATTTTTGTCGGCATACTACACACATTGTCACGACAAATTCCGGAGAGATACATGTCAACTTCAGACTGGGCTACAGTAGTTTATTCATACTTTTTTGTTACAGCTGGAGTCTGTAGCGTTCTATGGTTTATAGCAAAGAAAGCTATCTATCACGTAATCGAAGAGAGCAAAGAAGACTTACGAGTTATTAAGAGCGAAGTCACACCCAACCACGGCTCTTCAATCCATGACAAGATTAATTTAGAGATTATCCCTATGCTTAAAGAACTACGCACAAACCAAGCAGAAATTTCCACAAAGGTTTCTAAGCTTGAAGGTCGTTTTGAGCAACACGTAGTTGAGGGCGATTAGACAAGTTTTGGTTTATCCTATATAATAAGTATAGCCCCTTAAAAAGGGTGTACACCTAAACAAGGAGAAATATGAACGCAAAGCAAATTCAAGCAATGGCAGCCTCATGGGGGCGCTCATTTCTTGCAGCAGCAATCGCAGTGTATATGTCTGGAAACCATGATCTTAAGGCTATCGGTGGAGCAGGTCTTGCAGCCGTCCTTCCAGTAGTTCTACGTGCATTGAATCCAAACGACGGAGCATTCGGCGTAGGCGCTTCAAAGTAAGCATTAAACGCAATCGGCCGGGGATAAACACCCCGGCCTTTTGCTTTTAGTAGTATTATGTAGCTATGTCCTCTTCACATAATAACTGGCAGTATCTTGGAGCCAGCGGTTACATCGGTGCTTATACAACCACCGGTGGTGGAGGCACGCCTGTAGTTCCACGAAGTGGCATGGACTTTGCACGTATGGGTGTAGGACGAGCTCCTCAAGCAGAGTATCCAGATGGTTATCTTGGAACCATTCGTTCACGTCGTGATGATAAGGGAAAGCCTTATGCAATCTCCGACACAGTTCTTGACTCATTAAAGAATAGACAAAACCAACGTGCATACCAACGTGGTGTTCACAAAGGCGAACGTATTGATCCAGCATCATATATGTGGCCAGAGAATTTAGAACCAGATCGTCGTTTGAAGCCAAGTCTATTTAAGACCGTAGATAGTGAAGGATCTCTTGTTATGATGACTAAGCGCAATGCTCCTAAAATGGCTCTAGCTCCAGCACCGCATCTTGTTAATGATGGTAAGGCTGATGTATCAGCAAATGTTCCCGCAGAATTTAATCCTCGTACCGGAGCATTGTTTGCTCATTTGAAACCAAGGTGGCAATAATGACCTATAGACCGCAAGATCCTAGACCAGGAGAACGAGGTTATGGTCCTGTAACTCCTGTTGAACCAAATACAGAAACAACTCGTCGTGCTTCTCGCCCAAGAGATGAAGAAGGACTTCCCTTTCTTACTTCAGGTGATGTTGCACGTGATCTTGGTATAACAAATCCAGAAAATTATAAACATGCAGCTTATAGAGAAGTACCGCACTATGTTGATACAAAAAGTGGTAACTTAGATAGCACCAGCAATAATCGTGTATGGTTTTCTTTAAAAGATATAGTAGATCATTTTGCTATAAAATCTGGTGCTCATCTACCACCAGAAAAAAGAAGTGCAAGTCAGTTGGCGCATGGAGATCGTTATCTATATTGGCACAATGCTCGTCAACAGGCTTTAAAAACAGAGCAAGTTAATAAAGAATATGGAATAAATAATGGAAATCTGTGGAACCAGCCAGATATAGCAAATAAAGATATTCATCGCCGGTTAAGGCATGGTGTAAGAACACAAACTGAAGATGATCCAGCTACTGGTGATTTGCAAGGTAGAGTTATTGGTCTAGGATCAAACTTAGCTAATCCAATTAAAAACGGTAGTATGAAACCTATTGCAGGAACTTCAGACGAAGTTGTTGATTTTTCAAATCCAAATAGACCACGGGTACGATAATGATGAACCAAGACGGCGTCTATGATCATAGTAAAGGCCGTGGGATTGTAAGTGAAGATCCAGAACCATCGTTACTTCGTTATGATTACATGGGTCCTTTTGCTAATGCTCAAGAAGCTTTTATGGCTCGTGCATTAAAGGCTGTAACTATGCCCGCACAGTTAATTCCAGACATTGTTAGACCACCACTTCCACAAATCAATATGTTTCCACCACGTTATGGGTACCGTACACGTGAGCTGGGGATCATGGATGTTATGGATGTTAATGCAGAGTTCCAGCCAACTCGTGTAGACTTTACCCAAGAAAAGGGTGCGTACTCAGGTACTGCCCGTAACGTATCAGAATCAGTATGGTAATGAACGAGATTGATACCGAGACTGTCTATGAAGGTAGTCGTATTTGCCCTAAGTGTGGGCATATGATGACGCCTTTAGAGGTAATGTATGCTGGTGGTAATATATGCCCTGATTGCAGAAATGCCCGCTATGAAAAACATGCAAAGGGGTTCATGAATTCATGAAAAGCAAACAGTTTACCTCAGTAGCAAGTTGGGAACGCAGATCTACCGGAACTTGGACTGGTGGGGTTTCCTCGTCTTTAGAACCTGGTTCAAAAATGGCAGCTACTAAAAGGCGCCAAAAGACTAGCCACGCTAGAGGAAAAAAAGTTATACGTCCAAGGGTTCCAAAGCACCATAACCCTGACAAAAAGTAGAATACGGGAGATAATTAAAGTATGGCTAAAAAGATTCTTACCCCACAAGGTAAACCAATGGCCTATAAGGTTGAAAAGCTTAAGGCTAAAACGCCTGAAGATAAGATTAGAGAAGAACTCAAGGCTAAAGAAGCCAAGAAGAAAACTCCAGCTAAGAAGAAAGCGAAGAAGTAATGGGATCTAGACTAGATAAGTTTGTTCGCAAGCGTCAAGCTGTAAAAGCTGATCGTGCAACAGAACAGGGTATTGCTGGACATAAGGCTGCTATGAAAGCATTGGGTGATTACGCCGGGTATGTCACCCCTTCTGTTGTAGTAATTCCTGACGAATTGTTTGGTGCAAAAAGAATTAAATCATTGTCTAAACCTGGAAGTCATACATACAGCAACGAAACTGAAGAAGAGAGAGCATTAATTAATAGAAATAAAAGACCAGCAAAGGATGAAAATAATGGCAACTAACGAATCACGTTCACTTAATGGTGGACTAACAGAGGGCTCAACCGACGGTAAGTACCGTAAGGTTCGCCCAAACACTGAAGTAGCTGTAGGTACTGGTGATGATCTCACTCTTGCTAACCGTCGTGGACTTCATCCATATTGGAACTATGACTTTATTGATCAAGAGGCTACTTCAATGGTTGCCCCACTGTCAACAACAGCATCTTCAAAGCCACGCTCTCCAATGCCAGTAGCAGACACATTTAATAATCAAATGGGCGCTAACTACTAACATGGACGATATGGGCACTCCGGGTCCTAACCACCCTGCCCACAGGGGGTTAAAAGCCCCTGACAATGTTATTAAGCTTCCAGGCATGGCTATGCGTAGAGCACGTTTGTTTAAGAACAATATGTTAGACGCTGTCTTAGGACCAGAACAAGTACCAACTGCAGAAGAACATGAGGATGCACCTGAGTCTCATTTAGATAACTATGTAAATAGTTCTATTGAAAACTCTGGCCATGCTGATGATCTAAACCAAATGCTTGGCAGAAACAACAACGATTTTCATGAAGCCCGTATTATTTCTATGGGTAAGTTTAAAGAAGACAAAGCTAATAGAGAGTTGATGGAGAATAATGAATAGCGTACCACGTAGAGAAACTTCACGCCCTCAACATATGCGTCGTTCCGGCATTGTATCTTCAGCTGAAATTGAAGCTGCTGTAAAAGCTAGTGGTATTCCAGATGATGATGAGACTACTGGCCCTATGGGTATTCGTGACTCCAAAGATCTTAGAAAGAATGCGGACGCTCTTCGTAAAGGTAAGTAACTATGGCAGCCAGAGAAGATGCTAACTTAGAAGACGGCAGTATATTAGCCGGTAAAGAAAAGATCCATCAAACTACAGAAGTTGTAGCTGGAGAAGTTGTTGTTCCAGAATTTGAAACTCAACGTACCCATAAAGTTGTAAACTTTGATAAACCTGTAAAGTGTGCAAAAAGCGGGTGCCGTTTGGAAGCATCTCGCCGCGTATTAATGCATGGTTTGGGTGAAAAAAATTATTGCTCACAACATTGGGCTAAAATTGAACCTAATGAGCATCTATACGATAAAGATACTATGATGATAGTTCGCCCTGAATATGGTGAAGAAATCCGTGGTAACGATCGTGTTGTGCGTCAACGTACTCGTGGTGAAGCTACAGCTGAACTTTTTGCCCGTACAGGTATTCACATCCCTGTTAGAGGACCCGGTAATCCACGAGAAGTTACAGATAAAGATGCAGAAATACTTCCAACAGATCATGTAACTCCCGTCATAAATAATGCAATTGAACGCGGTGGAAGAAATCTTCCAGCGCTATCTGAAGTTGACGCCATAGCTTTGATGCACAAGGTTAAAGTAGGCGGAGCCCCTAAAACTCAAGATCAAGAAATTGAAGAGGCAGATAGAGAAGTGCGTAACAACCCTAGTACTAGCACTCCTAATAGTTTTGATGAAATTGAGGGGTTGATGGGTCGGGATTAGCATTCTTTCCAATAATCGTATATAATAATAATAGAGACGATTAAGGAGAGCGCTATGGCTATACCTATTCTTGGGCAAGGCAACAATCCTGCCGATGAAGGTACATACACTGAAATTAAAGATGACGGCCCTAAAATACGTTTATTATATTGTTATAACTGTAAGACCATAGAGGAACTTCCTGATTTTCAGGGACACCCGGATGACGATGTAACACTTCAAGTGTTAGTAGACCGTCATGAGTCTGCTGGGATTAAACATACCGGTTTCTTATCTAGTATTGGTGTAAAACTATATTCTCGTCCTGAGGTACGTAAACAAGTAATCGAAAACCTACGCAATAAAGTAGGTGGCGGACTTGCAGATATTGATCCAGACTACTATACTACAAAGGCAACATTCTTTGATGATGCCATGAAGTGTTTTAATTTGCACCTTCGTCCCGTAGAAGGATGCTATGACTGGAAGAGTGAAAGTAAACGTCTTGTACCTAAAAGTACTGCTGACGCCCGTAAAGAATTAGGCTTGGAAAGCGCAGCAAAGTCTGCTAGCACAAAGGTTTACCTTTGCGACTTCTGCCCTGCTAAGACCTATGTAGTAGAACAAAACCGTAAAAAAGCCGGACTATACGAATAGGATATGACATGTCAGAAGAAAAAACAACTGAAGCAACAATGCCTGAAGCACCAAAGATTAATTTTGGCTTTGCAGTATTAGTAGACGAAGATGGAAACGTATTCGTTGAGCGTACTAAAGAAGCCTTTGCTCTACCAGTAAGCCGTGACGCAACACTTCTAGAAGTCCGCCGTTACGCCTCTGAAGTCCTAATGGATTTGCAAGCACAATCCGCAGCAGAATATGTAACTCTGCGTTTAGCTGGATTAGGCAAAGCTGCAGCAGGGGATGAAGTAACACCTAGCGCATAACTGCTCCATTCAAGCCGAGACGTAACGACTAAGAAGAGGGAGAATAAGCGCATGGACTTTGACAAGTATGGAGATGTACCCAGTATTACACCTGGGTCTACGTCCTATTTTAGTGCACCCTCTTCTGAGTTAGATCCCAAGCTGTTCCAAGCTGACCACCTTAATGAGTGGGTACGCTCTGGAATTTTAACTATGCTCTTTGAGTATTTGGTTAAGTATTATGCTGAACCACATACCTGGACACATGCATGGCTTGCCGGATCTGGCGTCTCTTTTCAATGGGAAGCATCAAGAGATCCCGGTGACCTGGATTGTTTAATTGGAATTGATTACGTCAAGTTCCGTCAAAGCAATCCAGAGTTCATCGGTTACTCTGATGTGGAAATCTCTAAAACATTAAACGAAGGATTCAATGCTGAACTTATGTCTAAAACCCGTAACTGGGAAGGCTATGAACTTACATACTATGTAAACCCACAGTCAGATATTCGTGATATTAATCCTTATGCTGCTTATGATCTAACAGCTGATACTTGGACTGTCTACCCTGAACATAATCCTCAACCACCATATAGCCGTGCTTGGGAACAAAAAACTATGCGTGATGAGGATATGACACAAGACATGCTTCGTAAATACTCTGATGCTTTATCTGAAGTTCGTAATACTTCAAACCCAGCATATCGTGTAAATGCTGAGCGTAAGCTGCGTCTTGCAGCAGAACAAGCCGTTGCTTTCTATGATGATATTCACCAAAATCGTCACATTGCTTTTAGTAAGGTAGGATCAGGTTACGCTGACTTTAATAATTATCGTTGGCAAGCTGGCAAACGTTCCGGTGTAATTCAGGCTCTAAGATCTATTAAAGAACATAAAGACGCTTTAGACGTAGAGACTCAAAAGAATACCTACGGGGTAGAGTTGCCGGATGCTGCAACACTAGTCCGGAGAACATTGCGTGGGTAATTGTAAAAATTGTAAACATGCCCTAGATTATGGAATTTGTGATGTAGAAGACTGTAAATGTGTTTGTATACGAGAAGGTACACCGGAGGATTAAATGGCTACAGCTCTTATCTCAGTTGAGGGAGTAATGAAGACTGAAGGTGGCGACCCAATTCAAGAGGGTATTCGTCTTTATCGCATTCTTGCCGAACAATACCGGGTTGTAGTCTGTTCAGACCTATCTCAGGAATTGACGGAACACTGGCTTCGTAGTAATATGATTGTTGGATACGCTGATGTCTATGATGATAGACACTTTTTTGAGGGCCAAGATTTGCGTGCCCGTCACCTGGATTTAGCCCTACAACGTGGGCGAGTATCTTTATTTGTAGACCCTGATGCAGACCGTTGTGCCTATGCTCTATCTAAGAACGTAACTACCCTTATGTTTGCTGAACCTAAATTTGTACGTACCACCCGTATGGTAAAACCTTGGGAAGACTTAAAGGTTGAAATTGAACGCCAGCGGGATGCTCTGCTTGAAGCCCATCTCGGAAGCCAGATTAAGCGCTACGAATGAACATAGTCTTCATGGGCGGAGAAGTACCCTCACATAGAACTCTTCTGGCTAACGCCGGAGTTAAACACATAAGCGTCAACTACTTTAGGTTAGTCAAGCGTGGACTCCCAAAGACCAAAAACTATCTATTTAAAGATAGGTTCCCTGAAGACGTACTCATTTATGTAGATGGTGGCGGACATCAGATCAATGATCTAAATCTAACGCAGCGGGAGCTGGAAGAATATGCCGCAGACTATCAAGACTTTGTAACTCTCAATGAGGATAGAATTCACCTTGCCACAGAGTTAGATGCCGCTGTATTAGGATCTAATTGGATCAACCACCAACGTCGCACCTTTTGGGAAGACTTTGGTCTAGAACGTGCCTCTATGGTATGGCACTCTGAATCGGGCCATACTGGTCTCTACAACCTCGCAGAACAATATCCCAACGTTTCTATATTGGGTGAGTCTATTGAGGACGATACGAGCCTGTCAGCACGTTCTAAGGCCCTTTTGAGCCAGTTCCCAGACCTGCAGTTTCACGGAATTGCATGTGCTAAGCCAGATAATTTGAGGCAGGTTCCTGTCAGCACAGCTGCTACCCTTTCTTGGCTAAGTCCAATGATGAGAGGCGAGACAATTGTCTGGGATGGCACTAGACTAGTGCGCTACCAGAAAAAACAAAAAGACCAGGCTCGTCCCCGTTATAAAGCGGTCATCGAGAAGGCTGGCTTAGACTTTGACAAGATTATGAATGACGATAGTAACGAGGTTACTCGCCTTGCTATCTGGAGTTATCTGCAGCTCGAGAAATCCCTAGACAAGCAAAGGAAGCCAATGTTATCTGATAACAGTGACCCATTAGATAGTGCAGGTTCTGCGGAAACACGTGGGGTCAGCCCTGATAACAGGGGTGTTGAGGTGCGGAAAGATTTGACCAACCGCAAGCCTGAAGACATGCAAACCCTCCCAGTTTTTGGGGTTACAACTAAGACAATTTTTGAAAAAGATGTTGATGGACGAGACGTAATTCGTGATGCTCCGGTCTTAGAGAGTACTACTACTTCCTTTCGTCAATGCAATACTTGCTTCGTCGCATCCAATTGCCCGGCGTTCAAACCTAACAATTCTTGTGCCTTCAGCCTTCCAGTTGAGATTAAAACTAAAGACCAACTAAAGGGATTATTGAACGCAATTATTGAAATGCAGGCTGCCAGAGTGGGTTTTGCTAGATTTGCAGAGGAATTAAACGGTGGATACCCCGACCCAAATACTGGTCAGGAGATTGACCGACTCTTTAAGATTGTAGGGGAAATTAAGAAATTAGAGGAGAACAAAGAAGTTCTTCGCATGACTGTGGAGCGTCAAACCTCTGGAGGAGTCATGTCTGCACTATTTGGAGACCGGGCAAATACTCTTAGAGAGTTGCCCAATAATGGCTTAACTGAGGGAGATGCCAGCAGAATAATCAAAGACCAGCTAGAAGGATAGACCCTGATAACAGTAGAAATATATAAGAAAGAGGATATGTAGTGTTTTCATTTAAATTAGCAGAAGAGTTCGTCAGCGCCTATCGTTCAAAGAAGGTCC
>Ga0304729_1001623_pt1 | contig 14448 bp, 14 predicted proteins | sample C_131016_MF_Meta_FD_190475 | JGI IMG/M metagenome (GOLD analysis project Ga0304729, IMG submission 190475) | Freshwater microbial communities from Lake Croche, Canada to study carbon cycling - C_131016_MF_MetaG (v2) (version 2) | ecosystem: Environmental > Aquatic > Freshwater > Lake | place... | reverse complement strand
GGGCAGGCGTCAGAGAAAAGGAGACCAGCCGAATAGCGCATTCTGGTTTAAGAAGCCATAATCCGATGAAGAAAACCTCAAATCGGCAGGAGGCTCGGGGCGTCGACCTCAATCGGGGCTGCCAAAATGGCCTTGGCCTCGGTGGCATCGCGGTGCATTTGCTCAATCAAGGCCTCAACTGAGTCAAATTTCAGCTCACCGCGCTGGCGTTTGACACATTCCACGGTGATCGTTTTGCCGTAGAGATCGCCTGAAAAATCCATGAGCCAGATTTCGAACAAAGGCGCGCCATTGTCGAAAGTCGGGCGGCGACCGAAGCTTGCGACCCCGTCAAATACCTTGCCATCGACCTCGACCCGGACGGCATAAATGCCCTCCATCAGGCCATTTTCGGGGGGCAAACGCAGGTTTGCTGTCGGAAAACCCAGCGTTCGGCCGATTTTTTCGCCATGGCGGACTTCCGCTTGAAAGAGATAGCGGTAGCCCAACAAATGGTTGGCGTGCGGCAGATCGCCCTCCGTCAAGGCGGTGCGGATGGCGGTTGAGGAAACCGGCTCATCAAAGGCGGTGAGCGGCGGAACGATGACGGCGGCACGGCCCTTTGCTGTGGCGCGTTCGGCTATAAAATCGGGAGAGCCCTGTCGGCCTTTGCCAAAGTGAAAATCATGACCAATGGCGACGCCTGCTGCATCCATTGAGCCAAAAAGCGTCTTTTCAACGAATTCTTCTGCCGTGGTTGCGGCCATTGCGGCGTCAAAGGTGAGAATGATAAGGCCATCAACGCCCCAATGGTTCAAAATGGCGGCCTTTAAACGGTCCGGCGTCAGGCGAAACACGGGTTCGTTGGGGCGGAAATAGCTTCTGGGGTGCGGATCGAAGGTTAAAACCGCCAGCGGGCGCCCCAATTTTGACGCGAGCGCACGTCCGGCCTCGATAACCGCACGGTGGCCGCGATGCAGGCCGTCGAAATTGCCAATCACCACGACCGGACGCGCGATAGCGGCAGGCAAAGCGCCATCTCCCCGCCAAACGGTCAATCGGGAGGCTTTTAAGCCATTGGTAGAGGCGGAATCAGACATGGGAACCAGTGGTCGAACATTTCAAATGATAATCGCGGCGGACGGTGGCGTCTGAGAAGCCGCGGGTCAAGGGGCTCGCGCATGTTTCTTTGGTATGGGCATTGATAGAATTTGAATCAAAGCCATGGCGCTTGGTTTACCGCTCTCGGGATATAGGTTCAGTTCTGTATCCGATTCAAGAGGGATGACATGTTGCGTTTGGATCCAACTTTCTCGGTATTGATTCTCGATCCCAAAGAGAAGGCTACCCCCATCTTAAAGCGCATGTTGGGTGAAATTGGTATTGTGCAAATTGAAAGTGTTTCGAATCCGGTTGACGGCCTTGCACGGTTGCGCGAGGTAAAGCCGGACCTTTTGTTGACCGACTGGCAGATGGAACCGATGGGTGGCGGCGAATTCCTACGTACTATGCGGAGTGATCCGACGCTTGCCGAAATGCCCGTTCTTGTCGTGACCGCAGACCCTGAGCCAAAACTATTTTTCGAAGCGATGGATGCGGGCGTTAATGCCTATGCCATCGCGCCTTTTTCAACGCAGGTTTTAGCTTCGAAACTGGAAGCGATTAAATTTAACCGCTAGGCTACCAGCCTAACGTATCAATCGCATGGGTAGGCTTGAAAGCCGAACGCTCAATGAAGGCCGCAAAGCTGCCGTCGTTAAGAGCTCCTTGGTCGAGCCCCAATTCATGCATGTGGATACCGCGTAGCACAAAAAGTGAATCGCAGCCCATGCCATTGGCGCCTGCAACATCGGTGCGAATGGCATCACCCACCATCAAGGTACGCGACAGATCAGGCTCGCGTTTTAAGAGCGAAGCGGCAACATTGAGTGCTGCTTTATAGATGGGCCGATAAGGCTTGCCGGAATAGAGCGTTTCACCGCCTGCGGTTTCATACAAGCCAGCGATCGCGCCCGCGCAATAAATCAAATCGCCACCACGCTCGACGAGAATATCGGGATTGGCGCATAGGAAGGGGAGATTGAGCTCGCGCGCTTTGGCAATAAAATCGCGATAATCATCGGGCGTTTCGGTGGCGTCATCAAAAAGCCCGGTGCAGACGATCACATCGGCTGTTTCGAGTTCGGTTGCTGTGATGGGTAGGCCTTGAAATAAGCCGCCATCCCGCTGCGGTCCGAGCCAATAGTAATTTTTCCATGTACCCTCGGACAGCATCGAGCGCGTCACATCGCCGGATGTGACAATACCATCATAAGCGGAACGCGCGACTCCCATGCCATCAAGGAGCCCTACGACATCCAGCGCGGGACGGGGCGCATTGGACACGAGAATGACTTTACCGCCTTGTTCGCGGTAACGCGTGAGGGCCTCGCTCGCCGAGGCATAGGCTTTCAAGCCATTGTGAAGGACACCCCAAATATCGCATAAAATCACGTCATATTGCGTGGCGATTGACGAAATTCCGCCAAGAATGACAGGTGTTTGGGAAGTATTTGTCATGGTCCAACCGCCGCTGCTGCTCGAATGAGGGTTAGGCGGCTATCGGCCGGACACGCTTGGCTGTCAAGCCGACATGCGCCTTAATCTCGCTTTTAGCGGTTCAGGTTCGAGTTGGATGGGTTCATTCCGAGCGAGACTGGCTTCTTGAACGCGGGGTAATCGTGGCGATGACCGTATTGGTTCTGGCCGCATCTTGACGACCCGTGGACGATTATCAGGTTCGGATGACCGCATAATCAGATTGATGCCCAAGGAACGAATGGCCCTCAGTTCGATATCCGTGGTCAGATGAGAAATACCGAGATCGATATCATGCCGATCAAGCAGATGAACGAGATCTACGGGATCAATGTCGCTTTGTATTTTACCTTCCCGAGCGGCCAGAATAATAGAAGCAGGCGCCAATAAAAGCGACACGCCGCGGCTTTGCAGAATGAACGGATCAATGCGGATGTCGTTTTTAAGCTCGAATGCAAAGCGACATCCGGCCTTTAGGAGGCTGCGCATTGTTTGGCCAGCCGTTCCAGCATCGAGAAACAGGGCGTCTTCGTTCAATAAAAAGCAAAGTCGATTGGCAATAGAAGGGCGGCGGCTGAGTAAATCAGCAATTTCAACGCCAGCTATAGCGTCATCCAGTGTTTCAAGCGTCAATGGGCATACGAGGACAGGGCTATCTGCCGCCATTGCCAGTTGGGTCGCGATTTCAAAGGCATGGGCAAAGCGCACGCGGTCAAACAGTTGGATGAGCGATGAGCCAAGTTTTTGGGCGCGCAGAGCCGCTTCGTCCATCGGATTTGGGAGTTGATAGTCTAGATGTGCTTGGAGAACGCGATAGGCGGGGCGGGCTGTTGGCAAGGCAACGATATCTTGCGTCTTGGTAACCAACCGTCCGGACTGTAGATTTTCACGAATGACGGCTTCAATGCGCTTTTGTTGAAGCGGGTTAAGTGAGGGTGCCTGAACGACTTCCGGTTCCTTAGCAGTATGGACTTGCGGGTTCTGGTTATGTTGGTCAATGACGTCCGCCAATAATTGTATCGTATGGACGAGAGGCTCCATTTGTCGGGTCACTTGGGCTTGGATGACGCTGTCCATAGAGGATAGGCGTGTTTCGACGCCCTTTACCGTTCCTTCGACGGCGGCCAACCGGCGAAAAAGGGGATCGATAATGTCAGGGCGTAATTCTGTACGTACCGCATGAGCCTCATTGCGCTGTTTGGCGACGGTATAGGCTGCCAAAGATGAAACTGCGAGAAAGGCCGATGAAACAATAACCGATGCCGATAGCGAGAAGACACCAAGACCCGTGATGAAAATCGCCGCAAAAACCAGGCCGATAAGCGTATTTTCAGATGGCCTTGAAAGGAAGGGTAGGTTTAATTTCATTCCGTGCCTTGCACATCACTAACATGATGCCATTATAAAAATAGAAATTTTCTAGTGCAATTTAAGTGATTCGTTAGCTTAAGATAGCGTAACGTCAACTAAAACGCACCTATGTTGGCTTTTGAGGATGTAGAATGTCTACTTTACCCGAAAAAATTGTCTTGAATGTTGAGGGTATGACATGCGGTGGCTGTGTTGAAGCGGTTAAACGCGTCATCCGTAAGGTCGATCCAGCCTCGGCGGTCGAGATTGATTTAAGTTCAGGCCGAGTTGAGGCCTTAACGATTATTTCCGCTCAGGATTTGGCTCAAGTTGTTTCAAAATCCGGCTATACCGCGCATCCTGCGACATAGTTTGTACGCCTTTACTCGACCCCAACGAGTTCAGCCTGGAGCCTGTCGGCGCGCCCTGTAAGGCCGGCTGCGCGGAGACGCTTTGCTTGTGATTGAGCGATGACCGGATCATAGGGGTTTAGATCAACCGCCATATCGCCAAGCCTTAAGGCCAAACCCGGATTATTCGCATCCACAAGTTCGCTTAAGACATGCATCGCGCGAACATTATGGGGGTCTAACGCAAGGGCCAATTGCGCTTCCTTTTCTGCGACGGCTTGATCACCCTGTTTTTCCAATCGCCTGAGATCAGCCGAAAGAGACAGCAGCATGGAACTGTTGGAGGCTTGCTTCAGCATGTCGTCAAGGCACGCCCGTGCGGTGGTGATAAGGCTTGCGTCTTGACTGCGGATCGCAGCGTTCGTGATGGATAGACACGTACGCGGATTGATAGGTCTAGCGAGCTCGTCGATGCGACCAGGCAAGGGGTCGGTTATGACAATGCCATCGCGACCGCCAATCAATATGGCAATTTTTTTCGCTAATTCCTGTGTGGCATCTTCATTCTTTGGTAGCGTAATCGTTCGAACAAAAGCAGTTCGATGGGAGGTTGAATGGATCAAGCGGATATCGATTTGATCGGGTTTACCCGATTTTGCACGGCCGTCGAGTTGATATAAATCATCAGCGATTTGATCGACCATCGCCGTCTCGTCAAAAACCATCATACCATCGAAGTGTGAAAGCACATCGCCGATTTCATGCATGAGATTATTTGCGGTTGCATCGCTCGAAACCGAAAAGGCTGCCAGACGGGGTTTCCAATTGACTTGCTTTGGTACGACGTTTGGTTTCGGTGTACTTGGCAAGGAACGTGTTGCGGGTTCGCTGTTTGCTGCGCTCGTTGCCGTGCCCGATGTTTCCGAAATGAAATTAAAGGGGACTTTCCAAATTATGGTTGCGATGGCTGTCGTAGTAAGTAAGGCGAAGATGATAATAAGAGGTGTTTTAATATTAAACGGACGCCTCTCGCTTTGGACGTGATCAGGTTTACGTGGCCGCGAAGGTGCTATCGCTCCCTCGGATTTATTAAAGGTTACGGAATACCCCCCGCGGGGCATATTGATTTTGAGACCATCATCGGCCCCGTCGTTGGCATAATAGCGATCAATGGCCCGCCTTAAGCGCGTTGCTTCCACCCGAACAATCGGATCGTTTTGGGGGTCAAAGGATGGGGGGCGGCTTAAAACTTCTGTTGCGATCGTATAGGCTTTAAGTGCCGGACCTTGGCCATCGAGCGTGCGGCGAACCGAGAAGGTTAAAAACGAAGCGAGCTGGGGAGACGCGGCAAATTCCTCAGACGCGAGTATTTTTCCGAGTGCCGCTAAGGCTTCCGTCTTTTCGACCTTTTCGGGTTCGAGTTCGTGCATTCTCCGTCTTCCTGCGGCCCATATCAGCGTCCTCCTCGAATTTTCTCGACGAAAACGCTCTGGTTTAACGTCAAGAGAGGATGGAGGACTTCCCGCGCCCGGCAAGCGCTGATAGGATGGATACGCGCCGAATAGACTACTGAGTACACAACACACACTAATTTTAAGAAGAGGTACACCATGTCGTTAGCATTTGATCAATCCGCCCGCCACGATGCGGTTCCGAATGATTTAGAGGCTTGGTGGTTACCTTTTACTGCAAATCGTGCCTTTAAGAAAAACCCCAGAATGATTTCCGGGGCAAAAGACATGTATTATTTGACGCCGGAAGGCAAGAAAATCATGGATAGCGCTGCGGGACTTTGGTGCTGTAACGCAGGCCATAACCGTGAATCTATTGTCCATGCCATCCAAAAGCAGGCAGCAGATCTTGATTTCTCTCCCTCTTTTAACTTCGGGCACCCAACTGCCTTTGCGTTAGCCGCGCGCATTGCGGCTATGGCGCCTGAGACGCTCGATCATGTGTTTTTCTGTAATTCCGGGTCCGAAGCGGTCGATACTGCGCTTAAAATGGCGCTCGCTTATTGGAATGTGAGGGGAATGGGTTCAAAAACCCGTCTTATCGGACGGGAACGCGGCTATCACGGCGTTGGCTTCGGCGGGATCTCGGTTGGCGGTATCGTCAATAACCGCAAATTCTTCGGTGGCTTGCTGACCGGCGTTGACCATATGCCCCACACTTACAACCGGAAAGAGCAGGCCTTCACCAAAGGCGAGCCAGAATGGGGTGCGCATTTGGCGGATGATCTGGAGCGAATCATCACCTTGCATGATGCCTCGACCATTGCCGCCGTGATTGTGGAGCCTATGGCAGGGTCAACCGGCGTGTTGCCACCGCCAAAGGGCTATCTGAAGCGCCTGCGCGAAATCTGCACCAAGCACGATATTTTGCTTATCTTCGACGAAGTGATCTCGGGCTTTGGACGTTTGGGTCATGCTTTTGCGGCTGAACGCTTTGGCGTGACGCCCGATTTTATCTGCTTTGCCAAGGCGGTAAATTCCGGAACCGTGCCGATGGGTGGCGTGATCGCCAGCAAGCAAGTTCACGATGCCTTTATGAAGGGCCCTGACCACGCGATCGAACTGTTCCATGGCTATACTTATTCCGGCCATCCGCTCGCAGCGGCAGCCGCCCTTGCGACGCTTGATTTGTATCGCGACGAAGATCTGTTCGAAAAGACCAGAAAGCGTGAACAGGCTTGGATGGATGCCTTGATGTCAACGCTTCAACCTTTGCCGAATGTATTGGATATACGGACAATCGGATTAGTCGCAGCGATTGATCTTGCGCCACATCCAGATGGCGTTGGCAGGCGGGCTTATGACGCGATGGATAAGGGCTTCCGCGACCATGGTATCATGATCCGCATTACGGCCGATACGCTTGCGCTGACGCCGCCTCTCATCATGACGGATAATGAGATGGGTGAGCTTTTGGACAAGGTAAAGAAAGTTATTCTGGCAGTGGCATAATGTGCGTTGTCGATAGCGGATGAGATTGGAAAGGCCGGGGAAACCCGGCCTTTTTTATGCCAAGGGCACACCCTCAGCTTCTGCAGCGCGGCGAAGGCCTTTATCGAGCGTGGCCAAGGGCACCGATAGCCGCATCGCGAGCTCGAGATAGGCCGCGTCATAAGGAGTGAGGCGGTGATTTCGCGCCAAAGTGAGCGTATCCTTAAAAGCGTTTTCGGCTGTCGCAAGATCGATCATTAAGGGCGCAAGCTGAAGGGTGTTAAGAAAATTTTCTGATGCTGTTTCATCAATGACACCAAGCCGTTCTGATCGCAGAATCACATTGGTAATTTCAAGCGGCCAATGGGATGGCACGTGAATGCTCATGGTTGGATCAAGAAACTGATCGAGAATATAATTCGCATAGACAAGATCAGCGGGGCTGCCGTCTTTGGTCAGCCATCGCATGGTTACCGATGCATCCAGCACAAACGCCATCAGCGGCGCCCATATTCAATCATCTCTTTGATTTGCTCCGCCGTGAGCGAGGGCCTGTCGGGCCGTTTCATGAAATCTCGCATCGAGTCGACAAATTTTTTCCGCCGGTCTTCTGGCTCGCCTGTTGGCTTCAATTCCGCCACGGGCTTACCGCGCAGGGTGATGGTAAAGCTCTGGCCTTCTGCGACTTCGCGCAACAAGCGGGGAAGGTGGGTTTTGGCCTCATAGGCGCCGATTTCGATGTTTTTTGACATGGCGATCTCCGTCTGAATAGACTAGTCTATAGACTAGTCTATTCAGGTTTAGGTTTCAACTCCCTTGCCGCGTCCTGCGCCCTGCGTTAGGACGCTGGCAGCATTGATTATCGCTCATTCCAAAGGCTCAAGCCATGAATTCGCCCGCCGATACGCTTAAAGACACAGCCCCTCGCAAAGTCGAGGCGCGTTTGCCGCGTGGGTTTGGCGACCGTGGTCCGGCGGAACTTGCCGCCATGCGGGGCATGTTGGAGAAAATCCGCACAACCTTCGAACTTTACGGCTTTGAGGCGGTTGAGACGCCGTTCATTGAGTATACCGAGGCGCTGGGTAAGTTTTTGCCGGATCTGGATCGGCCGAATGAGGGCGTGTTCTCCTTTCAAGACGATGACGACCAGTGGCTCTCCTTGCGCTATGATTTGACAGCCCCTCTGGCGCGCTATGTCGCCGAGCATTTCGATGCGCTGCCGAAGCCTTATCGCTCTTATCGCAATGGCTATGTCTTCCGGAATGAAAAGCCCGGCCCGGGGCGCTTCCGGCAATTCATGCAGTTTGATGCGGATACGGTGGGTGCGCCGGGTGTGTCGGCGGATGCCGAAATGTGCATGTTGATGGCTGATACGCTGGAAGCGGTTGGCATCAAGCGCGGCGATTACGTGATCAAGGTCAATAACCGCAAAGTGCTGGATGGTGTGATGGAAGCCATCGGTCTTGCGGGCGACGAAAACGCTGCCCGCAGGCTGATTGTGCTGCGCGCGATTGATAAGCTTGATCGCCTTGGACCTGAAGGTGTCGCCGCTTTGTTAGGCGCAGGCCGCAAAGATGAAAGCGGCGATTTTACTAAAGGTGCCGGGCTTGAGGCGAAAGCCATCGAAACGATTTTGGCCTTCACTTCCGCTAAAGCAGATTCAGCTTCAGAAACGATGGCCAATTTGGCGGTTGTTGTATCGGGTTCCGCTATTGGTGCCGAAGGCGTTTCTGAATTAGCCGAAATTGCTTCGCTCGTGACGGCTGGTGGCTATGAGGATGGAAGAGTTGTAATTGACCCTTCTGTTGTGCGCGGCCTCGAATATTACACCGGCCCCGTCTTCGAAGCTGAACTTACTTTTGAAGTGAAGGGCGATGACGGCAAGCCGGTGCGCTTTGGCTCTGTTGCTGGCGGTGGACGTTATGACGGGTTGGTAGCGCGGTTTCGCGGTGAGCCTGTGCCTGCGACGGGCTTCTCGGTTGGCGTGTCGCGTTTGCTCTCGGCGCTTTCCATCCTTGGCAAGCTCGGCGGTCAAGCCGAGGCGAAGGGGCCTGTGGTTGTACTCGTCATGGATAAGGACCAGATCGCGCATTATCAGCGCTTGGTCTCCACACTTCGGCAAGCGGGCATCAAGGCCGAGCTCTATTTGGGTGGCTCGGGCATGAAGGCGCAGATGAAATATGCCGACAAGCGCGGCTCGGTTTGCGTGGTTATTCAAGGGTCGGACGAGCGGGAGAAGGGCGAAGTGCTGATCAAGGATCTCGTGCTTGGTGCGACGCTCTCATCCGCTCCCGATCGGGATGCTTATTTAAAGCAACAGGCCGAGGCCCAATTTGCCGTTTCTGAAGGTGATATGATTGCAGCCGTCGGAAAAGTCTTGGCGCGACATCGTTAAATAAATTGATCTTTAAATGACGTAACGTCAATTTTGCTCTACGCCTTCGCAAAAAACTTTGCTAATTTGCGGGCATGAGATGTTGTTCATTTAACTCAATTTTGGCGTTCCTTTTATCGGGAGTGTTCCTTGTTTCAACGGGACTGTTTGATAAAGGAGCAGTGGCGGCCGACCCTCTTCATCTCACTTTTCCGCTCGAATGTACGATGGGTGGCGATTGCTTCGTTCAAAATTATGTCGATCATGATCCGAGCGCGGGTTACCGCGATTTTCATTGCGGAGCGCTGACCTATGACGGACATGATGGAACGGATTTCCGTATTCCATCGATTAAAATTCAAAAGCAGGGCGTTATCGTTCTAGCGGCGGCCGATGGCAAAGTTAAGGCCGTTCGGGATGGCATGCCGGATGCCCTCCTCACTTCAGCCACAAAGGCGGATGTCGCGGGGGAGGAATGTGGCAATGGTGTTGTCATTGATCACCGCGACGGATGGCAGACGCAATATTGCCATATGGCGCAGGGTTCGATCACCGTTAAGCCGGGAAACCGTATCCTGCATGGAACGCCGATCGGCCGGGTTGGCCTTTCAGGAGCGACAGAGTTTCCCCATTTGCATCTAACGGTTCGACATAATGGGGAGATAGTTGATCCATTCGCGCCCAATTACATCCAAGGCTCGTGCTCGGAACAGCGGGCTCCTACTTTATTCGACGATAAAGACATTACCTTCGACTATCGTGACCGGATTGTATTGAATTTTGGGTTTGTTGATGGCCCTGTCACGGGCGATGATATCGAACTAGGAGAATTGAAATCGCGGCTGCCTGACCACGGTTCGGACGCGATTGTCGCCTATGTCCGCGTGATGGGGCTAAAAAAGGACGATGTTCAAACCTTCGCGATTATCGGACCGGATGGCGAGCCGATCATCAAACGGGAATTCGAGCCATTGGCGGCCCCAAAAGCCCAGAATTTCATCTATATAGGCCTAAAAAAGCCAAAAGAAGGTTGGAAATTGGGCATTTACTCTGCGACTTATTCCATTTCGGATGGAGCTTTACCCAAAGCCAATAAATGGTTTTTCCTACAATTTTAACGGTATTTATCGAAGTTTAACTGTTCTTACGCGTTTTTTGTCGCCTATAAGGCAAGGGCCTGCTAAAGAGCGGCCCGATCAACGGAAAATGCGATTGTGACACCGAATAGAAATGCCGAAACAGTGCTATCGGTTTTTGAACGCGCGGGCTATGCGCGGATAGAGCCGCCGATTTTGCAGCCAGCCGATATTTTTCTCGACCTTTCGGGCGAAGAAATTCGGCATCGGCTTTTTGTGACCAGCGATAGCGAAGGCCGTGAATGGGCGCTGCGTCCGGAATTCACCATTCCTGTCGCGCTTGCTTACCTTGCCTCGCCGGATGCAGGAAAGGCGATGAATTTCAGCTATTCGGGGCCGATTTTTCGGGTGCGCCAAGGCGAGGCCGATGAATTTGTGCAATCGGGAATCGAATCCTTTGGTCGTATGGACCGTGAGGCGACCGATGCGGAAATTCTAACGCGTGCCTACGAGGCCGTGGTTGAGACGGGCGAAACGAAACTCGACATTAAACTCGGCGATATGGGATTGTTCAGTGCTTTCCTTTCGGCTCTTGGCTTGCAGCCTGTCTGGCAGCGTCGGTTGAAGCGGGCGTTCGCGAAGGGCGCGCTGGATGCGGCGACGCTTTCATCCATGGCGGATACGGTGCCCGAGACGATGAAGCACGCAGGCCTTTTAAACGCCCTTGAGGGCCAAGACCCGAAGGCGGCTCGCGCCTTTGTTGAAGACCTTTTGCAGATTGCGGGTATATCAACCGTTGGCGGGCGTAGTGCCGGTGAAATTGCGGAACGCTTTTTGGGGCAAGCATCAAATGCCAGCGAAGGTGCGCTACCGAGTGAAGCAAGACGAGTGCTTGAACACTATTCGGCGATTGAGGGCGATCCTGATACAGCCTCGGCAGCGCTAAGAGCGCTTGCGGATGATGCCGAGCTCGATGTGAACGCGGCGTTAGATGCATTTGATACGCGTGCAGGCTTTATTGCCGCGCGTGGCGTGCCGTTTAACGCGATATCCTATTCAGCGCGGTTTGGTCGTAACCTTGATTATTACACGGGTGCGGTATTCGAGTTTCGCCGTTCGGGTGATGTGACTGGCCGTCCTTTGGTTGGTGGTGGCCGATATGATCGTTTATTGCAAACGCTCGGCGCTGCTTCCCCCGTTCCGGCCGTTGGGTGCGCTGTGTTTATTGATCGGCTTGCAGGAGGTGCGGCATGAGCGCTTCATCGACACAAAGCCCATTGGTAATTGCGGTACCTTCGAAGGGTCGTTTGCAAGAAAATGCGTTCAGCTTTTTCGCCCGCGCGGGTTTGCCCTTAACGCAATCGCGTGGTGCGCGTGATTATCGCGGGACGGTTTCCGGTTTATCCGGTGTTGAAGTGTTATTCTTATCGGCGTCTGAGATTGCGCGTGAATTGGCGCAAGGTGGTGCCCATTTTGGCATTACGGGTGAAGATCTCATTCGAGAGTCTATTCCCGATGCCGATCAAAAGCTCGATATGCTAACGCCATTAGGTTTTGGCCACGCAAATGTTGTTGTTGCGGTTCCGCAAGCCTGGATCGATGTGCGTACCATGGCGGATCTTGAAGATGTGGCGTCGGCCTTTCGTTCGCGCCATGGTCGCAAAATGCGGGTTGCTACGAAATACATTAATCTAACGCGGCGCTATTTTGCCGAGCATGGTGTGACCGATTATCGGATCGTTGAAAGTCTTGGCGCGACAGAGGGTGCACCTGCATCGGGTGCGGCTGAGTTGATCGTCGACATTACGACGACGGGCGCGACCTTAGCTGCCAATGCCTTGAAAGTATTGGATGACGGCACGATGCTGAAAAGCGAAGCTAATCTTGTGGCCTCGCTTTCTGCTGATTGGAACGACACAAGTTTACAGGCAGCGCGTACCATTTTGGCACGTATTGCAGCAGAGGAAGAAGCGCGTACGCATCGCGTCGTACGGGCGAGCTTTACACGTGTACCAAAATCGATTGCGCAGCGCAGTGTTGAGCGGTTTGGCGTGGCAGTGCTTGGGGACCAAGGCGAAGAGATTGGCTTTCATGCCAAGAAAAACGTGATTTTCGACTTGTCGGAATGGCTCGTCGCTGAAGGTGCGCTCCGCGTATCAGTCAGCCAATCAGACTATGTGTTTACGGCATCTAACGCATTAATCGAGCGCCTCGAAGCGCGGATCCGATTGAGCTAAACAAAGGGCGATGATGATGAAGAAAACAACGCTTCTTGCGCTTGCCTTTGCGAGCTTTGCATGTATTTCGATGACGCAAAATGCCTCAGCACAGCAAATGCCATCCGGCGGCAATACACCGTCACCCATGCAGCCCAAGCAGTTTCCTTTGAATATTCAATGGATATTGTCGACGATTAACGGCAAACCTGCAGGCGATAATCAACCAACTTTATTGTTGGATCAGCAATTACGCATGCGCGGCTTTGCGGGGTGCAATACCTATTCGGCAACCGCCTACCCAGCAAAAAATCAGGGCATTGCCGTTGGCCCTTTGGCGTTGACCAAAAAGGAATGCGACAAGGCCACGAATGAATTCGAGAAAGCCTATCTTTTGAGCCTTCGTACATCGATGCAATGGCAGGTAAAAGACGGTTATCTCTTTTTGCTGGGCGAAAAGAGCGAGTTGAAATTTGAGCGCGCGCTTTTCTAACGCGCGCTTTTGATCCCGTTTAAATCGCAATGGCCTTGAACCCGCCATTATCCAAGGGCTCCATTCTGACGGCGCTTGTGTGAAACGCTTTGAGCGTCGAGCGGTGCCCGATGGAAATAAGCGTCGTTGTCGGCAGGCGATCTTTTAAAGCCGTGTAGAGTTTTGCCTCGCTGGCTTCATCCAGCGCCGATGTTGCTTCATCCAAAAACAGCCAATCTGGCTTTGCCAGTAAAGCGCGTGCGATAGCGATGCGTTGTTGCTCGCCGCCAGAAAGACGTTGCGACCAATTACCTTGCTCATCCAGCGATTCCGAGAGTTTTCCCAAACCTGCGGCACTGAGGGCCGAAGTGAGTTCGGCATCGCTATAGGCCATTGTGTCGGATGGATAGGCAACGCATGACCGTAGCGTGCCTTGCGGCAAATAGGGCTTTTGGGGAAGTAAAAGCACGCTTGCATGGGTAGGAAGGGTAATCTCGCCCGCCCCATAAGGCCATATACCCGCGATGGCACGAAGCAGTGTTGATTTTCCAGAGCCTGATGGACCGGAAATGAGGACCGCTTCGCCGGGATTGAACGCCAGATCGGCTTCGACGATGACCTTGCCATCGGGCAAAGCGAGACGTAGCTGATTGGCTTTCAGGCGCGTATCATCCGCGCGACGCGTAGCAATGGTCAGGGGTGATTTACCCAAATGCTTCGCGCTATCGATCGAGGTATCGAAACCGGTCAGACGGCGGATAACCGAGAGATAATCAGCAAGCGATGTATAGGCGTCGATAAAGAAACTCAGCGATCCTTCTACACGGCCAAAGGCGCTGGCGGTTTGGGTTAAGACACCCAATTGAATCTTGCCGATAAAGTAGAAAGGTGCCGCAACAACATAAGGTATAAGGGGGCTGATCTGGCCATAACCTGAAGTAAAGGCCATCAGAATTTTACGAAGCGACACAATCGACAAGAAATTGCGGATGACATCGCCGAAAGTGTGCATCAATAAGCCGCGTTCGGCAGGTTCACCTTTTAGCAGTGCAATCTGCTCCGCATATTCACGTAAGCGGGCGAGCGAGAAACGGAAATTGGCTTCGTATTTT
>Ga0304729_1001616_pt1 | contig 14493 bp, 10 predicted proteins | sample C_131016_MF_Meta_FD_190475 | JGI IMG/M metagenome (GOLD analysis project Ga0304729, IMG submission 190475) | Freshwater microbial communities from Lake Croche, Canada to study carbon cycling - C_131016_MF_MetaG (v2) (version 2) | ecosystem: Environmental > Aquatic > Freshwater > Lake | place... | reverse complement strand
CCGCGAAATGACCCGCAGGCAGAAAGAGGGCCTCTGAAAACCAGAGGGCAAGGCAGGTAATAACAGCCGTCACCACGGCTCCGATCGCGGCAAGCGCACCCCCCATGCGGGGATTCCGCGCAATCCCCTCAAGATGAGGAGCCAATGAAAAAATCCAAAGGAAGCTAGGCAGGAAAAGAGACCAGACGGCTGCCAGACTTCCCAATGTCGCTGAAAGTAGAGGCGATAGAATGCCAGGGGCCTTGTAGCAGCCCAGGAAAGCCACGAACTGCAGGGCGATCAGCAAAGGGCCTGGAGTTGTCTCAGCAAGACCAAGCCCGTCCAGCATCTCCCCGGAGGAAAGCCATCCCCAGTCACCCGAGGCATGGAGCGAGACATAAGAGAGGGCAGCGTAGGCGCCACCGAAACTCAGCACCGCGACCTTGCCGAAGAAAAGCCCGACGCGAAACGGCATCGCCTTGGAACTCAGCCAAAAAAACAGCCCGAGTATCGGAACCAGCCAGATCGTCAGGATGCTTAGAGACGATAGGCAGGAGCTGATCCAACTCCTCGACCTCGATGCGGATTTCTCGGGGGATTCTTCCAGCGTCGAAGGTTTTTTCAGCAACAGCCCTCCGATCAAACCGAATCCCAGCACCACAACGGGATAAGGAATATGTGCCTGAAAGAGACCGAAGGAAATCATGGCTATCAGGGCAAGAGGCCAATTGGTCACCGTCCGACGTCCGATCCTGAGCAATGCGTAGGCAACGATCGCCACCACAGCAGGCTTCAAGCCATCAAAAAAGGAATGTAACACCGGCCAGTCACGGCCCGTCACATAAAGCAGGCTTAGCACCCAGAGCAGCAGGACCGCAGGCAGCAAAAAGAGTACGCCGGCAGCGATCCCTCCCCGGATCCCATGAAGACGCCATCCGAGATAGGTGGCGAGTTGTTGGGCCTCCGGGCCGGGCAGAAGCATGCAGAATTGAAGAGCCCTCAGGAACTCGGGCTCGTTGATCCATCCCCTTTTCTCGACCACCTCGGACTGGAGGATCGCTATCTGACCCGAGGGTCCCCCAAAACCGATACAGCCGATCTTCAGCCAGAGACGCACGGCTTGACTGAAGTTGGGCTTGATTGGATCGGCAACACCCATGACTACTTTCTCTTACCCTTGATTGAAAAGGGGTAGCTCCGCCGTCGGATCGGGGGCACCCGGCATCTTGCGACGGGTTCCAGCTAGGGTCGGACGTCCCTCAGCGTTCAGTTCCGCCTTCTCCAGGTTTGTCAGGATCTCCCGGGCCCGTTCGATCACAGTGGAGGGAAGACCCGCCAAGCGCGCCACCTGGATGCCGTAGCTTCGGTCGGCTGCTCCCTGGATGATTTTTCTCAGGAAAACGATCCGGTCATTCTGCTCCCGGACAGCGACATTAAAATTCCGAACGCCCGAGCGTGTACGGGCCAGGTCGGGAAGTTCATGGTAGTGGGTCGCGAAAAAGGTGCGGCATCCCGTGATGTCATGCAGGTACTCGGCGACACTCCAGGCAATCGAGAGACCGTCGAAGGTGGCCGTGCCGCGCCCAATCTCATCCAACAGGACAAGACTGCGGGATGTGGCGTTGTGGAGGATATTAGCCGTCTCGCTCATCTCGACCATGAAGGTCGAGTGTCCCTTGGAGAGATCGTCGCTCGCGCCCACACGGGTGAAGATCCGGTCGGTCACGCCGATACGGGCCGACTCAGCGGGAATCCAGCTTCCCAGCTGAGCCATGACGGTGAGGAGGCCGACCTGCCGGAGGTAGGTCGATTTACCGGCCATGTTCGGTCCGGTGATAATACCCATACGGTGGTTGGCCGCATCGAGATCGGTGTCGTTCGGTACAAAGGCCTCTCCACCGGCGCGCTGGTCAAGCACGGGGTGACGCCCCTCTCGAATCTCAAGCTTAGTTGAATCATCCACGATGGGACGGGCATATCCGAAAATCCGGGCCGTCTCCGCCAGCGAACAAAGGGTGTCCAGCGCACCAGCCGATGCGGCAGTCTCCTGAAGGGGTCGCACCTGCTCCAAGACAGCGGAGCGGAGGCGTTGGAAGATTTCGATCTCGAGGGCCTTAGCACGTTCTTCAGCACCAAGAATCTTACCCTCCATATCCTTGAGCGCGGGGGTGATGAATCGTTCCCCACCAGCGGTGGTTTGCTTACGGGTGTAGTCGGCGGGGACACTTCCTAGATTCGCCGTGGTGATCTCGATGAAGTAGCCAAAGACGGCGTTGAACCGCACTTTCAACGATTTGATCCCGGTGCGCTGAATCTCCGTTTCCTGCAATGCAGCGATCCAGTCCTTACCCTCGGTGGAAGCATTCCGAAGTTCATCCAGTCCTGCGTCGAATCCAGAACGGATCATTCCTCCCTCGCGGATTGTGGGTGGAGGCTCATCGACAATCGCGGATTGAAGGAGAGCGGTAAGTTCCGGAAGCGGATGCAGATTCTCACTAAGTTGGCTAAGCAGGCTTCCTCCGCACGCGGCGAGCGTTTCCCGGAGGGCGGGTAATGATCCCAGTGAGGAGGAAAGGGTGGCCAGGTCGCGTGCGTTACCCGAATTCTGGCTGAGACGGGAGATAGAGCGCTCGATGTCACGGATGCCACCGAGGCGGTCGCGCAGGTCTCCCAACTTCATCGGTGCGGAGATCAGAAATCCTATCGCATCTTGCCTCCCATTGATTGCTGCCGGATCAATCAGCGGGCGCAGGACCCAGTCCCGCAGAGTGCGGGCTCCCATGGGGGTGATTGTCCTGTCAAGAGCTCCGAGAAGGGTCATCCCTCGTCCGGCCCTAGAAGAGACCAGCTCCAGATGTCCCTGCGTGGAGGCATCCAGCAGCAGATGCTCGGCCTGCCGATAGGCCCTGAGTGAACGGAGATGCCCGGCATCGCGGCGAAGCGTGCGTGTGAGGTAGTGAAGCAGAGCGCCTGCGGCGGTGACTCCGATGGGCACATCATTCACCCCGAAACCATCGAGTGAATGGACCTTGAAATGGGAAAGCAGCAGCTCCTTGGAGGCCATTGGATCGAAGAGATAAGCCTCCACCTCCTCAGGCTCGGGAAAACCAAAAGGCAGACCATTCTGCAAATCCCGGAACAACTCTTTTCTTCCCTCGGGAAACAAGATCTCGGCGGGGGCCATGCGAACCACTTCGTCGAGCACTGCCTCGGCGGAAGAAAGCTCTGTGATACGAAACTCACCCGTACTCAGGTCTGCGCAGGCAAGGCCGAAGACACCGCCCTCCTTGGCCGGCGGTAGGATGGCGGTGGTGAAATTGTGGCTTTTCTCCTCAAGCCCGGCATCTTCCAGAGTGCCGGGACTCAGGATCCGGGTGATCTCCCGTCGTACCAACTTCCCGGGCTGAACCTCTCCCACCTGTTCGCAGAAAGCGACACGGCGACCCGCAGCCAAGAGCTTCTCCATGTAGCCGCGTGCCGCATGGTACGGGACGCCGCACATCGGTATGTCGCCACGCTTGGTGAGTGCCACATTCAGGATAGCCGAGGCCTCCTTGGCATCGTCGAAGAACATCTCGTAAAAATCACCGAGACGGAAAAGTAGGAAAGTTCCCGGCGGCAGGTCGCGCCGCAAAGCGTGATACTGCTTCATCATTGGCGTTCCCTCGGCGGCCATAAATTAGGTGATTAGGCTGAAGACTGAAGGCTGTTAGCAGAGAACCTATTAGGGGATCATCCTACGACTAGGAGTTAAGGAAAGCAGTCAGGGGACTGGTCGGGATGGCGTGCTCGGCGACCATAGGCAATCCCGCAGACACCGCCTCGGCGGCACCCTCGACCGCCATCCTGAAGGCACAGGCCATGCGGACGGGATCGCCCGCGACGGCGATCGCGGTGTTCACCAACACGGCATCAGCCCCGAGTTCCAAGGCCTCGGCAGCATGGCTGGGAGCGCCGATCCCCGCATCGACGATAACAGGCACAGTCGCCTGCTCGATGATAATAGAGAGTTGATGGCGCGTCTCGAGGCCCCGGTTGCTTCCGATCGGAGAACCGAGCGGCATGACCGTCGCGGCCCCCGCCTCCTGAAGTCGCTTTGCCAAGACCGGATCGGCGTTGATATAGGGAAGAACCGTGAACCCTTCGGCTACCAGCATCTCGGTCGCCTTCAAGGTCTCAATGGGATCGGGAAGCAGGTAGCGGGGGTCAGGATGGATCTCGAGCTTCACCCACTTCGGCAGACCTGCAGCGACCGAGAGACGGGCCAGACGAAGCGCCTCCTCGGCTGTGTTAGCACCGCTGGTATTGGGAAGCAGGAGATATTTCTCAGGATCAATGAACTCCAGGATGTTGGCGAAGGGATCTCCCTTGCCGGAGAGGTCGGCACGACGGAGTGCTACGGTGACGATCTGGGTACCGCTTGCGGACAAAGCCTCACGCATAGTGGCTCCGGAGGAAAACTTTCCGGTTCCGAGAAAAAGTCGCGACGAGAATTCGCGGCCGGCAATGATCAATGGCGATGCGGCAGACATTTGCGAAGGCTATACTTTGGAATGACGCCCGGCAAGAAAGGGCGCTTCATGGAAACATATCCTGGAGGACAAAACTAACTGAGGGATTTCCTCCCTTGCCGCTCTAGGCCACTGAGGAGCCGATCGCGACGAGTGCCTCGTCCCGCGTGGCGCAGACCGGATATGCCGTCTGAAACTGGGCGATATCGAAGATCCTTTGCACGGCAGGCTGGAGGTCGCAGACGGCCAAGCCACCGCCGACACGCTGTAACTGACGCCCTAGCAGGAAGAACTCACGGAACCCCGCACTGCTAACATACTCCAGGCCGGCGAGGTCGAACACGACGCCTTTGGAACCGCTAGATTCAATCTCGCTCGAAACGGAGTCCTTGATCATATTATGCTCGGTTGCATCGAGGCGCCCCTTAAGTGTCACAACGAGAATAGGGCCGGCTTTTTCGAATTGGATGTCCATGAATTTAAGCTAACTCAAAATGCTACGGGGGATGCCCGTCAAGTCCCGTTCTCACAAGCTATCCCCAGGCCTTGCCAAACAAGGCATCCTCATCCTCTTGGCATTGCTCCGAGGATGATCTATCGCTTGCATAGGAATCAGACACCCATGCCCCCTCTGAAACATTATCTGACACCCCGATCGATCGGGCAGCGATTCGCCCTGACCATCGGGGCTGGTGCCGGCATGATTCTGATCGTTCTGGCGGTAGCCAACTATATCAGCGGCAGGGAACTGCTCCTCCGGCAAACCTCCCAGGAGGCGCTCCGGGCGGTGAACGACGAGATCAATACGATGGATGATCTGGTCAAGAAGATGGCGATGTATCCCGAAGTCATTGCCGCCACTGAGCTGACCGGGACGAACAACGAGGGAGTCAAGGTTTCCTGGCTTTCCTCAATATTAAAACACTCGCCCATGTCGGCAGTCTACGGACTCTATATGGCCAGGGACGCCAAGGACTGGCGGAATCCCGACTCCGATATTTGGGTTGATCGAAAGAGTTGGCCCAATCTCTCCCGCCTCAAGTACGACTTCCATGATCAGAGTCAGGACTGGTACCGGGGCGCCAAGGAGTCCGAAGACCTCCATGTGACTCAGCCCTATTTCGATGCGGGCGGCTCCGACATCGACATGATTAGCATTACCAAACCCGTTTACTCGGCCCGGGGCACCTTCCTAGGGGTGGCGGGAGTAGATGTGGCTCTGGATGAAATGCGAAAAATCGTCCGGAAGATCCATATCAGGAGTTATGAGAGCGATCTGACTTTGGGAGCTGAGGAAGGAAAGGTCTCGTCGTCCCCAAAGGATCCGGCCTTGGGACCGAACGAACTCCGTGAAACGGCGTATCTGATCTCCCAAAGCGGAGCGATCATCGTGAGCCCCGAGGCCTCGCAGGACAAACCAGCACCAAAGCCTGGTGAACAGGATCCGGCCAAGGCACTGGAGGGCCTGCTCAGCAAAGGACTTGTCACCAGCGTTCCCGGCATCCAGAAGATCCTTGCCTCTGATAGCGGATGGGTGCACCTCAAAGATGGAAGCAACAAGGTGATCTACTGGGCCAAGGGCAGGACCACCGGATGGAAACTAGTGCTGGAAGTCCCATATCAACTCATCGTGGCTCCGGCCAGAAAATTGGCCGAGCAATCCGCTATTATCGGCGGGGCAGGGCTTTTCCTGCTGCTTGGCGTTGTCTTTTTCACCGCGCGTAAGATCTCAAAGCCCATCACCGAACTACAGATCGTGGCTACCTCCTTTGAAAAAGGAAGCTATGAAGGGGGAACAGGTGTTCTGAAGCGGATCGAAAAACGCCCCGACGAGTTGGGCCGCTTTGCCAAAAGCTTTTCCGCCATGGCACAGGAAATCCGCCTCAGAGAAGAGCGACTCTCCGAATGGAATGCCAATCTCGAGCAGACAGTCAAGGACCGTACGGCAGCCCTCGCCACAGCAATGGAGAAAGTCGAGAAGGTCAATGCCGCCATGGAGGCGGAACTTGCCGAAGCGGCCACCTACTCCCGCGCCGTACTGCCCGGGAAACTCACAAATCCGGTCTCCACTGACTGGGTGTTCATCTCCTCCTCGCAGCTGGGTGGGGATTCATTCGGTTATCACTGGCTTGATGATGACACTCTTTCCCTTTATCTGCTCGACGTCTGCGGACACGGCGTCGGTGCTGCATTGCTTTCCATCAGCGTGGTGAACGTGCTGCGCACTTCCTCCCTTGCCGAGACGAACTTTTGTGATCCAGCTCATGTCCTAGGCAACTTGAATGCCGCTTTCCCGATGGAGCAGCATAATGATATGTATTTCACCGCATGGTATGGTGTCTACACCCGCTCTACGAATATCCTCAACTTTGCATGCGGTGGTCACCCCCCCGCCGTGCTGATCTCGCCTGATGGCACCGTCCGTCATCTCTCTGCCAAGGGTGCGGTTGTGGGAGCTTTCCCCAAGCCCACCTACGAGACGGCTTCAGCCACAGTGGCACCAGGCTCTAGACTCTATCTCTTCAGCGACGGCACTTACGAAATCGACCGACCAAACTCCACAATGATGACCCACGAAGAGTTCTCCAACATCCTCAGAGACCCTAGTGTTACTGGAACTTCCAAGCTGGAAGATGTTGTCACGGAGGTGCGCCGTCAGCAGACAAAGGAAGCCTTCGCGGATGACTTCTCACTGGTAGAGTTCCGTTTCCCGGATAACCAACTCCCCTCCCATAGAGTCCTGAAATTAAAGGCTGATCTGAGCGAACTGGCGCGCCTCCATCCCTTCCTGTCCTCTTATTGCGAGCACGAGGGAACCCCGATGGAGCAGGTTTTCGACTTTGAGGTCATTCTTGAGGAACTCGTCACCAATGTCATCAAATACGGTCGTGTTCAGGAAGGACAAGAATGCTGCCTCATCGAACTTCTGCGCGAAAGGAACCAAATCACCATCCGCTTCAGTGACCAGGGCAATCCTTTCAACCCACTTGCGCGGGACGAAGTGGACACCGACAAACCGATCGAAGAACGCGAGATCGGAGGCCTTGGCATCCACTTCATCAAGAAACTCACCGACACCCAGAGCTATGAGTACAAGGATGGAAAGAACGTCCTGACGCTCACCAAAAAATTTACCACTCCCGCTGATTTGAACGTCTGATGACTTTGGAAGATAGCGGAGCGAGGCTTTTTAGCGGTTTAGACTGAAGGCTTTTAGACTGTTAGGTCAGAGCCGAGGGAAGGACTCGCGCTGAGGTGCAGAGGCGCAGAGAAAATGTAAATTAAGGGGACTTACTGTCCCCTCTTATACTCAATCGCTCCTTTGCCCTTCAGAGGCTGAGACTCATAGATCTGCTTGCCGCCCTCAAGGATAGATAGCGTTACGTCCGTATCATCCTCTGTGCTTGTTGCTGTGATACTTTGAAAATATTGGCCGGGAAAATTACAGCTTGGAGGGTTGGAGAATACCTTTCCCTGATCAACCCCACTCACATTCCACTTGGCATCTACCTTCACCTTCTCCATCCCTTTTCCCATAACCATGAAAGTCAATGTTTTGTCTTTAGGCCCACTCCATCCCAGATCCGTACTCTTTGTTGTAATGAGATAGTATTTTCTATTGATTATGGCATAGCCATCGCCACCGGATGTCATTCCATTTCCACCTGCAGGGGCGGAGGTAATTTTAATTTGGCCAGATGGAGGGTAAGTCGGCTCGTATTTCTTCCCATTTACAATATTGACGAAACTTTTTCCTTCGGGATTTGACTCAAATTTGACATTTGTAATTTTCCCATTGGAAAAATGAAACCCCACGATGGCTTCAAGCATCTTCTTGTCAGCCTCCGAACAACCATCCGTATAATAAAGAGATAGCAACTTTGCTTTATCTTTTTGCTCAATCGCACTGCGATAAGTTTCCAAAAACTCTTCGCCGATATCCGCATGGAGCTGGTTCAGGCAAAGAACGGCCAATAAAAGAGGGATAACTTTTTTCATATTCCCCGGGGAATAAGTGATCACATGCCGCCAGTCAATCTGCAAAGGCACAGGAAGTTTGGATGGAGGGCTAGGCGCGCGAGGGAAGGTGTAGTAGTCCTACGCCGACCGAGCAGCAACAACGCCCTACGCCAAAATCCCAAGCCGCTAAGCGATGCAGCAGGCGCCGTCGTGATACCCCTCTTGTAAATGCTGGGCGTAATCGCCCCCCCCCCTGGCCTCGATGGACGTGATGAACTTGGCGCGCTGCTCGAGGGTCATCGGGCTGGCGACCAATGCGGCCGCGACAGCCTGCTGAGCAAAGGCCATGGAATCGATTCCGATGCATTGGGTGGCGACTTCTGGATAACTGAGCGCGTAATTGATGACGTCGTTGATGGTGACCAGCCCATGCAGGCTTGCCCGCTTGCTTCCGCCGAATCCTTTCATGCCGATAGCCGCTATCCCTTTCTCCTTCATCAGGGGCAGGACTATCTTGTCAAAGTCCTTTGCTTGGAGCGTGTTGCCTAGAACGGAAACCGGCAGGAGTGATGCGTCCCACTGGTAACCGCTCTCGATCATGCGGACATGAGCCTTGGGGCTGGAGTGACCGGTGAAGCCGACATAGCGCACCATGCCCTTGCGCTTGGCTTCGTCAAAGGCCTCCAGAATCCCATCCTTGCCGAGATGGAAATCCACATCTACGTCCTGGATCTCGTGGATCATCCAGAGATCGATGTAATCGGTTTTGAGCCTTTTCATCTGGGCCTGGAGCATCTGAAGGGCCTTTTCCTTATCGGTTCCAGTGAAGGGTATGTCGTATTTCTTGGCGTGATGGATGCAGGCCTTCGTCATAATAAAGGCCTTCTCTCGCCAGCTTCCCGATAGGGCCTGACCCATCCAATCCTCTGCGCGGCCGTTGTGATACTCCCAGGCGTTGTCGAAGAAATTCACCCCTTGGTCGATGGCGTAATGAGCGATATTGGTCGCCTCCTGAACCGTCGGAGCAAGTGCGAGCGTATGGCCGCCAAAGCCTATGCAGCTGAGGGTTTCCTGGTGGCGGCCAAACTGGCGGCGGGGCACGGTGCCGGTTGGAACGCTGTCAGCATGGACTGAAGGAACGCGGAGAGCCTGTGCCGCGGGAAGCAGTCCAAGCATTCCAAGGAAGGAGCGACGGGTGAGGGCCATAATTGAAGGATGAAACCTGAAGGCTGAAACTTGAAAGCTGAAAATGAAACGTTTTGAGCTGGGATATGGCCCTCTGTCTTTTTTCAGGTCTCAGGTTTCAGGTTTCATCCCTCTCCGCTAACTCTTCCTCATATCCGCGGCTGTACCGGACAAAGACGGAGAAAGTGGTAGCGTAAGCGATCCAGAAGCCGGGGAATCCATCGAGAAAGCCGAGCCTCAGGAAATAGGCCCTGAGGAAACGCCAGAGTGGGCGCAGGAGATTGGCCACAAGCGACCAATGCTTTCCCTCCCCGGCCTGGCGTTGAGCAAATTCGTCCCCAAAGGGGCCTATCTTGTCGAGATAGCTCTGGATGGTCGGGTAGGAATCATGGAGCAAATCCCCCTTCAGGTGTTTCACCGCTCCGTCCACCAGCACTGTGTCATGGGAAGCATTTCCACCCATTCTGGCCTGATCACGTCGGACAAGACGAAGCTTGGTGTCGGGATACCAGTCTCCGTGCATGATCCAGCGACCGAGAAAGCAGACCTTGCGGTTGAACCGGCAGCCGTGAAACCAGTCGACATCACCGCTGGCGAAGAACGCGCCGATCGACTGTCTCAACTCCTCTGAGAGTTCCTCATCACAGTCGAGAATCAACACCCACGGCTGGGTGCAGTTATCCAGCGCCACCTGCTTCTGGGCGCTATGGCCGAGCCACTCCTGATGGATGACACGGGCTTTCTCCTCCTCGGCGATGGCCACTGTCCCATCAGTGGAACCGCTATCCACTACCACGATCTCACTCACAAGTCCCCGGGCGCTCGCGAGGCATTTGAGGAGGCGTGACTCCTCATTGCAAGCTGTCACGGCAAGGGAAATCGGTGGGATTTGGAAAGGCTGGGTCATGCGGAGTATTCAGTTTTTTTGGCCGCTTCCCAGAGCGTGTTCATTTCATCAAAAGAGAGTTCTTTGAACTCCCTATCAGCCGGAAGAGCCCGCTCCATGGAGCGGAATCGCTTCTCGAACTTACCAGTTGCAGCCTGAAGAGCCGATTCGGCATCGATCGAGAGAGCACGCGCGAGATTCACCACGGCAAAGAGAAGATCACCCACCTCTTCGGAGAGACGCTTGGCGACAGCAGGTTCCTGACGCAGAGGCATCTCGGCCTCCACCTCCAGGATTTCCTCGCGGATCTTCTCGACGACATCTTCAGGACGCTCCCAATCAAAGCCAACCTTAGCTGCTTTCTTCTGAACTTTCTGGGCCCGGACAAGAGCAGGGAAGGCACGCGCCACGCCGTCGAGCAGCGAGGCATCGACTGTCGCATCGAGTCCCTTCGCGATCCGTTCTGCGCGCTTGATCTCCTCCCATTGACCCAGCACGGCATGGCTTGTCTCTGCGGAGGCATCGCTGAAAACATGGGGATGGCGGCGGACAAGTTTCTCAGCAGCCGTGGAGGCGATGGAGTCGGCGGTGAAGCCCCCCTGCTCCGAGGCGATCTCGGCCTGCATCAGGATATTGATCAGCAGGTCGCCGAGTTCCTCCTCCAGATCAGAAGGATGCTCCCGCTCGATGGCATCGACGACCTCATAGGCCTCCTCGATCAACGAAGAGCGAAGGGAGGAAGGAGTCTGCTCGCGATCCCAAGGACATCCGCCGGGAGCCCGCAAGTGCGTGATGATTTCCCTGAGCTGATCGAGTGCCTGGCTCATCGGAAAGAACGGAGCAGCGTTACTTGGAGTTTCTGCCGCCGCGCTGCAGGATCGCCTGCCTTGCCTGTTCAAGCAAGACACGCTCGGCCGCACTCAGGCCGTTCATTCCCTTCCGGCTAATCTTCTCCAGCAGACGGTCCATCTCCAGTTCGGGATCGATACGAGTCGCTCCCTCGGAAGGTACTGCCTGTCCCGTTGATCCGCGATTCGATACAGTAGCGGCGCGGAGACCGCCAGACATGGCAGAGAACTTGGACTTGGGAGACTTAAGTCCGGGAAGCGACCATTGGAATCCATAACCGAACAGCGGTTCCTCGAATCCCGCGCGACGCATCAGCATGACTGCCATAATACTGGAAGAGATCAGCACAAGCACCTGCGGCGGTTGATGATCCGCCAGACGTTGGAGTGAAGAGATGGCGAGCAGCCCCAGAAAAACCCAACGAGCGGCCAGCCCGAAGAAGAACTGGGCGCCGGGATGCATGGCCACAAAGGCAGCGAAGACCGCAAAGTTCACCTCCTGCGCCCCTGCGAACGTCTGCGGGATTCCGCCATAGCCAAAGGCCTGGAGAAGCAAAGGTCCAAGCAAGATCAGCCCCCCGTACAGAATTCCGAAACGCTTCCATCCGAGGCCGTTCTCCACCTCGCGACCGAAGTAATAGAGCATTACCATCTCCAAGAGGAACCAGACGGAGGGAGAGGCCACGAAGGCATAAGTTGCAAGTCTCCATATCTGACCGTGAGCGACCGCAGTGCTGCTGTAAATGAACAGATCCAGAAGAGCCCCATGACCCGAGGCAATCACAAGTGATGCCGTGATCATGGCGACGCTATGAAGAGCCACCAGCAAAGTGATCAGGCGCACAGGGAATTCCCCAAGGTAAAAGAGGGGTTCGTTTTCACCGGGAAGAATGGCTACGGACATGCCTTAAAGTAAAACCAGCTCCACACAGCGACAAGCAGGAAGACTCGGGGGCTGAGCGAGACCCCGACTCTCCTCAGTTTAGATGCCTGGAGACCTCAATCCTGAGCGCTCTGAGCGAGAGGTAAATATCGGCGAGCAGGAAACTCATCGAGCTAAGGAGACTCATCAGATTCAGGAAGAACAGGACGATTACCAACTGCTCCAGATGCATCCCCCCAAAACTCTTTAGGTAGAGGAAGAGAACCATCAGGCAGGAGAGGAAAATACTGCCGACCAGCAGGCTTACCGAGTAGCGCAGCAGCGAGGCCCTTCGCACAAGAATCACCAACTGACATCGCACCTCACTTCTGGCGGTCTCGTTATTAAGGTTTTGGTCCAGTTCCTTGACAGTCAGACGCGACCGGTCAATGGCCCTTCCAAGGCGGTTGGTAACAGAAAGTAGAAGCAGGCCGACCGCCGAGATAAGCACAGCGGGTGATACCGAAAGCTGCATGAGCTTCGATAGTGATTCGACATTGAAATCATCCATGAACGAACACGAGTTTACGGGACATTCTTGCCCTTGTCTCCCAAATATCCGAAACTGTCATCATGAGTATGACAAAAGGAAATGCTGACTCACTGGGGAATCTCGAACCTTCAATTCCTCAGGTACAGGGATGGGTGAAGGAGATCGCCGCCCTGACACAACCTGATGCGATTTTCTGGTGCGATGGTTCCGAGTCGGAGGACAAGCTGATGCGCGACCGCATCGTCGAATCGGGAGCGGCTCTCTGGCTGAACGCCGACAAGCGACCGAACTCCCTGCTTGTCCGCAGTAATCCCCGTGATGTGGCGCGCGTCGAAGAGCGCACCTTCATCTGCTGCAAGTCGAAGAAGGATGCGGGTCCGACAAACAACTGGCGCGAACCCTCCATCATGAAGGCCAAGTTGAACGGACTTCTCCAGGGGTGCATGAAGGGCAGGACTCTCTATGTGATCCCTTTCAGCATGGGACCCGTCGGCTCACCGATCGCCCAGTACGGCATCGAGATCTCGGACAGTCCCTACGTCGTCGCCAATATGCGCACCATGACCCGTATGGGATCCAAGGTGTACGATGAGATCGCCAAGACCGGCACTTTCGTCAAGTGCCTGCACTCTGTCGGTTCGCCCCTCATCGCCGGGAAACAGGATGTCGCGTGGCCCTGCGATCCCGAGAATACCTACGTCACTCACTTCCCCGAGGAACGACTAATTATCAGCTACGGCTCCGGCTACGGCGGGAATGCCCTGCTTGGGAAAAAATGCTTCGCACTCCGTATCGCCTCGGCCATGGGACGTGACGAAGGGTGGATGGCCGAGCACATGCTCATCCTCGGCGTTAAAGATCCCAAGGGAGAAAAGACCTATGTCACCGCGGCCTTCCCGAGCGCCTGCGGCAAGACGAACTTCGCCATGATCATCCCTCCCAAGCACCTCAAGGAAGAGGGCTGGGAAGTCTCCTGCGTCGGCGACGACATTGCATGGATCAAGCCGGGACCCGACGGCTGGCTCCGCGCCATCAATCCCGAGGCCGGTTTCTTCGGCGTCGCCCCCGGCACCTCCTACGAGAGCAATCCGATGGCGATGGACTCCATCAAGAAGAACACCATCTTCACGAATGTTGCCCTCACAGACGACGGCGATATCTGGTGGGAAGGCATGACCAAGGAAACCCCTGCCCATCTTATCGACTGGAAGGGCAAGGATTGGAGCCCCGGTCAGAAGGATGCCGAGGGCAAATCTGTCCTCTCCAGCCATCCGAACAGCCGCTTCACAGCCCCTGCGCGTAACTGCCCTATCATCGATCCCGATTGGGAGAATCCAGAGGGGGTAAAGATAAGCGCCATGATCTTCGGAGGCCGACGCGCCACGACGATGCCGCTTATCTTCCAGGCCTTCAACTGGGTCCACGGCGTCTACCTGGGCGCAACGGTGGGCTCGGAGATGACTGCCGCAGCGGCGGGAACGATCGGCCAGGTGCGGCGTGACCCTATGGCGATGCTTCCCTTCTGCGGTTACGATATGGGCGATTACTTCGCCCACTGGCTTGAGATGCGCCGCCTAGTCAAGCACGTCCCCCGTGTCTTCCATGTGAACTGGTTCCGCAAGAGCGCCGAGGGGAAATTCCTCTGGCCCGGCTTCGGTGACAACATGCGTGTCCTCAAATGGATCGTCCAGCGCTGCCAGCGCGGCGCC
>Ga0304729_1001611_pt1 | contig 14545 bp, 25 predicted proteins | sample C_131016_MF_Meta_FD_190475 | JGI IMG/M metagenome (GOLD analysis project Ga0304729, IMG submission 190475) | Freshwater microbial communities from Lake Croche, Canada to study carbon cycling - C_131016_MF_MetaG (v2) (version 2) | ecosystem: Environmental > Aquatic > Freshwater > Lake | place... | reverse complement strand
TGCTTTGCCCGTGCTACCACTACCCATAAACGGGTCTAATACTATTCCTTCCTTTGGCGTCACTAAACGAATTAAGTATTTCATTAAGTCAGTTGGTTTAACTGTTGGGTGTATGTTTCCTTCGTCTCTATCTTTCTTACTTGCTTTAGGACAATAGAAAAATCTACTTGCTCCTCCTTCATCTCCGTATGTATCACTTAGTTGGTGATTTGGATTAAACTTACCATATATACCATTTGGTGAGCCATCTGTATGTCTCTTATGTGTAGATAACATTTTACCACTTTTCTTATTTCCACTTTGTTTGTCCAAAATACTTCCTGCTTCCTCATCTAATATTACATTTGCTGGCCACCTACCCTGTGGTAATTCTTTTGGTGTCTTATCTACTTTCCAACCACCTTCATACATACCTGTCAATTCACCTTCCTCTTTTGCTTTTACTCTTTCATTACCTGCCATATTAAATGCATAGTCATCCATATCATCAACAGTTACTCTTGTCGCATCTATATTCAATCCACCTACTCCGTATTGTAATGTATTCTCTGCAACTGTTCCTTCTATTGGTTTCCTTGCCATTACTATTGGTTCATGTGCTGGCTTTAATGCAGTTCCCCAACCATTCCAATCATTATCACTTTTGTATGCAGGTTGTAAAGTTCCATTAGCTTTACTTACTGAGGTTTGTATATCATCTCTATCACCTTTGCCTCCAACATTTATTGCTTTACCTCTATGTCCTGTCTTACCACTTTGTTTGTCAATTGCTAATGCTACATTATGTGATTTAGGAAACCCACTACCATATATCCACATAATCTGGTCTCTAATGTCAAAACCTGCATCTTCAATTCTTACTGCCATTCTATGATATGTTCTACTACCTGCGAATGCTAATAAGTGTCCGCCTGGTTTTAATACTCTTAAACACTCTTGCCATATTTCTACACTTGGCACATCATAGTCCCACTTCTTTCCCATAAAGGATAAACCATAGGGAGGGTCTGTGACTATACTATCTATACTATTGTTGTCTAATTCTTTGAGTTTGTCTAAGCAATCTCCATTTAATAATCTTAATTCTTTCATAACTTGTTTTTATATAATTCTTTCATATCCAAATACTTTTAAATGTCTACCTTCACTATCTGCTATTATCAATACACCACCCATATTATTTCCTTTTAATATGATTTGCTTATCTCTTATGTAAGTCCAATTAAAATTAAAGTATGCATACTCAAAATCTATATTGTGATAGTTAGTATTCATAATGTCCTCTTGTGTCTGGTGTTTCTTTTTTAATTACATTTCTACTTTTCATAATCTTTGCATTCTTTGTTTCCAAATCTCTTCTATCGTTTATCCATTTCATCAGGACATCATCTTGCATTATCTCATTTAACTTAATCTTAAAGTATTCTTGCCATTCTACTCTTTCTTTCATCTTATGTAGTTTTGCACGAAGAGGATAAAATCTATGATTGTAGTTATGATTACCTATTTGGTATGGATATGGTACTTTGCGTTCATATTTTGCTCTTCTAAGTCTTTCGTATTTCTTTTGATTTGCATTTATACATACATCACATCTATACCTTGGTTTGGTTGTATAAAATTGTATATTGCAAGTTTTACATTCTCTTGTCTCTCCGTCTTTGTAATTAAATTTCTTTATCATTAAATGGATTGTCTATAACTTGTTCTAAATACTTTCTTATCTTTCTTACTGCAAGGAATGTTGTAGACTTACTGATACCTATATTATTTGCTACTTCATCTAGTGTGTCCGATGACATCCAATATAGTGAGAATATCTTTGCTTGCGGCCAAAGCTTTGTTTGTTCTAAATGTTTTAATTCTTTTATTACTCTATTATGTGCTTCCTCTATTGCATAATCCATTTCAATATCATATGGTGTGTCAGGCTTTGTATCAGTCACATCTTCAAAGTATTGAGTTCTATTTAACTTCTTTACCTTATTTAGATAACGATGCTTTAAAAACTTGCTACAATATTTAAGATTATATGATGTTGCTCCCCAAAACAATAATGGGTTTTTCTTTTTGTGTAAGTATTCATAGAGTTCACCTACCATATCTTCACCACTCTCTCTATTCTTTGTTACTTTGATTGCAGTATTGACTAACCATTTATGACTTTCACAATATAGATTAGTTAGTCTTCTATCACATTCTAATTCAATACTACCTGTTACTTCCATTGATTAAAAGTTTTCTCCTCTTGCTCTCAACCATAATCTTAATTCAGCAATTGCTCTGCCCCAATGTGCTCCACTACTTGCGCACGTGCAAGGTTGAGGTTCTCTTGCTCCTCTTATATCATTAAACATATTCCAAATGAATGGTGCATGTCCTTCTGGTAAATGAGATGTTACTTTACTTAGTATATCAACTAATTTATTATAATCTTCTTCTGATAATGGTTTAAACTTATCTTCCATATTATTTAAGTGTTTTTAACTTAGGTAGATTTAAATCCTTTGGTATAGGTTGTGTTTCTCTATTAGGTATGTCCAATGGGTTAGCAGTATTTAAGAATGGTTTTAATGCATCAATGTGTGGATGGTCTCCTGGAAATGCTATTGACATTGCCGCTAATATTAGGACTAAATCGTTTACTGAATTTAATTTTGTAAAGTCAATTAGATATAGTTTGTTTGGGTTTACACCTAATGGTTGTCCGTCTAATGTTGCTTTGGTTGGTTGTTGAAATTGCATATTATTTTGTTTTGTAAATTTTTTCTGAATATATTTTTGCTAAATGTTGTACCATTGGTAATTCATTCCATTCTTTTTGTGCTTCTTCTGTTTGTATCCATTCATAGAATGCTTCATAATCTTTTGCTAATACAAATTTAGTATTACCCATGTCCGGCATACCCATCATAAATTTAGCATCTTGTAAGATTTGTTCCTCAGTCCATTTTCTTCTTTCTTCTTTTTCTTTGTTCCAATATTCCAAACTTTCTTCTGCTGTTAGTATTGTTAATTTCATATTAAAATAATTTTATTTGATTACATTGACCATCGTAATCTTTATTTGTTAATTTATTTAGCCATTCTTTTCTTTCACAACAACCACATGATGTATATCCCATCAGGCGTGCAATAGATAGGGCTAATTTCTCTCCAAATCCAAAAGTGATAACATATATCAATGCTTCTGTGTAGTCTCCTAATTTAATCCATTTCATACTATTTGTTTTTATTTTTACTACCCATATGTCTGCCTGTTTTTCTACCTGCTTTTTTTGCATGCATTTTATTTTCTGCATCTGTAACCATTTGTAAGTTGTCTAATACATTGTTTTGTTTGTCATGGTCTATATGATGTATTTGCATTCCTTCTGGTATTTCACCATAAAAACATTCATATACAAATCTATGTGTCAAAAATGATTTGCCATTTCCTCTACCATTAGATACTATAAATTGTGTATATCCTCTACCATGTTTACATTGAATAATAAACCTAGGTTGTTTACCTTTGAATGAAAGTACTTCACCATCGGTTGTTGCGTAGTAATCTTTATGCTCAAAATGTTGAGCGAATTGTTTTTCTGTTGCCATTTTGTTTTGTTTTTGTGTTAGTAGTAATATACAAATAATTCCTGATATTACCAAACATATATATCATTTTTAAAAGTCAAACGCATAAAAAACCCACTCTAACTTCAAAATGGCAGTAAATCTGTTGAGTGGGTATAATATGTTGATAGAAACTTCGTATGTAGTGCCTAATGGCGATGAAGCATTATTTAATTCTATCTAATAAGAATAACATCTTTAATTTTAAAAATCGTTAAATCATAAATTGTTTTGCTTCAGGTTTATAAATTAAGGATAAAACATATGCACGACTGATATTTAAATCATTTGCAATTAAATCTACTAACTCTTTTGATTTTCCCGCATAGTCAGGTTTATTTGTGTAATATAGAGTTGCAACTTTTTCTAAACTTTGTTGGTATTTACCTCTTGTAAGTGCATTTTTCCTTGATTTAATCATTTGTGAATTCATATAGTGAGTTCCCCATTTTAAATTACTGATATGATTATTGTTAGGATTGTCATCTTTGTGTAAAATTAATTCTTTACCTGGTCTTTTCTTTATCCAAGCCAAAGCAACTAATCTATGTACATATTCCATTTTTCTTTTACCTTTATCATTTTCAATATGAACTTGTAAATGTCCCTGAGAAGGTAATGGTCTTGGTGATAATACCATACCATATCTACCATCAGTTTTACCAGTTACTGTATTTGTAGGATTAATAGCTAATTTAGGTAATCTCATTATTTTTCCTGTATTAGATGCGATATACTTACTATATCCAGGAATGCATTTCCATTGTTCTTGTTTCATATAACTTATTTTTGTTTATACTACAATATACGAAAAAAAACTGAAACTACAAAATATAATTATTTTTTATTTAGATTTTAAATTTTAAGATTATTTCTTTAGTGCTTATTACTGCTTTACTTTTTAGAAGTTACAACTTTTTCCTGACATTTCCAAATTTATTTTATAATCTTTCACTTTAATTATTCAGTGCTGCTTTACTGTTACTGTACTACTGTACTGTTTATGATTTAGATATTGTCTATCTTACACCCCCCTTACCCCCCTCATAAAAAATGAAGAGATAAGAGAGAGAATAATTAAAAGAGAATACCTAATATGATTTGAGTATCGCCTACCTTAACAGAGCCCCCATCCTTTCGGACAATATTAAATATACAAAAAAAAAGTTAAACTACCAAATGTGGATAAGTTTATTTTTGAGCATAAAAAATCCGGCACCATTTACGATGCCGGTTGGTTAGGGAATGAGCAAACCCTAACTTTTAGTTATAAACAGCTATTTTAACTCCATCTATCTTCTAATTCCAATACAACTAATTTAGCTAATTGTATTGCAACATCAATATCATCTATCTCTCCCCATTGCTTTCTTTCATTTAATTGAGTAAGATAATGTTTTGAAACCATTTCAATTACACCTCTATCAATTGTTGGGAATGCTGGAACTAATGATGTATCAATCATATCTTTTAACTTTTCATCATCATTTTCAATTTCTTTGAAGAAACCTTTTGATTGGAGATGTATATGCATATCTCTCATTTGTTGATAACCATTTTCAGTTTCAAAATCTATTTCAAATTCTTTACCTGATGTCATTTGCACTTTTGTCTTTGCCATTTTATTTTGTGTTTAGTTGTTTAATAAATGTGATAAATCTAATTCATTACCTTCACCTAAATTTGATTGAAATACAATCATAAGTAAGTCTTGAGCCATAATATCTCCAACATTTGGTTTAACTCTATACTCATCATATATTTCTTTATATTTTGGAAATTGTAATAAATCATTTATGATATCTTGTTCGTGCCAATTATCATTTACTTTAATATAAAACTTACCTTGATATCCAGTAAAAGGAACTCCTACATTATCTGCAAGATTTAATGCATCTTGTAAGGTTTCAGCTAAATCTATTGTAATTGATTTTTCAGCTTTTAACTGTTCTCTTTCTAATCGTCTTTTTTGATTTCTGTTCATATTATTTGTTGTTTAATTGTTTCTTTAATTTGTGTTGCTCTCTTAAATACGACTGAACTTTCTCTAATTCAGTTTTAAGATACATTACTTCTTTTTTGGTTTTAATGATTGCTTCTGCCAATCTTTCCAATGTTAATTCTTTTGACATACTTACTAATTGTTTTCTAAATACGAATAATACATTGCATCAAAGTAATTCGTAAATGCCTGTTTAATATCTTTTGTAAATAGGGTTGGATTTTTTGAATATCGTTTAATCCAATAATCTTTGTTTTCCCAATAATCTTCAAATATATCAGCATCTCTCCATTCTGCTAATTCTCTATTATACCAAATGTATGTATCAAATCCACATTTAGTATATTTGATTGCATCACTTCGCATCTTTATGTATTCACTCCATTGATTGTCAATAATCTCAAATACATCATCAATTGTCTTTACTTTGTTCATAACTTATTTTTTTAATTGTGTTTGGTAAAATAATTTTCTATATTGTGCATACTCTAATTCATCTTTATCTTCATCATCCCAAGTTTCTAATGCATTTATCTTGTCTATGATAGTATCACATTTTTTAATTTCATTGATACAATGCATTTCTAAACTTAGATTTAATTCATATTCTGTATGGAACATACTTTCAAATTTTAATACTTTCATAACTTATTATTTTGTTTTATATTTTGTTTGTTTATTAAATTAAAAAGGGGAAACTTAATTCCCCTTATATTAGAATGAAATACCTTCATATATTTCACCAATGTTTTCGCTGATATAATCATAACCACCTTCGTCAATCCATTTTGCGTTTAACTTTGATAATTTGATATTTTTACCAATTACACTTTTAATATGTTCTTGATAATACCAGTTTGGTATAAACACTTTATCTTTGTTTGAAGATACAAGCGTATTCATTACACTTTCAATACCATACTTTTTTACTAATGTTTCTAACTCATTTTTTACTTTGTTTGTCATAACTTTACTTTTTGTCATATTATATATTTTTTATATATCCTCACCTTCATTAGTGGGAATACATAAAGATACGACAATTTCGTGGTCTTTCCTACTGCTTTATGAGACGATTTGTCATATACCCAAAAGTTCTTTATTGAGTATCAATTCGTTACATATATGATTTTACCTAATATGTCATACTTTGCATAACTCGTTGATTATCAATAAGTTACATAAATCGTTGAAAACCAGTGCTTTATGCCATATCAACACATTATACATAGTGATTTTTTTATATGCGTAAAAACACACAGTTTTCACTTTGATTTTTGTAGTAAAATAAGGAGCATTAAAAAACCCTCATTCCTGAGGGTTTAGTTACTTTCCGTATACTTTACTCACTTTCTTATTTGAGTGTCTTAAATTAGGTTATAACCTATTTTGTGGGGATTTTATCTACCTTGTCCAACATTCTTTTTTGTTGGTTTATCTTTAGGCCCTTTACCTTTTTTGGCTTTACCTTTCTTTTTACTCTTTAGCACTTTTACTTGTGCATTCATTCCTTTAGCCATTATATTGATTTTCCGTATTTATTTTCGTTTAATGAATGAATTTCTTTTTGTAATAATTCTATTTGTGATGATAGACTTAATACAATACTTCTTAACTCATCCATTTGTCTTTGCTGATGTTCAATTGTTAATTCCAATTGCAATATCTTTTTAGTACAATCGTCAAAACCAAACATTAACTTCCGTATTCTGATTTGATATATCCACAAACCTTTTTAGCAGTTTCTTCGTCACCATATTGTTTGATTTGGTCAGCGATACATTCATCCCAAGGATAAGAACCACCACCTTCTTCTGCAAACTTTAATTCAATCCCTTTTGCTCTTACATCTGCTACTGCTAATGCTGCTCTGAATTTTATTCTATTATCTTCAAATGTATTTTTTGTTGGTTTCATAAGTTTTGATATCTCTTTTACTAAATTTGTTACTGTTGTTTTTCTTTGTAACTTATCTGCACATAATGAAGTTGCCATTGTTTGGTCATAATATTCTGGATATAATACTGGAACACATCTATTCAAATAAGCATCTTCTTGCTCATGTGCTTTTGGTTCAGGTAAATATTCTAATATTTTTACTTCGTTATCACCTATTATATCTAATGGTATCTTTGCCATAATTTTTATTTTATACAATGTAATATAATTTGTTTTCAAATCTACATTTAATAACACCAGATAAATCTAATGTTCTCCAATTTCCTGCAATTCCTTTACATTGGATATTAAACATTCCTTCTGCTGTTTTAGTTGCAGTCATCTTTTCACCTTCTGGTGTAGTTCCAATAGGGCCTTGCTCCCAATACATTTCATAATAATCAACATTTCCTTCATTGGTTTCCCATTGAACAAATATAGTATTATTAAAATCACTAGCTTCTAATAAGTCCTGAAATTCAGATACACTTATTGGTTTACCTTTTAATTCTATTAATTTTCTATATGTTGTATTACTATTCATTATTTGAAAGTAAGCTTATATAATAAAGAACCAAGTTCTTCAGTAATTTCATCTAATATATTTTGAATATATGAATCCTGTGGTGCAGTCTTTCTTTCATCTTGCAACCACAAATAACAATTCTTATAGTATGCAATAGTATCAGTAGTTGAAGTCCAATCTACTACATCATGCACTTCATATCCTTTTAATCTACCATATATTCCTGCATAACTTTCAGATAATCTATCTAAAAGGTCTACGATATTATCATAAAACTTATTTAATGCTTTATGTTCAGGATAAGAAGTTGTTTGTTGATGCCATACAATGGCTTGTTGCTTTGCTGAATTAAAATAAGATACTATTTCTACTATACTTGCCATATTATTTCTTTTGGCCGATTAGTGCCGGGTGAATGTATGATTTTTTCTTTTTAGTTCCTGATTGACCAGGGTAAGATGATACGATTGATGGCATTTCACCTTCTAAATCTTGTACATCTATTCTTTGTCCTTTCTTAAATCTATTGTCTGATTTAATTATATGTTTCAATTTTCTTAAAACTGCATTTGCTTCTACATTACTTAATTCAGTAATTTCTTTTTCTAAGATTTCTTCAATAGATGCTTTCACTAATTTGTGTGAGAATAGGCCTTCAATACTAAATCCTTTAACTTTGCCTGTTTTAATATAATCATTCCAAAGTTTAGGGTCTGTAATTTTAAACATACCTACCCAAGTTCCCTTTGGTAAGTTTAATCCGTAATTATTAGATTTATCAAATTGACCATCTTTAATCCAACTTTCTACAAGAGTTACACCTTTAATTTTTGCGTCATGCTCTAAAGTAGATTGGTCATTATACTTTTTCATTAAGTAATTCTGTGCTAATGTTTTTACAGTATCTTTTGTAAAAAATACTTCGTAAGGTGAACCATCTGCTTCTACTCTAATAATTTTCTTATCAGGTATTAAGATTGGCCCTATTAACATATGTTGGTCATTATCTATTGTAGCAAAACGGATTTCTTCTTTTTCATTTCTGAAATACATAAAGTCATGCTCAATAGCAGGATTTTCTACAAGAGAGATTGCAAAAATCTCATCTTGGTTATCTTCTATTGTAAGTTCATACAGTTTCATATATTATTAACAATTTTAAAATTAAAAATCATTACCCACCGGTAAAGGTTGCTGCTCTATTTGTTCTTCTATCTAATGATTGTTGTGAGGTAATATCAGATGATACAACATATGCACGAATTGGTTTACCAGTTGTCATTGCTAATGACTCGGCAATTTGTGAAGTAGGATTAGCACCACCTAATGAATTAAATTGAGGTATAGATAATGCTGGAGCCGATGGAGGTGTTATGTCAACATTTGCTCCACTTGTACTACCATCACCACCTGTTCCCATCTTAGGAACTTTTGTATTAACAATTTTATTCACACTAATTAAACCTGCTGCAACTGCCGCTGCTGCAGCTGCTACTGCTAATGCCGGCCCTACAACTGGAATACCTACTACTGCTTTATATGCTGCAGTTGCTGATTGATATGTGTCAATTGTTGTTTGTGCTACTGCGATTGCTTTTGCTGCATCACTTCCTTGGTCAACTAAATTACCTGCAATGTTTAAAGCAGCTTTAGTTGCCATTAAATTTTGGTCTAATTGTGTTTTCTTTTCAGATGCTAACCATTTATCAATTTCACTTTCTTTTTTAGCTGATTTTTGTTTAGCATCATACTCTTGTATTATAGCACTTGATTGAAGTTTTTTAACTGTAGCAATTTGTTTTTCTTCTGAATTGATTTTTAATAATCTAATCATTTCAGCAGTATCTTTTGCTCTTTTTATTTCATCATCTTCTGCTTTTTTAGCTGCTGCTGTTTTAGATTTTAAACTATCAGCTCCAATATAAGTTGCATCTAATTTTTGTCTTGCTTTTAAATGCTTTTCATATTCAGATAAAAGCCATGCTAATCTTTGTTTTTCTTCTTCAGCTGCTTCTTTTTCTTTTTCTGCCTTATCTGCTAAATATTTTATATTTGCTTCTTTTCTTTTTTGTAATTCTTCTTTATTCTTTTTAGTAAGTTCATCTTGTCTTTTCTTTTCATCCTCAGCATTTTTCTTACTTACCTCATCAATATTACCATAAACTTCTTTTACTTTACCACTACTAATACCTAATTTTTCTGCTACCCATGCAACACCTTTTCCAACCGTAACTAATATTTCTGCAAATTTATTAAAAATTGGAATACCTACTTTTTCAAATATTGCAAAGATAGGTGCTAATATAGATGAAAATGCTTGACTGACTTTGTTTAATGTTTCTTGTCCTTCTTTAGTTTTACTCAATGCATCTTTCATTGCAACAAATGCACCAACAATTAAACCTACAACTCCTAATGCAATGTATGTAGATTTACCGAATACTTCCATACTTTCTTTAGCATCTTTTAATCCTTTACCAATACTTCCTAAAGGTCCAGGCAATTCTGCTAATTTATCAGTTGTATTCTTTGCTTCAAATGCAACTTTCTTTTGCTGAACTTGTAATTCTTTTAAGTGTTCTGATAATTCTCTAAATTCTTTACTATTATCTTTACCTTTATCAGCTAATGATTGTAGTTCAACAGTAGTTTCTCTAATTTGTCTACGAAGTGATAAGAATTTTTCACCTTGGTCGTCAATAGATTTAGACATGTTATCTACTTCTCCTTGTCCTTTGACTGCTACATCAACGACAGTAGTATATGTGGTAGTATTATCTGCCATGGTTATTTAGATTTGAAAATTCTTATTAATTGTTTTTTAGCTTTACTAAATGATTTTGGTATTTGATAATATCCTTTAGCAATATCAACTTCTTTACTAACCTTATAATGGTCAGCTAAATTCAATAAATCAATTATATTCTTTATCATATTAGTAATAACATCTTTAATTTCATAAATGAGTGAGGGGTGAAATCTTTTCTACCTTTTGTATCCAATTATAATACTCATAGGAGCAATACTCCTGAGATATTTGGAGGTTTCTATTATAAGGTAGAGTATTTGTATAGTCTCCTTTAAAAAACAAATCCTGCCTATCTTCTGTCACTCCTGCATTATGTAGAAATTGTTTAGTTTTAAACCAATCTTTTTTATCGGTTGCCCAACTAAAATTTAATTCTTCACTTACTATTGTTTCAAAACCAAAATACCATGCATTCCAAAGCAAAGACCACATTCCTGCAGTCCACTTTTGTATTGGATAATCTCCTTCGTGCTTTTTTTGATATAAATGTTCAGTATCACAAAACATTTTATACATTGTAATACTATCCATTTCTACTTTATTCCAAAATGCATAAGGTGCAGATTTAATTAGATATTGTGCACCACCTGAATTGTTATTCATTATTTTTGGAATAGTACCATCTATACCAACAATGTCTAACATTCTTTGATAAACATCTTCACCTTTTTGCTGAATGTAATCATAATTGATATATGAATTAGTATCAGACATATACCAAGTCTTACTTCCTAATAACTTATAACTAAATTGAATTGGTTTAGCAAGTATTGTATCACTATCATGAAATAAAATAACTTCTTTCTCTAAATTAGGAAATGCTCTAATGTGTTGTTTTACTGCATTAAAATAGATAGAAGGGATATAAGACTTATCAGTACGAGTATCTGTATAAAAGTAAAACCCAATATGAGGATAATTTCTTTGCAAAACCTGTATTTCCTTTGGTATTTCACCATCCACAAGGAATAGAACATGAATATCAGAAGGCAAAACACCATTTTCTACAAAATTATTTATATAAACTTCTACTTGCCATGCATAATAAATTGTGGCAGGTTGAGCTGAAATATAAACCATATTAACAATAATTTGTTGATAATAATGTCAATGCACCACTTGCACCAAATGTTCTAACATCAATACATCCAGTATATCCATTTCCACCATTTGCTGCAAAGTATCCACCAACAGAATTACCTACACAATTCTTAGCTGACCAATATATTGTATTAAATGTATTGTTTTGATATTGTTTATCTGCACAATATGTTGGGTCAATTGTAGTTGTTGATGTTGTTGTTGTACTTGTCGTAGTCGTAGTTGTTGTACTTGTAGTAGTTGTTGATGTACTAGTCGTAGTAGTCGTTGTTGGTGTGTTATTACTAGCAATACCAAATGTATCTCTAATAATTGGCCCTAACAATTGAATTTGACATTCGCCTGTTTTAACTGAATAATTGTTTATTGCACGAAGATGATAGTAATTGCCTCTCCATTCAATAATATCATTTAAGTATAAATCAGAATAATTAGCAAGAGGAATAATTGCAGATGCATCTATCAATCTTGTATATGGATTGTAAAGCAATTGAACATATGTACTCCAATAGTTTGAGTATAAACTTCCTGTTGGTTGTTCTCCATACACAGGTGTTTCATTATTAAATAAAAGTGAATTACTTCCTGCTGATGGAAAACTTCCAGTTACTACATTATAATGGTCAAAATATGGAAATGCTGTTTGTGTATTTGCATATAAATCATATCCCTCAACATAATAAGGTTGACAATCAATTTTACCATTATAAAAGAATAATCTAGGTAATGTTCTTACTGGGTCGTAATTGACACTTCCTATAAACGATGGTATGTATATTTTAATATTTTGGCTCATAATCTAATTTTAACATGCAACAGGTCCATAAATTACAAATCCATCAGTATTTATTTGAACAACATACCTTGAACCTGGTTGGTCTGCTGAATAATATTTATAGAATTTATTATTTCCGTTAAATACTGTAGTGAAATTAGGGTCAGTCCAAAGCACACTATATAATGCTAATACACCACCCAATGAATATAATGTATTTGGATAGTATGAAGTATCATTACATGCATAAGTTGCAGTAGTATATCCAACACCAGTATAGAATGTACCATAACTAATAGGAGGATAACCAGCAATACTTCCAGATAAACCTGTTCCATTTATATAAGATAAAGGTGCAGATGCAAATGTAGTTTCTACTTGATAATTACCTTGCGAAAAGAAATTATTAGTATCTACATAATATGCTTTACCAAAGTCTCTATTTGCTTCTTTACTGAATTGTTGAGATATATAATCAGTATCAACTTTATCACCAAAGTTTAATTGATTTACTGCTAAGTTATTTGCAGGTGTTACACCAATTGGTTTACTTACATCTATAAGATTGTCAAATGATTTTATTCTACCTCTTTTATACCAATCATTAAATGTTTCAACTATAAAATGATTTGTTTTAGCTTTATCAGGATACATTATCAAATGAAACTTTTTTTGTATTCCAACTAAAAAGTCAATCATTTTAATGCCTGTTGTAGCAAAAGGTAAATTAGATGGAATATCCATAATTCTACCATCAGCTGCCTGTTTAACTTCATTTACTCTTAAAAATGATTTAGGATTATTATCTTTATCAAGTACAATAGTTGGTGCTGTTGAAGTATATTGTTTCAACCATTGAATACCAAAATAATATGTTCCTGGTGTTGCTATTGCAATTGTAGTTTCTTGTTGAACTTCATTAGTCGTATTGATTGCACCATTTCTATTTAAATAAACTTGTTCGTAATATTTGTTTATGTCTTGCAATGTTGAGTAAGAACCGGTTGCATAAGACCCCGTTTCAATCATATAAAGATAAAAAGCAGGAACATTATTTTGACTACCTGAAACTGTTACATTTAAATTTACAGTCAATTGTAATTTAGTTGCTCTATCAACTCTGTATGATGAATTAGTACCAACAAATCCTTGTGGGTCATTTTCAATATTATACCAAGGTAAAGTATAAACCGTTCCTTGAGTTAAATTAAAATTAGTTCCGCTTCCACTTATAGGACTAATTTTCATTTGACCATAAGTTTCCAAATCAACGCCTGAATATACAGGATATTTTAATTGATTGTTTGCAAGTAAGTAAACATCTTGCACCCAATCTTGTGCTAAAAATGATGATGAGTAAGTATATCCTGCATAATCAAATATTGCATCCCATACTTTAATCATACGGATTGCAGGTTTAAAGTTTTGAACTGCCATTGCACCATCATTACTATCAATACCTGTAAAGTCTGCACCTGGAGTATATTGCCAATCATTTCCATAATCAGCCATTGGATAAACTATGTCTCCACTAAATAAACTACCATTCCAACTATTTAAAATATTTGTTACTGATGATGTGTGATTGTATTTTGCTAATGAAGTTAAGTTGGTAATAAATGCATTTGATGTATCTCTTGCTAAAGATGATAATGTTCCATACATAGTAACTTCATAACTATCCACTGCTTTATTTTCATACATATTTACTTTATTCAGTTGCAGATATCCATTCACTAAATAAATTCCATTAAAGTCTAAATAACATGGCACCTTAAC
>Ga0304729_1001609_pt1 | contig 14557 bp, 5 predicted proteins | sample C_131016_MF_Meta_FD_190475 | JGI IMG/M metagenome (GOLD analysis project Ga0304729, IMG submission 190475) | Freshwater microbial communities from Lake Croche, Canada to study carbon cycling - C_131016_MF_MetaG (v2) (version 2) | ecosystem: Environmental > Aquatic > Freshwater > Lake | place... | reverse complement strand
GCCAATGCAGGGATTACTTTATACGGCGATTTTTTTAAGTACAGCCCTGAATCATTTTTTAAAGTGATGCAGGTAAATTTAGGAGGTACTTTCTTTTTAGCACAAGCAGCTTCTAATCAAATGAAAAAGCAAGCCCATGGAGGCAGTCTATTATTTACTTCATCTGTAACTGGGCATCAAGCACATAAGGAATTAGCAGCTTATGGGATGAGCAAGGCCGCCATCGAAATGTTGGCGCGCAACTTAGTGATCGAAGTATCTCCATTCAAAATAAATGTCAATACCATTGCGCCAGGGGCCACTTTAACAGAGCGTACATTAGAGGATCCAAAATATACCGAGGTGTGGAATCAATTAACTCCCATGGGCCGACCGGCCTATGTTTCAGACATTGCATCCGCGGCTTTGTTTTTAGTGTCAGATAAAGCCAAACATATCACAGGCCAAACCTTAATCATCGATGGTGGTTGGACCTGTATTAGTCCTGCGCCATTTTAAATGTATTAATAAATATTCATGACCTCATCCCAACTAAATATTGAAATAGTAGGCAGTAAAATTTCCTTATTGGGAGAAGGGCCTGTATGGGATGCAAAACAAGGCATGATTTATTGGATAGATATTTTAAATGGGAATTTACATAGCCATCATCCACAAACAAATACAGAATCAAGCATCGGCCTAGATCAAATGATTGGTTCGTTTGCATTAAGTGAAAACGGCAAAATCATTGCGGCATTAAAAGAAGGCATTTATTGGGTAGATAAAAATACTGGGCAAAAAGAATTAATTATAGCACCAGAAAAACATTTACCCAATAACAGATTCAACGATGGGAACTGTGATCCTGCTGGAAGATTTTGGGCAGGTACGATGTCGCTCACTGAAGAAAAAGAAGCAGGTAGTTTATATTGTATTGAAAAAAATAAGCAAACAGGATTAATCGAATCCAAAAAAATGATTTCAAACTTAACTATTTCCAATGGAATGGCATGGAGTAGGGATGGTAAAACATTTTATTTTATTGACACACCCACTTATGAAATTGTATCCTACGATTATGATTTTGCCACAGGATCAATTCAAAATAAAAAAATTATAGTGCATATTGATGCACCTGATGGATTTCCTGATGGCATGACCATGGATGCCGAAGGTATGTTATGGGTGGCACATTGGGGTGGTTGGCAGGTGACTAGGTGGAATCCCCTAACTGGTAAAAAACTTAGCAGTATAAAATTACCTGCAGCAAAAATAACCTCCTGTACTTTTGGCGGTGCTGATTTATCCGACTTGTTTATAAGTTCAGCAAGGGTAGGATTAAGTGAGTCAGAATTAGCCCAGCAGCCACTAGCGGGAAGTTTGTTTGTAGTGAAAAAATGCGGTTATAAGGGGTTGCCTGCGGTCGAGTTTAGGGGGGGTAAAATAAAAACATCTCAAACTACCTAATTCATTATATATAAAGGAGTTACAATTATTTTTTTAGAATAACAGACCAAACTAGCGTTAATTAGGGGGGGTGTAACTATGTATTCTGCTAAACAATACCTATTGATTTTTAATCTAACTTTACCAAACCCCAAAAGCATAAAATATTTATTTTATGAAAAGTATAATCTTTACTTTGGTAATCTTATTTGCATTTACATCCTATGTTGGGGCTCAAAAAAAATGGTATCAACAAAAAAATTCAGAATTCGGCGATATTAAAAAAGTTGATGGCAATTACGGATCAGAGATAAGAGAATCTTCAGGAGTTTTTCTCGATTTTAACAATGATGGGTTAAAAGATTTTGTAACACCTACTTATTTTGATGTTAATGGCTCGCCTGATGTTTTTGTCTTAAGATTTTTTAAAAACATGGGTAATGGTCAGTTTAAAGAAGTTACTGATTCAATCAAAAATCCAGATATTGCAAATGGTAAGTTTTTAGTAGGTTTTGGATTTAATAAGTCTACTAGTTTTGATTTTAACAAGGATGGTAAAATGGACATGGTTTTTACAAGCGGTTGGGAAAATCAAAATTACAGTAATTATGATACTCGATTTGGCTTAGTTAAAATGAGAGATTATTATTACAAAAATACCCCATCAAATTATATAGAGTCTAGAGCGAATGGTGGTTATCCAACATCCGCCTTCTTTTATCAAACTGATGGAACTTTTAAAAATGGGAATAAATTATTTGATACCAAAGTATTCACACAAGACTATTCAGTTCAACATGCAGATATGAACAATGATGGTTTTGAAGATTTACTTATTTATCAAAATGGGTATAAGCTTAACTCTAAGGATGAAATTGTTGATTGGTTAGGAGGAATAACAGTATGGATGAATGATGGAGGGAAAGGATTTAAGTTTAATCATCTTAAATTGACCGATTCTGTTAATAAATTTAGGTTTGGTTCTAATGATGGAGATGGCTCAATAGGAGTAGGAGATTTTAATGGGGACGGATATCAAGATATTTTATTATTTGGTACTAAAGTGCCTTATAAGGCTAGAACAGATATTTCAGCTGCACAACAAGATTCTGTTCTTTGGGATGCTAACTACATCACAGAAGACACGGCCAGAAGAAATGAAAAAGTTGTTGAAACAAGAATATATTTAAGCAATCGTGGTGTTTTTTCTGGCTCAAACTATATTACAATACCAGGTCTTAGAGCCATGTTTTCTCAGGGGTTAGATTTGAATAATGATGGCAAAATAGATATTTTAGGAGTTTGGAAAAATTATCGTGCTGGCGGTTATAGTGGCGTATATACTGATACAATTTCAAATAAGGATGGAATTAATAATCAATATTATGCATTTATTAATAAAGGGAATAATCAGTTTGAGGATAAAACTTCTACTTACTTCCCTTTTGATACTACCAAGTTTTCAAGATTAGGTCGTGGTGATTTTTATTTATTAGATTTAGATGGTGATGGTAAAAAAGATTTTATTCCAACGAATAGTGGGGATGATACTTTAAGAGATACTTATACCAACTTTGCTATAGATCCTATTGGTTCGCACAATACCTTTTATTATAAAAATTACAATAACCAATATTTTAAAAAAACAGCTATCGATTCATTTCCACGCGTACTAGATTGGAGAAATTATCCCATCTTAAAAAATATAGATAGTATGTACGCGCAATTTTATGGGCAAGGTGCCTCTCCTTTAATTAAGAATGAGTACTTATTGGACGAATTATACTATTTAAATAATATCTATTTAGAAGATTTAAATAATGACGGAAAAAATGAAATTATTGGTTTAAAAGCTTTTAACCTAGGTGTAAATGATTTTCTAAATAGTAAATATAATTATCAAAATACTTATAAATTTCATAATGCATTTTCTATAATAAATCAATGTGAGACGCCAAAGCTTAATAATTATATTCAAGCAGTTTGTGGAACAGATACTTTGTCAACTCGAAATATAAAAATTATTAATTTTAATAGTCGTGATACAATATTTTGGAACTATAACAATAATATAATAAAAACAACTGTTGATTCATTAAAAGTTAAAGAATTAGGATGGGTGGTAGCATTAAGGAAAGATTCTACAGGTTGTTTATCCTATAATTCCGATACATTGTTCATAAAAAAATCTCCGAAACCTATTGCTCCTCGTGTTTATGCTAGTAATAATACAGTTAAAGATGCTAATAATATTTGTATAGGAGATAAAATTAATTTAGCGGCTGATCAAGAAAGTAACCTTATAACTGGAACCATTTTATGGTTTGATAATGCCAAGCAACTTTTACCATCTGAAGTAGGTGGAGTAAAGACTTTGTATGAAAATACTGGAAATAGAAATATATCAACTTCTGGAAAGCTACAAGTGGATACAGCTAGAAATATTTACACTCGATTCTTGAGTGAAGATGGATGTTATTCAGACACTAGTAATTTTTTCAAAATTAGTTTCAAAACACCACCACCATCAATAAAGGACACTGCTTATTGTAACAATGTAATTACTGATACATTCAAAGTTAATCCAGCTGTAGGTTATACATTGTTATGGTATGGTACTAACAGTACTGGTGGAACAGCAACCAGTACTGTTAGTAAACCAACTACTACAACAGTAGGCTTAGTAGGTTATTATTTAAGTCAAATTAATTCATTAACAGGATGTGAAGGGCCAAGAGTAAAAATTGGAGTTACTATCAATCCATTACCAATTGCGCCAACAGTAAAAGACACTTCATTCTGCAATAATGCAACTGTTGATTCTCTTAAGGTAAGCCCAATTGCTGGGAATGCTTTGTTGTGGTATGGTACTAATGCAACGGGGGGAACGGCAACAACCGTTGCTATTAAACCTAGTACTACAAACATTGGAGTAAATAATTATTATTTAAGTCAGGTTAATACATCAACAGGATGTGAAGGACCAAGGGCAAAAATAGTAGTTACTATCTATGCCATTCCTTCAGCTCCAACTTTATCCAGAGACACTGCAAATTATTTAATATCAAATATAACAAAAGGTATTACTTGGTACAAGGACGGGACCGCGATAACCGATACCACCCAAAAGATAAAACCTACAGCACCGGGTTCCTATACGGCTAAGACTACTCAAAATGGATGTATAAGTTCAGCAAGCAGTTCTTACTATTACTTAGTAACTGATGTGATTAATCTGAGTTCTGATGAGTTTATTAAACTAGCGCCTAATCCATTTACGAATCAACTCAATTTTGATTTTGTGGTCAAGGGCTATCAAAGGTTAAATTTAGAGGTGTTTGATATGGCTACTGGCACAAAAGTGGCAAGTAAACAAAATCAAACAGCTGGAATGCCTATCTATTTAGGGCAACTATCAGCGGGAACCTATTTGATAAAAGTAAGCTCAAACGACAACAAAATAGCCTATCAATTTAAAATGGTAAAGTTGTAGTTTTGGTTATTTTTACAATACCACCAAAGGATAGATTAAAACTTAAACTATGAAAAGAGTAATTTTTGCTTTGGGGATTTTGTTGTGTATAAACTCATTTGGGCAACAACAAGTCGCTTATAAACTAAGAGTAGACACTTTTTCTTTTAAATTACCATATAATTTTAAATATAAATTACCATCTGCATTATATGAATCTGTTTGTAGTACAATATTATATACAACCCCAGATAGCATTGAACATATAATTTCAAATCCTAGCGATATTATACCTGCGCCACCTATTCATTTTTATAAAAAAGGCAAGAACTGGGTTTATGAAGGATATTATACAGAAGGTGCAATGGATGGGTTTAGAAATTATGTTCCAATTGATGGGAAAGGTGCTTTTGCAATCGCACATCATGGTTGGGAAGAAGTAGAACCAAGGCCATTTGGAGATTTATTTGTTTTTAAAAACATTACTAATAATAAACTTAAATGGACTAAAGTATCAGATGTAAAATCATTTTATCATAGTGTTGGTGTAGGAGATATAAATAATGATGGTTTATTCGATGTTCTTGGAATTCATATGGGTAGTTATAGTACAAATTGGGGAGAAGATCCGCAAATATATCTACAAAATAAAGATAGTCTGTTTGTAGAAACCAGGCAGTTACTAGACGTGTCAAATGATTCTAGCACAAATGGACCTGGGGCTATATTTGTTGGAGATTTATTTGGGGATAATATGCCAGAAATTGTTATAGGAGATTATGGATTTAATTCACTTTATAATAAAAGTTTATCATTAAGATTTGGCTTGAGGTTTTATGTATATGATAAAACAAAAGGTAGATATGTTTTTTATGGATCTCCAAAAGACAAAGGCATTTACTTAAATCCAGACAGAGGATCAACTTCATTTAAAGCAGCTGATATAGATAATGATGGTGATAAAGATTTAATTGTGGCAATTGAAGGTAATTCATATAATGCTTTACAAATATGGATAAATGACGGGGTTGGAAATTTTAATCCAGGTCAAATCATTGAATTTCCTTTTGGACAAGGATCATTAATGATATCAAACGATCCAATAAACGTAAATGGTTTTAGAGAGTTTGAAGTTGGAGATTTCAATAATGATGGATGGGTAGATATAGTTCTTCATCCACAACATTATGGAACTTCATTTAGAATTGATCCTTTAGATATAGATAAGGGAATTAAATTACAAAGTTCAATTTGGTTAAATAATAAGGGAAATTTTAAAATGCTTGATCAAGCTATTACAATTCCAAATATTTCTCCAGGGTTTATGAAAGGTTTTTTAATAAATGGGGAACTAAAGTTTATTGGTTTTGGTACAAACACAAGTAAAACTTTCACTGATACTAATACAATTAAACTATATCAGGTAAATATTAATTTTTGTAATAATTTAATCAAACCCACTTTCAATACAACAAAATATTCATTCTGTTCAGGTGATTCATTAAAACTCACAGTTACAAATATAAATAAAGGAGATTCCCTAAGGTGGTATTATGGATCTAAATCTGATTTGACTAATGTGTCTAATAAAATATTTACTGATACAACTAAACTCTATGTAACAAGAACTGATAGTTTAGGATGTATTATTTCATCAGATACCATCAGTCTGGTTAAATATGCCATACCTTCTGCTCCTACTTTATCTCGAGATACTGAAAGCTATCTAAATTCAAACTCAAGTATTGGTAATACTTGGTATAAAGACGGAACAGCGTTAACAGATACCACCAAAAAGTTTAAACCAACAGTTCCTGGTTCATACACAGTTAAGACTACACAAAATGGTTGTGTTAGTTCTTTGAGTACTCCATACTATTATTTAGTAACTGATATTATTAACTTAAGTAAAGATGAGTTTATAAAACTAGTGCCTAATCCTTTTGTCAATCAACTAAATTTTGACTTTGTCGTCAAAGGGTATCAAAGGTTAAATTTAGAGGTATTTGATATGTCTACAGGCACTAAAGTGGCAAGTAAACAGAACCAAACAGCTGGTGTGCCAATCTATTTGGGACAACTATCAGCAGGTAGTTATGTTATTAAGGTATCCTCAACTGACAATAAAATATCCTATCAATTTAAGATGGTAAAACTGTAACTACATCTATATTTGAAACCTGATCTAAACTGATGAAAAAATAGGGTAGAAAGAACCCGTTTGCTACACATTCTGCTACAGACAAAAAATAACCCATTGAAAATCAATGGGTTATGTGTTTTAAAGCGGACCGGACGGCGAGTTCTCACTTAACTCAAACGCATCTCAAACTATCTAAATCATCAGATATAAAGGAGTTATAATTATACTTTTCTTGATATAGATACCTAGTCTAGGGTTAAATAGGGGGTAGTAGCTACAAATTCTGCTACACAATACATATTGTTTTTTTATCTAACTTTATTATACCCCCAAAGGATAGATTAAAACTTAAACTATGAAAAGAGTAATCTTTGCTTTGGGGATTTTATGTTCTATTAGTTCATATGCTCAAAATATAAAACCATTAGGGTCCTCTACAAATGCACTCGACTCATTCAAGGGTTATAAAGTTGATACTGTAGCTTTGAATTTATCAAGAAAAAATGATTTTGGAAAATCATACTGGTTAAATACAGGAGTTTTTAGTGATATTATGATAGCTTTATTCCAAAAAAATTATGAAGTATTTAATCCCCCTAAAGGAGACGCGTATTGTGTTTTTTCAACAGGAATATGTAACGGTGATTTTAATAATGATGGCTATATAGATATTTTTAATGGTGGGGCTGCATTCGGAGGGAAAAAAGGCAATTTGAGTTTTTTAATTTGGAATCCCTCATTAAAAAAATATGAAGAAAAGAATTTAATAAATGATAAAACTAATTTTATTGGCAATCCGAGATTAATAACACCCATATACCTAAATTCAGATAATTATATTGATTTAGTAATACATGGAGGAAGAGATGAGGGCAATGATACGAATAGGCCAGATCCTGTTAGATTGTGTCTTAGTGATGGGAAAGGCGGGTACGATTTAATAAAGTTAAATTTAGAGCCTGATGTTATTGCTAGTAGATTTGCTCATGAAGGAGGTGATGTTGCAGATGTCAATGGTGATGGTTACCCAGATTTATTTGTTCCAGCAGGGTCACACTCTTATATCTTTTGGGGCACACCAAGTTTTCCATATTTTACAAATAACAATTTTGCTCACTTTTCTAGTGATACAGTTAATTTTAGTTCTAACAATGGTTTTGGAGAGGTTGTTCCATCAGGAGCAGGGGATGTTTACTCAGGTCAACTTGCAGATATAGATAATGATGGAAAAATTGATCTTCTATTAGGTGGATCAGAAGACTCAAGTGCTAATATTCATCAAAGATTATTTATAAATCAAGGATTAGGTAGGTTTAACGCTAATAAACTAATTAGTTTGCCTTTATATACTACTTTCCCTAACTATACACCAAAAGGGAATAATGGTATAAATCAATTTGAAAAAATCCTCGATGATTTAAATAACGACGGATTGACAGATATGATCACATTAAATTCAATGAATTATAGAGATTGGTATATTTTAGTTTACATACAACAAAAAGACCAAACTTTTAAAATTGATACAAGTTGGTTTCACAATAAAATTAATTATACAATTAATCCTCCTATTTGGAAGTTTAGATTAGTTTATCATGACTTTGATGGAGATGGAAAGAAAGACATCTCCTATGAAGATGCTTCAATAACTCCATATTATGATTCCGCAAATACAATTTCTGCTAAAAAGGTATATATAAGAAAGGGAAATACATTTGAAGAACAAGATTTTTTGCAATATGATCCTTATGTAAAATATTATTATGATTCAGTAAAGGGAAAACCTAATTGTCCTTTAAGTTATATGACAAAGCCAATTTTTAGTCAATCAAAACTTTCTTTTTGCCCTGGCGATAGCACCAAGATTTCTATTAATAATCCTATTTCTTTAGATACATTAAAATGGTATTATGGAACAAAATCAGATTTGACTAATGTAACTTCTAAAACATTTTTAGATAGTACAAAGCTTTATGTTACTAGAACTGATACTTTTAAGTGTATAATATCTTCAGATACATTAAGTATAACTATATATCCAATTCCATCAGCTCCAACTTTATCTCGAGATACTGCAAGTTATTTAGTTTCAAATTCAAACTTTGGTAATACATGGTATAAAGACGGAACAGCTTTAACAGATACCACCAAAAAAATTAAACCAACAGTTCCTGGTTCCTACACAGTAAAAACAGCACAAAATGGTTGTTTTAGTTCTTTGAGTACTCCATATTACTATCTAGTTACAGATATTATTAACCTTAGCGCCAATGAGTTTATAAAACTTGCACCTAATCCATTTGCCAATCAACTCAACTTTGATTTCGTAGTGAAGGGTTATCAGAGGTTAAACTTAGAGGTTTTTGATATAGCTACCGGAACTAAAGTGGCAAGTAAACAAAATCTAATGCCAGGCATTCCAATAAACTTAGGTCAACTGTCAGCTGGGACTTATTTAATTAAAGTAAGCTCGACAGATAATAAAATATCCTATCAATTTAAGATGGTTAAATTGTAACTATCTCTTGAAGAGTTATGTGAGTTACAAACCTGATCTAAACTGATGCTAAAATAGGCTAGAAACAACCCATTTGCTACACTTTTAGCTACAGATATAAAATAACCAATTGAAAATCAATGGGTTAAGTGTTTTAAAGCGGACCGGACGGTGAGTTCTAACTTAACTCAAATTCACCTCAAACCATCTAATTCATCAGATATAAAGGAGTTACAATTATATTTTTCTTGTTATAACAGCCTCAAATGGGGTTAAATCGGGGGTAGTAGCTACAGATTCTGCTACAGATTTTATATCTAAGAAATTTATCTAACTTTACAATACCCCCAAGAGCATAAAATTTTAATTTATGAAAAGAGTAATTTTTATTTTTGGGGTCTTTTCATTTTTTTCTCTAAAAGTATTTTCACAAAATATCATTAAAGATTCGCTAGAGATTAATAAAGCCTGGTGGGGTAGAATGGTACAAAAATATCCAGGTTTTCATGGTACAAACAATCGCTGGATGTCTACTGGCGACTTTAATAAGGATGGATTACCTGATATTGTTTTACAGTTTGCGGCAGTTGGTAGTGGGAATAATGGGATGTTTTGGCAAGATAGCTTAGAAAATTCAAAAAGGTTCAAAGGCGTATTTATAAATAAAGGAAATCAGTATTTTATTTTAGATACTAATTTAGTTTATTTTTTTAAAGGTGGAGATGATGGTCATATCGTTTTAGATTTAAATGGAGATGGGAATCTTGATGTTTATCAACCAACTGACAATTGGCATGGTGCAAGAAATAAGACACCAATTTGGTATAAGGATTCCACAAATATGGGTGAGTATGTATTTATAAATAATTCTAACAACTCTTTTGCCGGTTCTTTTGTAAATGACACTACTTTAAATAGTCCTTTTTCTACAAGTGGTTCTACAAGGCATTATCAAATTATAGATATAGATAATGATAAAAATGATGAAATTGTATTTGAAGGTTTGTATGATGAATTACCCAAAGTAATTCCAACTAGGTATCCTGATGAAGACTCTATTCAAGTTTTTGACTTTAATTTATCAGTAAATAAGCTTTATCGGAAAACACTTCAAAAAATTCAGACTAATGATTCAGATACTTTATTTCGAAATAGAAAATTTCAGGCAATGTTCACAAAAAAGGATACTGTATATGGACTTTTGAAAGATCCAAGGAGTGAAAATATTCCCTCTGAATTAGATTATTTTGGATTTTATACTGCTACACAAAAAAAAGTTATATCAAAAATTACAATACCGCCAGGTTTGTCAAAAAGGCCATTCCATAATACAGGAAGACAGGGCTATGTTCAAGATTTAGATGGTGATGGTGTAAATGAATATATATTTTCACTTTGGAAATCCTTGGATGAAACTACCTATGTAACAATTTTTGATACTTATGGTAAGGAAATAAGTTATAAATTTTTTGACGATAGCATTAATTTCAAAATTGGTAAAATTAAAGCTGGCATTTCAGATGTATTTGATGATATCAACAATGATGGCTATGTTGATATTATACCAATACATGGAATTGGTTTTAAGTACAATGGGCAATTTTCGTATTTCCAATTTAACTCTACCAAAAGAAAATTTGAGATAAAGTTATTGCATAATTATCCGGTTAAATTTAATGATGAATTAACATCAGCTGATTCACTTAGCTTTTGGCCAGATTATAATTATACAACACATACATTTTTCTTACAGTACTTCAATTCTAGAAAAGATCAAGATTTTATTTTTACATCAATTAAATCATATGCAGTTAATTGCGATTTTCTCACTCCGCCGTTATTTCAACTTGAAAAAAGTACCGTTTGTTTACAAGGGGATAGTATTAAATTGAGTTTATTAAATAAAAATAACTCATCAACTTATAATTTGTTTTTGAATAATAAAATGATATATTCAAATTCAGATAAGGTTACTTATGCTATTAAGGATACTGGATTTATAAAAATTGTTGAAAATAATTCCCAAGGTTGTTTTCTAAAATCTGACTCTTTAAAAATTAATAAAAATTCTATACCATCATCACCAATGCTTTCCAGAGATACTGCAAACTATTTAGTTTCAAATACAGCTATTGGAAACACATGGTATAAAGACGGAGTAGTAATAACCGATACCACTCAAAAGATAAAACCTACAGCTCCAGGTTCCTATACGGCAAAAACTACTCAAAATGGATGTACAAGTTCAGCAAGCAGTTCTTACTATTACTTAGTAACTGATGTGATTAATCTGAGTTCTGATGAGTTTATTAAACTAGCGCCAAATCCTTTTACCAATCAACTTAATTTTGACTTTGTGGTGAAAGGGTATCAAAGACTTAACTTGGAGGTATTTGATATGGCCACTGGCACTAAAGTGGCAAGTAAAAATAATCAAACTCAAGGCATGCCAATTTACTTAGGTCAACTGTCAGCTGGGACTTATGTAATTAAGGTAAGCTCGTCAGATAATAAAATATCCTATCAATTTAAGATGGTTAAATTGTAACTATCTCTTGAAGAGTTATGTGAGTTACAAACCTGATCTAAACTAATGCTAAAATTGGCTAGAAACAACCCGTTTGCTACACTTTCTGCTACAGGTATAAGATAACCCATTGAAAATCAATTGGTTAAGTGTTTTAAAGCGGACCGGACGGTGAGTTCTCACTTAACTCAAACTCACCTCCAACCATCTAAATCATCAGATATAAAGGAGTTACAATTATATTTTTCTTGTCATAACAGCCCCAAATAGGTTTAAATAGGGGGTAGTAGCTACGGATTCTGCTACACAATACATATTGATTTTTTATCTAACTTTATTATACCCCAAAAGCATAAATTTTAATTTATGAAAAGAGTATTAGTCTTGATGGGATTCTTGTCTTTGCTATTGCCAAAAATGAATGCGCAAAAGAAGTGGATACGTGGCCCCCAATTAAATTTTACAGGACAGTTTATTCAAACCTTTGATAGCATTAAATTCATTAATAACGGCGGGTATGATGACAATGGGTTTACTCAATTTTCTGATCCTGGTTCATTAATCATTTATGATTTTAATAAGGATGGGAAAAAGGATATTGTATTTAGAAGTTATTACAATAGAAAAGATGGAAGTTCAGACGATGTATTTTTTTTAAGATTTTATAAGAATAATGGGGACAATAGCTTTACCGAAGTAACCAAAGAAATCTCGCCCAATGTTTTTAAAGTATTTAGAGGTAATGGAGGATTGTCAAGATTTGATTTTAATAAAGATGGCATTGATGATCTATTTTTTGGATCAGGCGGTTTTGAACAAAATACAGATGTTTATTTGCCTAATCCAACACTGGGTTTAAAAGAATTTACAGATTATATAAATTTACCTGGTGGTTTTGGTGGTCCTAGAATGCAATTTTTTTATTCAGATAGTGGCAAATTAAAAGAAGGGCATGTTAGTAAATTTGATAAAAAATATTTTGGTTCTATACTTGGACAAATAGTTTCAGATATAAATAAAGATGGGTATGACGATATCATAGTACTTGGAAATGTATATTCTTATAATGATACCACTAAGTTAGCAACCATGCTATCTCGTGGTTTTGGGGTATTCATAAATAATGGCGGTAAATATTTTACGTTTACAAATGGAGTAAATACACAGGAAGGTGAGACCTTTAGAAATTTAAATACAAAATATAATTCAGGTGAAATTAGAATTGATGTTGGCCCTCCAACTTTGATTGACTATAATTCTGATGGGCAACTTGATTTACAAGTATATGCTAGAGTTAGAATTATTGAATATCTATCTGCAAGTGATTCTATTAATAATAACCCAAAGCTTTATGAATTAAGATTTGAATCAAGAGTATATTTAAATGACAATGGTAAATTTGATGCAAAAAATTATGTTGTATTGGATAATATTTCATCAGTCAATTTGAAAAAAGTAGATATTAATGGGGATGGTAAATTAGACTTAATTGGAATGGGCGACCCCGAAAAGCCTGACAGCTTGATCTGGTCTTCAAGAATCAATGTTTATTTAAACATAGATAATAAAAGTTATAAAAATGTTACTAAGGATTATTTTCCAAATGATTCATTGATTTTAAATAATATACTTACTAGAGATCATATTTCTGGAGCCAATGAGTTTTCTTTGAATGATATAGATGGTGATGGTTTTGTAGATATTATACCAATGGATGCGAATGATGCTCCTTATCAGTTAAATGGCAATAAATATGGTAATGGATTTCCATATTTGAGAAATGGCTGGAATCCATATAATAAAAATACATTTTATTATAAAAATATTAATAACGCAAGTTTCAAAAGAGTAGATATTGGATTATTTCCTAATTGGAAATTAATTGATAGCACTAACTATTTTAATTATAAAAATCCAGATTTTTATAATTCTTTAATAAGAGACAATTCAAGTATCATACCACCTGGAGATTCCTTAATTACTAATTCATTGTACATGATGAATGATATCATTCCTGTTGATTTTAATGGGGATGGAATTTATGAATTATTCGCATTTAATAAAAATGCGCCGCCATCCTATACAACAGATGGTGCAGGAAATTTAACTGGGCCACCAAATTTGCCAAAATTAGCTTACCAGCATCCTGCGGTTTCAGGCTTTGTGCTATATCCATGTAATGCAGCTAAACCCATCTTTAATACCATAAAATATTCCTTCTGCGCAGGTGATTCTTTGAAATTAACTGTTACAAATATTAATAAAGGAGATTCTTTAAAGTGGTATTATGGAACTAAATCTGATCTGACCAATGTAACTAATAAAACATTTACTGACACTACTAAACTCTTTGTAACTAGAACCGATAGCTTGGGGTGTATCATTTCGTCAGATACTATAAGTGTGGTTAAATATGCAATTCCATCAGCGCCAGCTATATCAAGAGACACATCAAATTATCTAAATTCAAACTCAAGCATTGGTAATACT
>Ga0304729_1001608_pt1 | contig 14575 bp, 20 predicted proteins | sample C_131016_MF_Meta_FD_190475 | JGI IMG/M metagenome (GOLD analysis project Ga0304729, IMG submission 190475) | Freshwater microbial communities from Lake Croche, Canada to study carbon cycling - C_131016_MF_MetaG (v2) (version 2) | ecosystem: Environmental > Aquatic > Freshwater > Lake | place... | reverse complement strand
TGCATAATTTGGACTCATGATCACAGGATGTTTATTATTCTTAATACTTCTAATAACTTTAGGGCTCTTCTTTAATTCCTCCTTCAACTGTGCGTAAGGCATATTTATATAAATACTAGGATCAGATTTTAAATCAAAACACTGTGGCCAGTTATACTTTGGATGAAAGCAAACAAACGTCACCGCAAAAGGACGAGCCTTTCCATAAAAATATTCATTCACACAAAATATTTTCTCTTTCTCAACAATAGCATTCACTTCCGTCTTACTAGTTGTCATTAATGAAGCCTTCCAAACAGATGGAGCTTTATCTTTTATAATTTGTGCAATGCTAATAGTTGCCATCACATCAGATAAAGCACTGTGTGCATTATCATGTTTGATCCCATTCATTTCAGTAAGTTCCGCCAATTTAAATACTGCATTCCCCTTGTCACTCATTGGAGTTTTTATGCAATCTGGATAATATAAATGGGCTGTTCGAATAAGACCTAAAATATCACCTCTTTTATTTCCGCTATACTGAGTTAGATAAGGTTCATTCAAAGTTTTAAATAAACTTTTTCTAAGAAATTCCTCATCAAAACTAATTGAGTTGTAACCTACAAAAACTGCAGGCGACCATTTATTAAATTGTTCAACCATTTGCGACATCATCCCGTAATGCGATAAATTTGTTTTCCTTAGAATTTGTGGCGTCGTATTATTTACAATTAAAGCATAAGGTTCTGGAACAAGACCTGGCTTTAATGAACAGCGAATATTTAAAGGCTCAGCTAAAACTTGAAAATCATCATTAACTAAAACAGCACCTACTTCAATAATCTGGTCCCAAGCACTTGAACGCCCTGATGTTTCGAAGTCATAGAACACATAGTTCATTACTTTTTATCTCCAATCTTATCCTGCGTAGTACCTTCTAGCTCCTGTATCTTCTCAGCCCTACTTTGAATTTTATCTGTAGAAATTTTTATGCCCCTAAACTGCTCCGCTACCGCATTAAATTTTTTTTCAACATCTTCTGTTCGCTCAGCCAACCTGCCAATATCCTTCCCAATTGCGCTAATTTCTTTAATAATATCATGCGTTCTTTTACTAAGCTCACTATCGCGCAAAAACATACGTAACGTATTTAACAATCCCCAAAGTAGCGATGGTGACACGATTAAAACATTTTTATCTAAAGCTTTTTGTATCAAATTGTTCTTACTATCTTGAATAGTCCGGTAAACAGATTCTGAACGTATAAACATAATTGCGTGAGGCGTGGTTTCGCCGGCAATAATGTAATCATCAGCAATTTTTTTAACATTCTTCATCACATCATCCTCGAACATCTTCTCGTATTTTTTTATCTCTTCATCAGTTTGCGCTTCACGTAATTTTACAAAATTGTCTAATACGAATTTAGAGTCGATGCTAATTTTGTGATCTTTCTCGCCAAAATCAATTAAGCAATCGACTCGCTTGTTGTTACTTAAAGTTTCTTGAAATTTTAGATATTGAGATGGCAGACGGTCTTTTAGTAAATTTTCTAATTCTCTTTCAGAAAAAGCGCCCCGCTCTTGTCTATCTGTTAACATGTGTTGAAAATTTTTGAAGGCACCATCAATTGAGGTTTGTGTTACCGACATTGTTTTAGTTGCCTCTTCAACCTTAACAAATCTTTCCATCAAATCACTTAGCTGCGTACTTAAAACATTAACGCTATTATCAACTGGTGCATCGCTATTTTTTTTAATTAAAAAATAAATAACTGCAGCGCCAATAAGCACCCCGATTATTAAATATAAAATCTGACTATCCATATTTTTAAGTCAGTTTAACGAAGTAGGATAATTAATAGAGAAAGGAATTAATCTATTAGTTTTACATAGCTAGGTTAAACTAATTATGAGCTTACTCTAATATGATTCTATTTGATCCTCAATAATATTCTCTATCTTTCTTTTCTATTTTCCACCCTTGCGTGGTTCCAAGTTTACCAACGTTAACTGGTAAAAATGGATTAACCCAGTAGACTAATCTGCTGTAATCCTTTTTATATGTATTAATAGTAAATGGTGTTTTTTCAATTTTCTCTTTTTTCTCAATATCATTTTTCTTAACAAGCTTTTCCTGTTTAACCTCTGGCTGAACTGCGATTGTTTCTTTAATTTGCTGTTTGCCCTGAAGTTTAATCTCTTTCAGTAAACGTTTAAAAATTTTTATATCCTCTTTATTTTTGCTAGTTTTTATCCATTCTTCTAAATTATAAACGAACTTAGCTAATGAACCCGCATAATCATTGGAGAATTTTGGCTTTGTTTCACACTTAAGGACATGTTCAATAAATAAATTCTTTTTTTGAGATAAAGCTTTTAATTTTTGCTTTCTTCCGCATTTTTCTGAATTATTCTTGAACATGTCCCAAACCTCTTAAGATTGACTCTTTAATTGCTCATAAGTTTCAAGCAACCTGTGATATCTTGCAAATAAGCGCTGTTCGATCGTGCTTAATTTAATGAATGAATTTTCAAGATAACAATCTGCTTTAAAAGCAGCTGCTTGAACTTCATTAGCATTTTCACAATTTTTTACGCTTCTCTCAAGCTCAGCATCACTTACATCTTGAAAGGTTTTATCCTGATTGTCTTCATCATGATCTTGATGAGCGATACTGCACTTCATCTCATGGGTATAAAGACCAGTTTCAACGCTATAAAATCTTCTGATTTTCCAACCCGTTGCAATAATTTGAGCGCAATGCTCTTCTTGAATTGCATTCTTTGGATCTAAAGATTTAAACATTGAATCTCTGTACTTTTCATACTCCTGTACAGATTCAGTTGGAATCACATGTTTGCTTGAATGCAAACCATGTTTAAGCGCATTGCCAGAAACTCTACTTTTTCCAAATATACTCTTTGGTCCAGTAGATTTTTTAGCATTTTCTCTATTAGCTAACACTTTGCTAATTGAGGTTACATTTGAACCATTTGGCTCGATGTCATTTTTCATATTTTCTCCTATTTTTAATTGTTAAGAAGAAAATAAAACTTAAATACAATATTTCAATTTCCCTGATCGATCAGGGAAATGATTAATAATCTGTCTTTGAATGCGAGTTAATTTCTCTAGGATATTTTTTATATGCATCCTTATATTTTCTAGTTAAGGATTTATAAAAATCTACTTTTTCTCTAAAAATAGGCTTTGGTTTATAATGTTCTCTAAAAAAATGCTCATCCGCTCTAATTGCATAATGAATATCTTCCTCACCTTTTTTTCGCTTAACAATGACTCCTTCTGTATTCACAATTTCTTTTCCTAACTCTATTGTTGTAAGATTTTTTTTAATTAACCCCAAAACAATGAATGTTAAGTAGTTTGGGTGTTTATGATAATAATGCCCCCAAACAATATTATAAACATCGTTAGGGTTATATTTTAACTCTCTTGCAAGTTTTTGAATTTTCTTCCATTCCTTTTCTTCTTTATTCATCTGTAATGAATATTTTTATTTAAGTTAATTTAATTTTATCGAAAACTAATTAAATTTATACTTGTACCATGCTCGCAAACACGAGATTGAAAAAACTATTATTAGTAAAGATACAAAAAAGCCAGCTCTTAACCCATAATTAGATATTTTGGCCAACATTTCTAGCAAAAGCCAAATAGATAAAAAAGGTATTGAATTATATTTTCCTGATTTAATTCTTTGTATTAAATAATAAGATAAGCAAATAGGTGCTGCATACAGTATAATATAAAAAAACTTTTCCGTACCATCCTGAAATTGAACTCCAGGGGAATATAAATCTGCGTTAAATATAGTAACAAATATAAGGCTTATACTATAACCAATAATTAATAAGTAACAAAGTGCCTTAGAACTTTGTAAAGCCGATTGTAAATTTTCCTTTGTATCAATCGGCATCCAAATTAAGCTAAAAAAATTTTTCATTTTTTTATTTTTTCCAGACTAAATAAATACCCCAGCCAACAACTACTGGCAAAATTCCTGCGGCAAAAAAAATATCCCATTGAAAAGAATAATACCCGCCAGATGCTACTAAAACAATAAAAGCTAACCAAATAATAGATATGGTTGCCCAAACTTTTTCAGATTTTTTGCTAAATAAATTATTCATTAAATTTTATTTTAACAAAATTATTAAAAAAATTGTGTATAAAAATTAGATAGGATTTAGAGATATATTAATTCATTTTATTTAATTCAAATCATACAATACATTGACAAAAGTTCTCCACACCCCCTATTTGATAAAAGTTTAAATTATATGAGTATAGCGAATCTCAATAGGTCAGCTTTAGTGAGACTAGTACTAAAAATAATATTTTTTGTAGCATTATTTTTTAACGTTAACGCTGCTGAGATAGATTTAACAAAGGTAATACCATTAGATCTTATGATAACACACGGAAAACTTGATAACGGACTTACGTACTACATAAAAAATAATCAACTTCCTAAAAACAAAGCTTATTTAGAACTTGTTATAAAAACAGGCTCTCTACATGAAAATGATGATCAAAAAGGTCTTGCTCATTTACTGGAACATATGGCCTTCAATGGTTCTAAAAGTTTTCCAAAAAATAAAATTGATGAGTATTTAAGATCTTTAGGTCTTTCTCTAGGCGCTGATTTTAATGCAACTACTTCCTATGAAAGGACTATTTATAAATTTCAAATACCAACCAATGATGAAAAATATTTAGATACTGGCATTCATATTCTTTCAGAGATCGGTAGTGAACTTGCTCTAGAAGATGAGGCATTTGAAAGAGAGAGAAAAATTGTAGAAGAAGAGTGGCGTCGAGGTCTTGGTAAATTTAATAGAATAGATGAACTACAAAAACCTTATCTTTTTAAAAATTCAAAATATTTAGAAAGAGATCCGATTGGTACCATGGATGTTGTTCGAAACTTTAAATATGAGACTGCAAAAAAATATTACGAACAGTGGTACCGACCAGAATTAATGGGGGTATTTGTTGTAGGGGATATTGATCAAAAAAAAGCTGAACGGATTATTAAAAAATACTTCTCATCTATAAAAGCTAAAACTCCTGCAATTGAAAAACCTTTAGGTTCTGTGCCTAAATATAATGAGACAATATTTGCAAATATTACAGATCCAGAAATTAGCGGGCTCTACATTCAGATCTTAAATCGAGAGCCTAAACTCTTCATGGAAACAGGTATTAATTACAAAGATTATCTAATTAGATATTTAACAGAGTCTATTTTTCAAAGAAGATTGAGTAGAATTTTAATTGAACAGGATAGTCCTCTTATTTCATCTACTGTTGATGTATCTGAATTATCAGAGCAAGAAGAAATATATTCTATAGTTGCAATGTTCAAAGAAGGACAGGTAGACGAAGGATTAAAATTTTTATTAACTGAGATTGAAAGAGTTAAACAAAATGGGTTTGTAGAAGATGAACTTGAACTTGTTAAAAAAGATAAATTACTTTCCTTAGAAATATCTCTGAAGCAAAAGAATACTAAGCAATCAGCTGATCTTTTAGATGAATATAGAAGACACTTTATAGATAAAGAGATGGCAAGTGGAATTGACTATGAATTTGAACTTGCAAAACAAGCAATGAAAACAATCACCCTTAAAGAAATTAACGACAACTTTTATAAATACTATCAGCCTGATGATAGGGTAATTTTATTTAAAACACCTGAAAAATATAAAAACCTTTTAACTAAAGAAAAATTTGTAAATATAGAAAAAGAATTATCCAAACAAAAACTTGCTCAAACTGGTTATACAATATCAAAGAAAAAACTTATTAATAAAGAATTAAAAGGTTCGAAGATTGTTAAAGAGTTTAAACATAAAGGTACAGATGTTGTTGAGCTAGATCTTGAAAACGGAGTGAAAGTTTTATTAAAGCCAACTAAAAATAAAGAAAAAGAATTTAATTTTACAGCAAAAAGTCCTGGTGGTTTTTCTTATGTTTCCATTCCAGCTTTATACTCAATACAAAATACTGAAAAAATTATTGCTGAAAGTGGTCTTGGTCAATTTACTAGAACTGAACTGAATGATTTGGTTAATCCAGGCTTTGTATCGATTGCTCCCTATTTTACATATTCTTATGAAGGATTATCTGGAAAAACAATTGCAGCTTATCAAAAAGAATTATTCGAGCTTATTTATTTGCACTTTGAAAATATAAATTACAACAACACTGCAATCGACAAATTAAAAACAGAACTAAAAGAATATTTAAAATTAACTAATGCTGATGCTAAGGCAAGATTTTCAAGAAAATTTTCTGAAAATTACTACAAAAATAATCCAAGAGCTTTAAGTTTAACTGAGGAACAAATAGATAAAATAAATATTGAAGATATTAAAAAATTTTATGCAGAAAGATTTAAAGATGGTAGTGATTTTACATTTACATTTGTTGGCGACTTCAAAGTAGATGAACTTAAACCTTTGATTACAAAATATTTAGGTAGTTTGCCTAATTTAGGTAGAAAAGAAACTTACTTTGACGATGGTGTCAGAGTTGAAAAAGAACTTGTGAAATATGAAGTATTTGAAAACTTGGAAGCGCAAAGCAAAAGTATTAGGGCCTATAATAAAAATTTTGATTATAATGTAAAAAATCGTTTCATTATCTTTTGTGCCGATGAAATTTTAAAAAGAATGTTGAATGAAGAAATTAGAGAAAAACAAAATCTAGTTTATTCCATATCAGTTCAAAGCTATGGAATTTCTAAATTTCCAGAACAAAAGTACTCCATAATCATTATGTTTGATTCAGATCCTAATAATAAAGATAAAATATTTAGAGAAAGCGAAAAAGTTATAGAAAAATTAAAAGTTGGTGACTTTCCAGATCACTATTTAGATGAATCCATCAAAGCGCATTTAAGAAAATACGAATTAGATAAACAATCTAATCGTTGGTGGACAAGTGCTATTAGCGATTACTACCATGAGAAAGAGCCTCTAGAGATCGCTGAAACATTAGACAAAATAATTAAATCCATTACTAAAGAAGATATTAAAAAACTAGCCATTAACACCTTTGATAATAAATATATTGAAGCAAGTTTAATGCCTAAAAAATAGATCTTATCTAATCGGTCACTACTAATGCCACATATTAGATAACAGCAAGTTAATGAAAGAATGTCATGACCGACCCTATTTTTACTGATAGAATTCGTGCTATTAAAGCCCAGAAAAATATTTTAAATCTATATAAAATTTATATATATAATTTTTAATTTATTAATCTTAATTTTTCATAGATTTTGGTCCTTTAAATTTAAATGGCCAAATTATTCAACCAAAAAAAAACCTCAGTTGAGCTCTCCAATTCATATTTAGTTTCAAATGAAATTAAATGGGAAGACTTTGATGTTAATGACATAGAAAGAAAGCTTAAAGTTGTAAAACAAGCTAAAACCGATGGATCTAATAATATTCCTTCTTCAAGTACAAATAACTTAAGCAACTGCGAAACCAAAATCATAAGTCAAGCGAATAATTATATTTCAAGAATTCAAAAAACAGCTACAAAATTTTTTTCAGAACTAAAAGAGCAGTTAATAGAGCTGGTAACATTATTAAGAACGAATCAACTTAGTCATTTTGCAGGTAATTTAAGCTTAGAATTAGAAAGAATTATTTCTTCAGCTAAAAATAAATTAGAGCAATATCGAAAAACACTTAAAGAACATTTAGAAACACTAACTCAATTTAAAAAAAATAATGAATTATCTGAAGAGGCCAGATGCCCAACAAAAGATGAGGCACTCCATTCTTTAATTTTCATAATCTTTTTATTTATATTAGAACTGATAGTTAACTCAGGAATTTTGGCAGATGGAGAACACGGGGGAAGACGTGCTGGGTTAATGATAGCTCTTGGTTTTTCAATTATAAATGTGATTTTTTCATCTTTAATTGGATATTTCATATTAAAGCAAATCAACAGTGTTATAAAATTTAATAGAGTTGCAGCTACCGTAGCGATCATAGTTTTTATTATAACTATTATTATTTTAAATTTATTATTAGGTGCATACAGATCTTCAGTTGAGTTATCAAAATTTAATGGAGCTGTAGATTGGGATAAATTAAAAGAGTTAAGAAGTAATATTTTTGAGATACATTTTAACACGATAGGATTTTTACTTTTTGCTTTGGGTGTCATCGCATCAATAACTGCAATATATAAAGGGTATATTTATAATGATGTTTATCCTGGATATGGTCCAAGGCAATCTAAAGTTAATCAAGAAAGGGAAAAAATAAAAAAAATTATTCTAAATCTTTCTGAGGAAATTTTAGAGTCAATAAATAATACAATTAATAATATTCAAAATTATAAAGGCCAATTAATAAATAGATTAAATGAATGGAACCAAAATACGATTAAAATTCAATATGAATTTAATAATTATGAAAAAAAATTAGAAATTTTAGAGAAAAATGTTCAACAATTATTATTGCTGTATAGAAATAATAATAAATCAGTAAGAAATTTAGAACAACCGAGTTATTTTGATAAAAATAATTACACCGTAGATCCAAAAGATAAAAGCCTTCCTATTGTTTTTTCAAATATTTACGAACACTATTATGATGATAAAAAAAGAGACGCTAAATATGAAGAATTATTAACTAAAATAGAAAATTTCTTCAATAACTGTCTAAAAGAAATTGAAAAAGTTAAAGAAAATTTTTTGCTTAAAAAAGAAAAAATAAACGATGAATACAAAGCTCATTAAATTTATTTTACTAATTTCTCTAAGTTTAGTTGCCGCATGTAATGATTATCCTTCAACTGGAGACATAGATAATTTTGATCAAAAAACATATTGTTCAAATAACCATAAATATGGGCATATTATAGTTTTGATTGATCGCACTTCAAAACTAACAGAGGCCCAGTATCAAGAAATTAAAAAAGTATTCTTCTCAAAAGATTCTAGTGCTTTATATAAAAAATACGACAAAGGTTATAAATTTTCTTACTTTCTTATAAATGGTAAGAAACCCGCTGAAAACAATTTAATTTTTTCCAAATGCAAAGTTGCGGACTCTAGTTTTTCGTCCAATGATCAGGATCTAGCAAAATATCGAAGTAATTTCTTCTCTAACCTTGAAAAAGATGCTTTGATTTCTATTTTTAAAACCGACGGATCTTCGGACAATAGTTTTATTTACGAAACTATCTCCTGGGTTGCAAAAAGTTTTGAAACAGATTTTTCGTCTGATCAGCCTTATAGAGAAATAATTGTAGTATCTGATTTAATGCAAAAATCTGAAAAAATAGATCTTTATAAAACTTGCAAGGAAAATAAATGCACAAGTTTAGATGAATTAAAAAAACAAAATACAAAACTTAGTAATTTTTTAGATGCGGATTCTAATAAAGAAGAAAATAAAAAAATAAAAGTAAGCTTTTATATTTTAACTACTTGCGACACCAACCCTTCTAGAGATCCCAAAGTTTTATTTAGTTTTTGGAAAGAACTATTAAAAGATCAGGGATTTGACGTAACTAATAAACCGCGCGTTCAACAAACTGAAAATACAAAAAATTCTTGTGAACAAGCTAAGTATTAACCTTTAAAAAAATTCAAAATTGCATTTTAACAATTTTTACTTATAAAATTTAAATGAATTGGAAAGAAAATATATCCGAAGGCCTTAGAAGAGTTGGATTGATTGTTGGATTTTTTTTTCTAATCTTATTCGGAACTATAGGCTTTGTAGCAGGTGGTAATGGTTTTTTATCTATACCTTATATGTTGCTTGGAGGAGTAGTTGGTTTTTTTGTAGGCTTTGGTTTAGTCCAATTAATTAATTGGGTTATTAATGGCTTTTTAGGAAGATAATTATTTTTTAGGCAATCTCCCTCCACTATCCAAACACTCTTTCATAGTCTTAAATGGTTTAAACTTTTTAGTCTTTTCGTAGAACTTTGAAGTCTTATCATGACAGATTCCGCTACTTGATTTCTTAATGATATCTGCTGCAATTGTAATTTGAGTAAAAAAAAACGTAAATGAAAAAATAATAAATAATAATTTTTTCATCTCAAAATTTTAATAATTAATTCTTGAGCCCAAGTTTTTTTTGGCGTTAATGTCTCTATAGCAGATCTTGCTGGTGGCTTATAAATTTCAAGTTTATGACATTGCAAAATAAATGAAATACTACTATCGGTTTTGACATAGTGCGTAAAATTACCATCTGTTTTTGAATAAATACTTTTAACAATATCTTTATATTCTCTCCAAAATTCATTACTTTTAAAATATTTTATACCATCCATAATAATTGTTGAATCGGTTGGATTATAAACTTCAAATTTTATCCAACCATGATCTCGGCTAACTGTCGCTTTATCTACTACCAATTCACAGTTTGTTCCCTTGCCCGCAAAAGCATTTTGGCTCCAAATTAAAAATAATATTAAAATTAGTCTCAATTTATTTAAATAGTTTAATTATTTCATTAATAACACTTGCTGCCCCCAAAACTAAGGCTACCCTTGCCGTATATCCCCATATAGCAGATTGTTTAGATTTTATTTTTTGTTGGATATAAAAACCAGCACTTTTCCAAGTTCCTATTAAAACTCCAACGCAATATAAAATATAAAATAGATAATAAATGATTCCTAGCGTAGCAACAAAGCTACTCATGTTATCAACATCGCTAACCGCCATTAAAAAAAACGGTATACCAACTCCAAAAGATCCTAAAACTCCAACAACCCAATAACTGTGTCCTAAACTATATTTGCCTTCTAAAAATTTGATTATGTTTTTTTTCATTTACTTCTCCATTTTTGAAACACTGTAGCAAAATTTTGACCGCTAACTATATAAAAAAATTATACATAAATAATAGTTGCCTTAATTACCCGAATACTAATATAATTAATTTAAGACGTTTGCATAATCTTGTAATGTAGTGTGATTTTGTCTTATGAGTTTGAGTTCATATTTCTATTTTCCTCTCCATACATCGTTATTAAACGAATATTAACATAACCCTGTAATGTCATGTTTATAGAAAGAATAATTAAGAAGGCACATAAAGTTGAAGCAGCATTAATAAGATCTTTTAATCATTATTTTATAAAGTTTATTGAAATAAAAATAATGAACAAAATAAAACTAAAACTTGCTTTAAGATTAGTTAAAATTGAATCTGTCTCTGATGAAATGTTGAATGACATGGATGAAGACAAACGAATGAATGTAATCGGTAACGAGTGGTTTAAATATAATCAATGGATGAGAGACCCTGTTTTAAATGAGTGTTGCGCAAGGGTACATTGGCAATTAAATAAGGAGCGTTATATTCGTTATAGTAAAGAATATTATAAGGAGATTGAAAAAAGAGTTTATATGATGCGCCCAGACATAATGAAAAAGTATTATTCTCATAATAATTAAAATGAAAAAAACTTTGAAAGAAAAAATTAAAACAGTTAAAAATTTAAAAATTAAAGAATCTTTAGATAGGTTCGTCACTTACTTCACCGGAGAGACAATTGATGGAGTTCCATGTGGCAAAGGAACTTCTGAAACTTATGACTCTGTAAAAGGAATAGATAATAAGGTTCATAAAATAAAGGGTAAAGAGTGGGTTAATAATTATCAAAAGTCTTTTTTAAAAAAAATAAAATATCATAATATTGAAAGTAAATACGTAGGTGAGTGGAAGAATGGAATGTACAATGGCAGAGGTGAATTGATAGTTTATCACGGTCCTGATTATTTTTTAAATAATGACGGTAGTCCTAAAGTTTATTCAATATCACAGGGTTTTTTTGTAGACGGAAATAAAAACGGAGAGTTTAAAGAATACTCAGATCTTGGTGAAGTAGATTATCCCGAAAAGACTTGGGTGAAAATATATTATAAACACGGTCATAAAATTAAAAAAAGAAAATAATTAATGGAAGATAATAAAAAAAATAAAAAGATCTGGTACAGTCCTAAATATGGTCATGTATTTCCTGGTAAATATTTAATATTTGGAACATTTGGTCTCGCAGGGTTTATTTATTTTGAAAATATTTTAGTAAGAATTATTTTAGGAATATACTTGTTTGGTTGTATATTGGGTTTAATATTTGGAGATAAATAAAATATGCCTTGGAAGATTAATGAAGATAAAATTACACCAGAACTTATAGAAAAACACGGCAGACCTTTAGCTAATAAAAAAGATATTGAATTAGCATTAAATAATGAAACCCTTTTAGCGCCTGACTCAGCAAAAGCTGATGCAACACATTATCAAAGACTAGGTTTTCAATGCTGCTGCAAATTCGATATGCATCCTATGAATGGAGACTGGAGGGCAAAGTTAGCTCTAAGTGCTTCAGGAGAAAAATTTTTATATTTATGTGAACAAATGGATATATATATTTTTTTTCAAGTTAAAACAAAATGGATTGTAAATCATTATACTAGCCCTATATGGCTTGTTGATGGAGAATTATTTAGAGAGCATGCAGCAGAAATATTAAAAAAACATAAAAACTATAACGACCTAAATAACAATTAATAAAAATGTAATTTATTTTAAGACATCAGTCCTGCAACCAAGCTCATTGTGAGTGCTAGTAAGGTTGCGTTGAAGGCAAAGGAGATCATGCTATGTACGGTGACAAGGGATCTAATTTTTGAACTTTGAATAACAACATCTGCTGTCTGACAAGTCATTCCAATCACCACTGAAAAGTGAAAAAAATCTGCATAACTTGGATTTTTAGAACCTGAAAAAAGTAGAGGGTTAAGTTTCTTATTTTTATTTTGTTCTAGGTAATAAATATGGGCGTAATGCAAACAATAGGCGGTATGCAACACCAACCATGAAGTAAAGAATGTAACTCCCGTCATCAATACTGCAAATTCTTTTAAATTACGTGGCACATCTTTCATGCCACCAATATGAATAAATATTGCAAGTAAACTAACGCCCCCTGAAAGTAGTGAAATAATATAGATCGCAAGTTTGCCATCATCTTCGAGCGCACTAAAGTGAGAAATATTTTTGTGACCTACAAAGTGCATCATCAAAAAAACAAGTACAAGATAGGTTGAAGATGCTGCACTCCAGCCCATTAAAAAACGAGTGGAAGGTTGATAACCATGTAATGAAAAGAATACTAATACTCCAATAGCTATAGAATAGAAAATTCTAGGTTTTGCCTTAACGAGGAACCAATGAAGTTTAATTGTTTTATCTGCCACAAAATTTATTTAAGTTGTTATTCATTAATATCTTATAGGTTTTTTTACTTAGGATCTATTTTATAAACTTCGAGCTGTTTGTTTAACGTCTTCTAAAAATTCAGCTCGTTCTTCAGGGCTTACAAAGGGCACAGCAAAATATCTTCTATATTTAATGTCTCTTATTCCGCAAATATGAAACACACCGCGTTTTAATCTTCGAATTGGTAAATTTAAAAAAAATGTCGTGATTGCAAGTCTTGGAGAACCATAGGTGCAAAAAATAATTGCATTTTTATCTTTAAGTCCACCGATGGGGTAACCATAATTTCCCCATAATTTTTTAAAAGTAAAAGCAAACGGAGGCGCTAGGACTTTATCAATCCAACCTTCTAAGATGGCAGGCATTCTAAAATTCCAAATGGGACCTATTAATACAATCGTATCTGATTTCTTTATTCGCTCTCTATGAGAAAGAGTTGTTGCATCAGGTTCTTCTCCTCTAAAAACTGGATCAAAATTTTCTTTATATAAATCCACACAATCAACGGAATGACCCAGTTGTCTTGCTGTTTCAGTAAAAGTGTCGCGAATAGCTGCATTAAAGGATTTATCGCTATAGTGACCATAAACTAAAAATACTTTTTTCATAAAATTTTAAAACTTTATTAAATTTATAAATAAAGGCGATAAAGCAAGCAACACTAATATGATTACCACTGTCTTCGGTCTACTTATAAGGTAATCCAGTATCTTAATTAAATTATCTTTAATCATTAACAATAACTTTATGAAGCCTTAGGTTTCTTTTCAAATTTAGTACAAACGTATTTGTAACTTTTGGTCCAGTCTGCGGATGTTTTGTTTTGACCATTCATCTCAAGATGTCCATTTGCAAGATTTAATGAATACTTATCAGACCATGCATCCCAGTTATGAGTCCAATTCATGATGTCTTTTTCTTCAGTGTAAGGATCAAATTGGCGTTTAATGTCTTTCACTACTTTTTTATCTTTATCTAAAAGAATTTTTAAAACTGGCATCTTCTTTGCAGCATATTCTTTGCCACCTTCCATTTGACCACCCTCTTTAAAATTACAAAGATAAGTCACCATTTGTGCATTAACTCTGGTTGTGATTGCAGAAAATAAAATAATAAAAACGATAATATATTTCATGGCTATACTTTAAAAAAAATATAATAAAAAACAATCGCTTTTATTATCGTGGCAAAGATTACAATCTTTTTGTGCTTTTTAAATTGATCATAGGCAATGATGATGTAAGGTTTCAAATCCCTGTCCACTCCTCATCAAACTCTTC
>Ga0304729_1001606_pt1 | contig 14613 bp, 12 predicted proteins | sample C_131016_MF_Meta_FD_190475 | JGI IMG/M metagenome (GOLD analysis project Ga0304729, IMG submission 190475) | Freshwater microbial communities from Lake Croche, Canada to study carbon cycling - C_131016_MF_MetaG (v2) (version 2) | ecosystem: Environmental > Aquatic > Freshwater > Lake | place... | reverse complement strand
TAATTCTCTCAACAATCTAATACCAGTAACGCCTCCTAAAAAACGTTTGCCCCAACTAAGGTCTTTAATACTAAGTGTGTATGCTGTATGTATGCCATAGGTTTTTAATTTTTCACTATAGCTAAAACCAATTCCCCAAATATCATCTATAGGGGTTTGTTGTAAAGCAGCTTGCACTTTTTTAGTATCATTAAGGATCACAATACAACCTGTTTTTATTTTATTTTTTTTAGCCAATCGGTTGGCTACTTTACTAAGTACTTTATTGGGACCTACGCCAATAGAAACAGAAATACCTGTCCAGGTTTCTATTTTATTTTTTAGGTTGATACAAAAATCTGGTAGTGCTTCGAGAGGGATATGTTTTAAATCTAAAAAGGCTTCGTCTACCGAATACACTTCTACACAACCCGGTGGTAGCAGCTGTCTCATGGTTTCCATGACGCGCCAGCTAAGGTCGCCGTATAAGTGATAATTAGAAGAAAAAGCGTGTACCTTATTTTTTTCAATTAATTCTTTTGCTTGAAAATAGGGCACGGCCATTGAAATACCTAATTGTTTGGCTTCATCAGAACGCGATACAATACAACCATCATTATTACTAAGCACCACCACTGGCGCATTTTGTAGTTGGGGTTGGAAAAGACGTTCGCAGGAACAATAAAAACTATTACAATCAACAATGGCTTGCACGAAAAATATTTTAAGAAGTACGGATCATTTTTATAAACTATGTATCACAAAACTAACAACGCCCCAGGTGCTGTACTGTTCTAGTTGCGCTACTTGAATGGTGCCATATCTTTTATTTTCTGGAACTAGGCTAATGCTGTGTTCTTGAATTTGCAAACGACGTACTAAAAATTCACCATTCAAAACAGCCACCACTACTTTGCCAGAACTAGCAGGCAAACTTCTGTCTACAATTAAAATATCTCCAATGTGAATGCCGGCACCTAACATCGCATCGCTGTTAACGCGAAAGAAAAAAGTAGCGGGCTTATTGCGAATGAGTTGTTCATTCAAATCAATACCTCTTTCCATAAAATCGTCCGAGGCAGCGCCAAAACCGGTGGCATTGGCCTGAATAATTTGTCCCGACTGGTAATTTTTATTGATTTGTTGGGTAGCGATACCTTCTCCTGGGTCTTTATCTATAAATGACATAAAACTAAATTTATTAGCAATATTAACTAAATAATTTAGTATTTTACTGATTAATTTATACCCATTTTTTCAGGTATTTATACGCTGTTTAGCTAGTTATTTTGCCCAGTTGATGGCGACCGTCCAGCTGCTGCCCGCCTGTACATGGTATTTTTCGGAAAAACTTCCCTGGTTTAAAGCAAAAGATAGGTTCATTAAGCTATTTAAATAAGCCAGTGGCTTACCTACCGCTACGCCTCCAAAAGTATTTTCAAAAGGCATATTACCGGCATAGATTAATTTTTTGTCATGAAAAATTTGCACCTGCAAATCGTTTTTGGAATGAGCAATGCCATTCAATTTTTTCCAATTTTCTTGATCAATATTGGTCCAAATATTTCCATATTGAATGTCTAAAATAGCAATCGTGCCTTTTAATTGTTGGTCAACGAATTGTGCTTTTTGAAAAGACAAAGAAGTAATAGGAGCGGTGCTTATTTTTCCTACTTGATCGTAATTAATTTTATGCGCCGCTAAACGAGCAGCAGTATAAGCATACACATCTCTTCCATGAAAAGTATAGGAAGCGCCAGAATTTTTTCTTCTGTTAATGGCTTCATCAATTTCTCTAACCGTATCAATGCCTAATGAATTGGCAATTAAGGTAAGGGTTCCATTGTCGGGCGTTACAATATAATGACCCGATTTAGTTTTCACCACTACCGACTTTCTTTGAGTGCCCACACCAGGATCTACCACGGAAACAAATACGGTACCTGCTGGCCAGTAAGTAACTGTTTGATCTAATCGGTAGGCTGCTTCCCATATATTATACGCAGGAATATCATGTGTAAGATCATATAATTTTAAACTAGGATCTACCGAACTCGCTACTCCTTTCATAGCCGATACCGCACCATCTTTGGTACCGAAGTCGGTTTGAAAAACAACGATGCCATTTTGCGCAGTAGCTATACTAGCGGTTAATAAAATAACCGCTAGTAGGATAAATATTTTTTTCATTTTTAAAACTTGAAGACTAATTTGCTAAATATTCTTAAACCATTGTAGCCCATTTGAACGCCATCCCATGGGCCACCTGTTTCGTTGTCGCCCGCCCACCATTTTGCTTGTGGATTCACCGCAAAGTCGGGATGCACATTCAAAATATTGTCAGCACCTAAAATCCAAGACATTTTCTTATTTACTTGAATATTCATATAAACATCGGTAGTGAATTTCCCTTTGTAGTTAAAAATTTCTGGAACTAAAGTGTTGCCACTTGCATCAGCATCAGCAGGAACTTGAGGGTTTACACCGTCTCCATTAACGCCAAATCCAGAAAGGGTGACATCTCCAAAGTAGGTAACTCTAGCGCCAATACTTACTTTGTTTTTAGTATAGTCAAAGTTGATAGAAGCTTTTGATTTAGGTGCAGAAGCTTTTAAGAAATATTTTTCTCTATCGCTAAAGAAAGTACTTGCATTGTATGCAGTAGTACTTAAAGCAGCAGGAACATGTATCGCATCAATCGCTATGTCTTGGAAATTGGCAACCAATAAAATTTTGAATTTTTCTTTATTTGATATTTTAGTTTGGTAATCAACCACCACATCCACTCCAGTATTGGTGGTATTTACTGCATTGGCAAAAAATTGTGCTGTTTGAACACCAAGCGCATCTAGTTTAGAAGTTAAAGCTTTTGGTAAACTTGGGTCGCTAGCGCTAAACAATCCAGACAACACCACTCTGTCTTTCATTTTGATAGAATAGCCATCTACTGTAAAAGTTAATCCTTTAGCAGGCTTCCAAGAAAACCCTAAACTCATATTGGTTGAAGTTTCTTGTTTTAATTTTGGAATACTAGCCAATGCAGTAATTGGATCGTCGTTATTGGCTACGCGTGATTGAACCAATTGTCCATTAGAAAAAGAGGTAAGGGTATTGCTGAAATACTTTTGTTGTAAAGAGGGAGCACGATAACCAGTGCTAAATGATCCCCTAAAATTAAAGTTATCTGCCACTTTGTATCTGAAAGAAGTTTTAAAAGTACTCACCGCACCAAAATCAGAATAATCTTCTAATCGAACAGCGCCTGTTAATAAGAATACTGCATTGGGGGTGTATTCAACATCTCCATAGGCACCACCAACGGTTCTGTTTTTACTAATTTTATCATCTGGACTAAATCCAGGAAATCCTTGTGAACCAGGTGCTTGATCAAAAGGATTACTATATCCTTTGTAAGAATCAATTTCTCCAGCAAAAATACCATAGGACTCATAACGTAATTCACCACCATAAGAAACTTTAATACCACCATTATTTACTTTACCAAATTGCTTGGTTAAATCTAAATTGGTGGTGTTTTGTAAAAAATTAAATCCACCATCATCAAAATGTGTTTTACTAGCGCTACCTATAATAGATGCATTGAAAGTACCATCTCCATAATAGTGGAAATTGTTGCGACCTATTGTATTGCTCAAATCCCAATCCCAACCTCCAATGGTGGTACCTGAGAAACCAGCTGCTAAAGAAATGTCTTGAATATTGGTTTGAATGTGTGGGTTGTAACTGGTGTCACCAGACCCTGAAGCAAACATGATGCTAGGTACATAAATTAATTTGCCTTTAGAAGTTACAGGAAAGCGATTAGGTTTTGCTGACCAGTTTCTTGTATAAGCGTAAGCGTCTGAATTTTTGTTATTAAAACTTCCAAATGCATAAAATTTTGTTTTTGAATCAATGGGCAATTCCATATTAAACATCGTTCCAATTGAATTCATTGAGCCATCGCCAAATCCTTGTCTCCATGTATTGGTAGGTAAACCATCTGCTTTGGCAATATCAGATGAAGCTGCTTGACGGAAAGTTTTTCCTTGATCTAATACATCAAAAGAGATATTAATAAATCCTCCTTGCTTTCCTAATTCAAATCCTCTATTCGCAGAAACAGAATTTGTTACTCCGTCAATAGGGCCGCTAAATAAATAGTCTTTATTATCTTTAAATTGGTTGGTGTTGAATTTTTTATCATAATAACCTGCCATACCTGTGGTGATATTCCACTCATTGGTATTTTTTCTTAACACAATATTCATTACACCTGCAATCGCATCAGAACCATATTGCGCAGAAGCGCCATCTCTTAAAATTTCAATTCTGTCAACAGCAGACAGGGGGAAACCATTTAAATCTACACCCGATCCACCACGTCCTCTTGTTCCAAATAAACCCACCAAAGCTGTGCTATGCCTGCGTTTTCCGTTTATTAATACTAAGGTTTGATCAGGTCCTAAACCTCTTAGGGTACCAATATCTACATGGTCTGCACCATCCGCACCTGATTGTTTATTATAGTTAAAAGAGGGAGCTACATAATTTAAAGTGGAAGTCAAATCCATTCTTGCTGTATTCATTCCAACATCAGTCAATTTAATAACGTCCACGGGTACAGGTGATTCTGTTTTAACACGTCCAGTACCTCTACTTCCTACTAGAATTACTTCTTGCAAATCGCTTGTACTTGTTGTTAACACAATATTAATAGTAGTACCTACAGCTATTTGTTTTTTTGTTTCAAAACCAATAAAGCTAAATTCTAAAACATCATTGGTATTTGCATTAATACTATAATTTCCAGTTTTATTTGTTGCGGTCACTATTTTAGAATTAGCAACTTTGATGGTAACGCCTTCCAATGTGTTACCCTTTGCATCACGTACGATACCTTTTATGGTTTCTTTTTGAGAAAAAACCTGAAAAGATAAAAGGGTACATACTAGTAGAAAAAGGGGGGTTAGTTTTCTTTGCATAAGTGTTAGATTTGTATTGAATTTACAACTTTTTTAACTTTTTCGATTTATAGCCTATAATTAATTACTTTTAATATGCACTAAGCACAACTTTAACCCTATGGAGGAGATTTTAAAACATATTGAAAAACTATTTAATACTATAAATGCTCAAGCCTGGGATGCCATTCAAAAAATTCCTCAAAGTGGTGGTGATAGAATGTACTTTAGAATTAAGCAAGGGAATCAATCTTGGATTGCTACCTATAATTTGAACAATAAGGAAACTAAAACCTTTATTTATTTCGCCAACCATTTTCATGACAAAGGAATGCCAGTTCCAAAAGTGTTGGCTGTAAATGACACCTATACTGTTTATCTGCAAGAAGATTTAGGAAGTGTTTCTTTATTAGATGTGTTGGAGAAAGAAGGAAAAACAGAGGGCGTATTTTTATTGTTTCAAAAAAGTATAACTGCATTGGCCAAATTGCAGATTGAAGGAGCAAAGGGCTTAGATTATAATTATTGTCTGACTTCAAAGAATTTTGGTAAACATTCTATTTTAACAGATTTACTTTATTATAAATATTATTTCTTAGATACTTTACAATATCCTTATGATAAGCAGGCTTTGATTGATGAATTTGAATTACTAAGTGATCAATTGGCGATAAGTGATTTTGATAATTTCATGTTCCGTGATTTCCAGAGTAGAAACATCATGGTCAATAACGGAGAAGTATTTTTTATAGACTTTCAGGGAGGGATGCAAGGCGGTTTGCCCTATGATATTGCATCTTTATTATGGCAGGCGAAAGCAGAACTTTCAAATGAATGGAAAGAAAAGTTATTCAATCATTATATTACAGAGTTACAAAAGTTGCTACCAAAAACATTGAATGTAGATGAATTTAAGAAGCAATATTATGGTTTTGTGTTGTTAAGATTATTACAAGTATTAGGTGCTTATGGCTTTAGAGGATTGTTTGAACGAAAAGCACACTTTTTAACAAGTATTCCATTGGGCTTATTGAATTTAAAAAACTTTCTAAAAGTATATTCTTTAGATAAGGATACACCTGTGTTTGCTTCCATCTTACATTGGATGGTGGGTGAAGAAGTCATTCAAAGATTTACACCACCTAAAGCAAACGAGCAAACCCCATTGGTGATTACCATCAATAGCTTTAGTTATAAAAAAGGCATACCAGCGGATGGTTCCGATAATGGGGGTGGCTTTGTGTTTGACTTGCGTGGAATTTTAAATCCAGGAAGGGTAGAGGAATATAAAAAGCAATCAGGGTTAGACAAGCCTGTGCAAGATTTTTTAGAACAAAGAACGAAAATGAATGGGTTTTTAAATAGCGTTTGGGACTTGATAGACATTACGGTAGAAGATTATTTGCAAAGAGGATTTGAATCCTTGCAAATTAATTTTGGCTGCACAGGAGGACAACACAGAAGTGTATTTGCAGCAGAACAAACTGCTAGACACCTAAGAAATAAGTATAAAATAAAAACTTTGATTACACATACCAATAGAGACAATTGGGTTAAATAGTATTTTATGCGGGCAATGATTTTAGCAGCAGGTTTAGGAACAAGGCTTAAGCCATTTACCAATACACATCCTAAGGCTTTAGCAATGGTGAATGGTAAATCGTTGTTGCAAAGAAACATTGAATACTTGCAAGAGTATGGTATAAAAGAGGTAGTTGTTAATGTGCATCATTTTGCCAGTCAAATAATAGAAGCTGTTAATATTAATGCAGGCTGGGGAAGCACAGTATCTATTTCTGATGAAAGCAGCGAAGTATTGGAAACCGGTGGAGGCGTATTATTTGCAAAGCCATTTTTCGAAAAAGAGACAGCTTGGTTGGTGATGAACGCAGATATTTTAACCAATTTAGATTTGAATAAATTGATTGCTGCAGATAAAGCGCTATCAAATGTCACTGAAAATTACATAGCCACTTTAGCTGTCACCAAACGAACATCAAGCAGAAATTTATTATTTAATACTTTAGGGAATTTAGTAGGCTGGAAAAATAACAATACCCTGGAAGAAAAGTGGGCGGTTGATAAAAATAAAACTGCTACTGCTGAAACCATTGTAGCCAATGCATTTAGCGGCATTCAAATTATACACTCTTCTTTTTTTAAGGCATTAAATTTAACGGGTAAATTTTCATTAATAGATGCTTATTTGCAAATTGCCGCTTCCCATACCATAGGATCTTATGATCATAGCGACGGGCTTTTACTAGACGTTGGGAAGCCTGAGAATATTGAAAAAGCAGCAATACTTTTTAAGTAAATGCGCTTTTCCTGATTTATACTTTTATATAGATTTTCTTTTTATCTAGTAAGTAGGCGAGTACGCCAAAAAAAGTGACCATACATAAAGCATAGAGCAGGGATCCAATCCGTAAATCACTTGCTACATTTTTTAAAACATGTTCATAAAACCAAGGTAAAGCATTGGTATAAACTGGTTTTCCTTCTGCATCAGTATGATCTACCCATCTTAATAATGCTAATACACGAGGTAAGAATCCACTTAAAACAAAAACAAATAAAGGGTTCTTGCCAAACACGTCAAAGAACTTAGTCCATGCACCTCTTATATTTTTAAATTCAAGTAAATAAATTAACATGCTTAAAGTGATAATAGCTAATCCAGCAGTGTATAATACGTAACTGCTGGTCCATATTTTTTTATTAATAGGAAAACTAAAGTCCCATATATAGCCAACTAAAACAAGTAGGACGCCCGTTAATAAAAGCTGAGCCAACATCTCAAAATTCTTTCCTTTGAGTTGAATGTATTCGCCTACTAAGTATCCTAAAATTACTTGTACAATGGCTGGAAAAGTACTAGTGATTCCTTCTGGATCAAAGGGAACACCCTCTCCTCTATAGATATGAGTGATTCCTAAAACAGATTGATCAATCGCATTTCCAAAATAGCCAGACAAACTAAAAGGATGTCCTACTTCGCCTAGTGCATAAGTGAGTACCCAATAAATGACTAAAATCATCGTACCTATGAATAAGGCTATTTTTGATTTGCCATAATAAATAATAATGGAAGCGAAAAAATAACAAAGTGCTATACGTTGCAAAACACCCAAGATGCGCACATTTTCCCAGGGTTTAAAAACCAAGCCTGTATCGGACCATTTGACAAATGGACTCCAGTTTAAAAATAAACCGATAGCAAAAATTAAAAAGGTTCGTTTAATCACTTTAGACCAAAATTCTGAAGGGCCAGCGTTTTGTAATTTGGGCATCACAAAAGACAATGCATTGCCAACAGCAAATAAAAAGAAAGGAAAAACTAAATCAGTGGGGGTGCATCCATGCCAACTAGCATGACCCAAAGGACTAAAAATATTAGCCCAAGAACCAGGGTTATTTACCAAAATCATAAGGGCTACAGTAGCTCCTCTGAATACATCTAAGGAATAATATCTTTGCTGATTCATAGTAGATTATATTATAAATTTCTTAACGATAAATAGCGCTATTTTAATATATTTGTAAGATACAAATTCAGATGCAAAAAAACATATTAATTACAGGCGGAGCGGGATTTATAGGGTCTCATGTGGTGCGCTTAATGGTGACCAAATATCCTCAGTATCAAATCTTTAATTTAGATGCCCTTACTTATGCCGGTAATTTAGAAAATTTGAAGGACATTGAAAAGGCGCCCAATTATCATTTTGTAAAAGCCAATATTTTAGAAGCGGATACTTTAAAGGCTATTTTTGAACAGCATGCAATTACTGATGTCATTCATTTGGCAGCAGAATCGCATGTAGATAGATCCATTGTTTCTCCTTTAGATTTTGTGTATACGAATGTAATTGGCACTGTGAATTTATTAAATACCGCTAAGGAGTATTGGAAAGGAGATTTGAGTTATGAAAAAGCACATGAGGGTGGTTGGGAAAAAAATAGAGATCATTTATTCTATCATATTTCTACCGATGAGGTATATGGAAGTTTAGGCAAAGAAGGTTTATTTAAAGAAACAACTGCTTATGATCCTAACTCACCTTATTCTGCAAGTAAAGCGGCCAGTGATCATTTTGTAAGGGCTTATGGTGAAACCTATCATTTGCCTTATGTAGTTTCTAATTGTTCAAACAATTACGGACCCAATCATTTTCCAGAAAAATTAATTCCACTATTCATTCATAATATAATCAACAAGAAAGCATTGCCAGTGTATGGGGATGGTTTGTATACACGTGATTGGTTGTATGTGATTGATCATGCACGTGCAATTGATTTGATCTTTCACAAAGGGAAAAATGGGGACACCTATAATATCGGAGGCTTTAATGAATGGACCAATATTGATTTAGTGAAAGTAATGTGTGCGCAAATGGATGTTAAACTAGGAAGAGCAAAAGGCGAAAGCGAAACCTTAATTACGTATGTGAAAGACAGGCCAGGACATGATCGTAGATATGCGATAGATGCTACTAAATTAAATAAAGAATTAGGTTGGAGTCCGTCGGTTACTTTTGAGCAAGGATTGGCTGCTACCATTGATTGGTATTTAAGCAATGGACCTTGGTTGGAAAATGTAACCAGTGGAGCCTACCAACAATATTACAATTCAATGTACGATAACAGATAAATATTGTACGTCAACAGCTAATGATAAAAGTTAATTAGATCAATGAAAATAGAAGCGACACCATTAAAGGATTGTTTTATACTACATGATACGGTGCATGGTGATGCGCGTGGTTATTTTTTTGAATCTTATCATCAAAAACAGTTTAACGAGGCTTCAGGCTTAACTATAAATTTTGTGCAAGACAATCAGTCCAGATCACAAAAAGGGGTGTTAAGAGGATTGCATATGCAATCAGGTGCTGCTGCACAATCAAAGCTAGTAAGGGTTTTGGAAGGAGCTGTTTTGGATGTAGCTTTAGATTTAAGAAAGGGGTCACCTACTTTTGGTCAACATTTTAGTATTGAGTTAACTGCAGATAATCATAAACAATTTTTTGTACCCAAGGGTTTTGCACATGGTTTTGTGGTGTTAAGTGATGCGGCTACTTTTTTTTATAAGTGCGATGAATTTTATGACCCTAGTAAAGAAGTGGGTATTATGTTCAATGATGCAGACTTAAATATAGACTGGAAAGTGCCCGCTAATGAATTACTGTTGTCAGCAAAGGATAAAATATTACCATCATTCTCACAATACAAGAACAGCTTAGAACAATCAAAATAAATTTACTATGAAGGGAATCATATTAGCAGGCGGTTCGGGTACTAGATTGTATCCTATAACTAAAGGAATCAGTAAACAATTGATGCCTATCTATGACAAGCCCATGATTTACTATCCTTTATCTGTATTGTTATTGGCTGGGATAAAGGAAATTTTAATTATTACTACTCCAGAAGACAATGATCAATTTAAAAGATTGTTGGGGGATGGTTCGGAGATAGGTTGTTCTTTTCATTATGCAGTGCAAGCTGTACCCAATGGATTGGCGCAAGCATTTGTCATTGGAGCCGATTTTATTGGAAAAGATAAAGTGGCTTTAATATTAGGAGACAATATATTTTATGGGGCAGGCTTTAGTAAACTAGTACAATCTTTTAATGATGTAAATGGTGCAGCTGTGTTTGCTTATGAAGTAAATGATCCGGAGCGATATGGTGTAGTTGAATTTGACGCGCATAACAATGCCATTTCGTTAGAAGAAAAACCAAAACAACCTAAATCCAACTATGCGGTTCCTGGATTGTATTTTTATGACAATCAAGTGGTGGAGATCGCTAAAAATATACCCGCCTCACCAAGAGGGGAGTATGAAATCACCGATGTAAATAAAGTGTATTTACAAAAGAAGCAATTACAAGTGGGTATTATGAACCGCGGTACGGCGTGGTTAGATACCGGCACCTTTGATTCTTATGCAGATGCTTGTGAATTTGTAAGGGTCATCGAAAAAAGACAAAGTCAAAAAGTAGGTTGTATCGAAGAGGTCGCCTACAGAATGGGTTTTATAGACAAAACACAATTAATGGTATTGGCCGATAAGTATGCCAAGAGTGGGTATGGGGAATACTTAAGAACTTTAAAAAAGTAAAGGATAGCCGCCTACTTTCACTTCATTTGTAGCAGACATTTTCTTTTTTTTAAAAAAATCATGAACAATTTTGATATTCTATTGTTTTATAGATATGTCAACGTATTCAATTAAGGATTTAGAGCAAATTTCAGGTATAAAAGCCCATACTATTCGTATATGGGAACAGCGCTATCAATTTTTACAGCCTTCACGTACTTCCACAAATATCAGAACCTATTCTTCCAGTGAATTGAAGACAATATTGAACGTTTCTCTATTAAATAAATATGGGTTTAAGATATCTCACATTGATAAGATGACGTCCGAACAAATGGAGGAAAAAATTCTTTCCATTAATCAAATGGATGCTCAAAAAGATAGAGTAGTCAATAACTTGATTAAGGAGATGGTATCCTTAAATATGGTAAATTTTGAACATCAATTAGACATTTATATAGCTCAAAAAGGCATTGAAAAAACCATTACAGAAATTATATTTACTTTTTTAGAAAGAGTAGGTATTTTATGGATTACCAATCACATCAACCCTGCACAGGAGCACTTAGCAACCAATGTGTTAAGGCAAAAAATTATTTATGGTATTGAAAAGTTGCCACCTGTATCTAAATATTCCAAAAGAGTCATCTTATTTTTACCAGAAGCTGAGTATCATGAAATTGGCATTTTGTTTGTACATTTTTTATTAAAGCAAAACGGAATTTACATCGATTATTTAGGCGCGAATGTGCCCATGGTAGATCTTGACTATTTAGTAAAGACCGTAAAAGTTGATTATTTGTTTTGCCATTTAACCTCGCCTGCCAAAAAGTTTAAATTTGATAAGTTCATAAGCCAATTGACAGAAATAAGTAAGGTATCTACTGTTGTTTTATCTGGTCAATTGATTCAAGAATATAAAGGGGTAATTCCTGCTTCTATTCAATTAAAAAGAAGTTTGGCCGAGACCATTCAATTCATCAACTCCATCTAGCCTATATTTCCCCGCTGGCTATTTACTTTTTCTGTCCTATTGGGTATTTATAGTCCTTTCATTAGAAATTGTATAAATAATTGTTAATCAATTGTTTAAATTTATTATTTTCGACTATTGATCTAATATATATTTAATTTCTCATGTTTGTTTAATTATTTAATAAATAAATTAAACAAAATAATCAATTCTAATCATAATTATGTTTAGCTTTATTGTCTTAAAGTTAAACAGAATTATATGTCAACTGCAGAATTCACCCTACTACTCACAGAAAATGCCGATTTTCTAAAGCCTTTTGCTATTAATTTGACCAAGGATCATGAGTCGGCTAAGGATTTATTTCAGGAAACCCTTTACAGAGCCTTGTCTAATAAAGACAAGTATAATGTAGGTACCAATATTAAAGCTTGGTTGTATACTATTATGCGTAATATCTTTATTAATGATTACCGTAAAAAAGCAAAACAATCGGTGGTGTTGGACAATTCTCCCAACGATTTTTTAATTGATCAAACTAGAACAAAGGTTTTGAATGATGGCGTGACTAACTTAAATTTGAGAGAAGTGAAGCAGCTCATTTATGACTTGCCTGAATTATTCAGAACGCCTTTTAATTTATATTTTGAAGGGTACAAGTACAATGAAATTGCAGACGAATTAAATGAGCCCTTAGGAACTATCAAAAGTCGAATTCACTTTGCTAGAAAAATATTAAAACAGAAAATTCAACGATACTAAACTATGTCCACCCTTTCTAAAAAAGCATTAGTGATTGGTGCTGGTTTTGCTGGCCTATCAGTAGCTACTTTTTTAGCAAAGAAAGGATGGTTAGTAACTGTTATTGAAAAACATAATTTACCTGGTGGCCGTGCAAGAAAATTTGAAGCCCAAGGTTTTACATTTGATATGGGTCCAAGTTGGTATTGGATGCCCGATGTATTTGAAAGATATTTTGCAGCCTTTGGAAAAAAAGTTTCCGATTTTTATAAATTAAAAAGACTAGACCCCTCTTACCGCGTATACTTTGACCAAACCCATTGGGATATGCCTGCTAATTATACCGAATTAGCAGCTTTATTAGAAAGTGTAGAACCCGGTGCTGCCAAGGCTTTAGATCAGTTCATGGAAGAAGCGAAGTTTAAATATGATATTGGTGTGGGTAAACTTGTTCATCAGCCAGGTATTTCATTAAAAGAATTCATAGACCTTGATTTAATAAAGGGTGTTTTTAAATTAGATGTATTTCAATCGATGAAAAAACATGTAGCTCGTTTTTTCAAACATCCCTATATTCAAACTTTAATGGAATTTCCGGTTTTATTTTTAGGAGCGCTTCCGCAAAATACACCTGCCTTATATAGTTTAATGAACTATGCCGATATTAAAGGAGGAACATGGTATCCAGAATTGGGTATGTATAGTATCGTGCAAGCAATGTATGATACTGCTATAGCACAAGGTGTTCAATTTCATTTCTCAGAAGAGGCTTTACAAATTGAGGTACTCAATGGAGTTGCTAAAACATGTTTAACCAAATCAAGTATTACAGGTGAACAAAAGCAGTACGAATTTGATGTAGTCATTGGTGCTGGCGATTACCATCATATTGAAACAAAATTATTAAATCCAAAATATCAATCCTATACGGCTAGCTATTGGGACACGCGAACCATGGCACCAAGTTCATTATTGTATTATGTGGGATTGAATAAAAAATTAACTGGGGTCACGCATCATTCTTTATTTTTTGATACCGACTTTGCTATTCATGGTAAAGAAATTTATACTGAACCTGGTTGGCCCACCAAGCCTTTATTTTATGCCTCAGTGCCATCAGCTACCGATCCCACGGTCGCACCAGCAGGTAGTGAAAACTTATTTTTATTAATTCCTGTGGCTGCTGGTCTAGAAGGCGATACTGAGGAAGTTCGAGATAAATATTTTAATGAACTCATTACGCGTTTAGAACAAAGATGGGGTCAATCTATTGCAGATAGTATTGTTTATAAAAGGTCCTTTGCGGTGTCTGATTTCAAGAGTGAATATCATTCCTTTAAGGGGAATGCCTATGGACTTGCCAATACACTATTACAAACTGCTATTTTAAAGCCTTCTTGTAAAAGTAAAAAGGTAAAAAACTTATATTATACAGGGCAATTAACCGTACCTGGGCCAGGGGTGCCGCCTAGTTTAATTAGTGGGGAAGTGGTAGCAGAGCTGATTGACAAAAATTATATAAATTTACAACCTAGAAATGTCTGATTTAAAGCTATATAATGAAGTCACTGGTTTAAGCAGTAAAACAACTACGCTATTGTATAGCTCTAGTTTTTCATCTGCTATTAAATTACTGCATGCCGACTTACGTCAGCCCATTTATGATATTTATGGTTTTGTAAGATTTGCCGATGAAATAGTTGACACTTTTCATGAATTTGATAAAGTCAGTTTATTTGCACAATTTAAAAAAGATACTTACTTAGCCTTAGAACAAGGCATTAGTTTAAATCCCATTTTACACCGTTTTCAATTAACTTATTCAAAGTATAAAATTGACCATTCTTTA
>Ga0304729_1001605_pt1 | contig 14613 bp, 15 predicted proteins | sample C_131016_MF_Meta_FD_190475 | JGI IMG/M metagenome (GOLD analysis project Ga0304729, IMG submission 190475) | Freshwater microbial communities from Lake Croche, Canada to study carbon cycling - C_131016_MF_MetaG (v2) (version 2) | ecosystem: Environmental > Aquatic > Freshwater > Lake | place... | reverse complement strand
CACCCCCTGTGAACGCACCATCGCTTGATGGCAAAACAGTCCAATTAAGGGCGTACATCGTGATGGATGCGATTGTCTGTGAGTTGTTTACTGTGTAAGTTCCTGCGCCACCAGTACCCGTACCCAACGCAGTAATGATGGTTTGTGTAGTAATGCCAGCGCCTTGGATGGTCTGACCGACATACAAAGTACCACTAGCAACAGATGCAACAGTTAGCGTAGTTCCAGATATGGCGGCAGTAATTACAGCGCCAGGACTTGATGTGTACATCTGGCTAGAAGCGATTGATTGCGACAACCCAAGGGTATATGTACCCGTTCCACCAGTTCCAGTTCCCAAAGCCGTTATAACTGTCTCTTGAAGTGCGCCAACAGCAAATAGGTTTTGACCAACAGCGATAGTGCCAGATTTAACAGAAGTAACAGTCAAAGTCGTGCCAGAAGTAGAGCCTGTAAACACAGCGGCAGTCACAGTAGAAATGCGCCATGTATAGCGATATGTGCCGTCTACGATATAAGCGTTGATTCCGTTGTCAGAAATGGTGACGCGACCCGTTGTAGTGTTTAACTGCCCAATCATTGTGGGAGTCAAAAGGCTGTTAAACACATAGACATAAGCGCCACAAACGGCAAGCATCCTTGTGCCACCAGATAGCGTTCTAAGCCCACGAACCTCTTGTTGGTTGGGCAAAATGGCTTTAATCGTCAGACCTGGCGTTGGGTATAGCGCTACCACCCCTCGGTCACCAGGCTGTTTAAGTGGGTCAACTTCTGGAAGAAAGTTTATACACTCATTCGAGTCTTGGTAAACCGAAGTCGCTGGGTAGGAGGGGCCAACAAAGCCAAAGTCTGCCATTAAGTAAATCCACCATTTAATATAAACCCTGCATCTTTGGCGCGACCAACCAGTAATGAATCTGGGTATCTTGCAGTTTGCAATGGTGACATATTGGTGCGCTTGAGGGTTGCTTTTGCTTGTGCGGCAAAAGCGTTAATCATGGCAATTTGAGTTTGTGAGGCTTTGCCATACATAGGCATTAAACGCTCTGCCAAGCACCATCTGAGGCACATTGAATAGCCTTGTGGCAACGCGATGTTGTCGTACAAAGTGTTGTATCTGCTAAAAATGGTGTTAGCAAACATGTGCATCTCGCCCTGTGAGGGGTTTGGCCACACAAAGAGGTTTCCCGTATCAGCGCCAGCATTGAAATACAACGCTTTTGGCCACGGGCCATTCAGCGTCTTTAGACCAATCATCTCGTAATCTTCTAACGCCAAAATAGATATTGGGTAATCCAATCCACCGCTTACGATGGGCATACCATTTGAGTTAGTGTTAATACGAACAAAAGCAGAGTTAATACCCAAAGGCTTTTCGTAGTAAGCAGTTATTGTGGTTGATGAAACTGTCTGGCTAATGTCCAGTTGATAAGTACCAACCTCATTTACATTACCGCCAGCGCCCGTCAAAAAGTCCACAATCTTTGTGCCTGCTGTGATTCCTGTGCCTTTAAGGGTTTGCCCTTGTGCCACAGCGCCAGAACCAATAGCGGTAACAGTTAGCACATCACCAGTAATTGAGCCTGTGAAAGATGCACCAATGAAGTTTGCGGTAGACGCTACGGGGCCAATCGTGTATTGGGTCTGCCCCGCAATGACTGGGAAGATAATCTCAGTCACATTAAATACCATCATGTCCTCATTTGACCATTGGTCAATGAGGTCGTTGAGCATATCCAGAGCGTCTGTCGCGGCATCCGAAGTCGGTGTTTCACCAGCCTCTAAAGCGCCTATGTCTTTTAATGCTCTGCTAATAATGTCGATGGGCTGAGTCATGGTTTATCCAAGATTTACTGTAAAAACCTGAGCAACCCATGGCAATTTAACCTTGTCTTTTTCAAGATTAGCAAGTTGTTCCTCTAGGCGTGATTCTATGATATTTACGCCTTCTCGCATAGAGTCAGCCTTAACCCAAGCAATGACATCTTCTTCCTTTACTTCTAGCAAAGGCTTACGCAAAACGGGGTCTCCAAACTTCCAATAGCCCTCGGTTTCTACTGTGGTGTCTAAATGACGCGCTAAAACGCTGTACTTGACTTCTGTAATCAGCCCGTCAGTAGCGTCAATTTCGTGTATTTTCCATTTGTGGGTAATCATTTAGGAAACTCCTCTTTTACTGCTTGTATAGCCGATTTCCAAGCGTCTAGCCCTTGGTGATAGATTAAATCTAGTTGGTCTGCAATGCTTGGATAGGCTTGTTGGCGTTTGGCTATGTAGGCATGAGCATCTATGTAGGCTTGAACTGCTGACTCGTCATAGGTAACGGGGTTGCCATTAGCGTCAAAAGCATCGTCACCACGGATAGTAACGACATTGTTATGCGTTGCAATAATTGCTTGATGTTTGTTCATGCCGCAATCTCCATAAGTGTTAATGTAGAAGTTGTTGCATTAGAAGAATAATCATTTATTCTTGCGGCATTTCCCGCAGAGGTGCTTGCTAGTCTAATGGTATAACTTATTGCACTTGTCGTTGCTGGAGAATCAAGATATGTCAAACTTGAAGAACTATATACAATATTAGATGCATATTGAGCAAGATACGCTAAAACTGTTCCAGCATTGTTATTTAAAGAAACATTAAGATACCCTGTCAATCCATTAGCATTACAAAGTATTAAAACTTTGTTAGAAGCGTTTGATGGCGTAATCGTAGTTGTTAATACTGTTGTAAATGATGTTGATGTAGTTGATGTATAAGTATTTACTAAAGTACTTACAACTTGCAAAACCTTACCAGAAGATGCTTGCACCGCAGATGTTCCACCCGCTGTTACTGGGAATGTGATACCAGCCGTTCCATCCAATGTAAGTGCCATTATTTGCTCTCCAAGGCCACCACACGGGCGGTTAGTGCGTCATTCTTTGCTGAAAGTTCTTGTATAGCCGCTGTTAGTGTTGCTACTAGGAATGATGTGTCAATGCCTTGATATACGGGGTTTCCGTGTTCATCTACTGCATCTTTAGAACCAGTTACACATTCTGGTACTACTGCTTGCAGTTCATGTGCAATAAAACCTTGACTAGCAGAACCATCAATTTTCCATTTATATGTAACGGGTTTTAATTGTGAAACAGTATTTAATGCACCCGTCATAGGTGCAATGTTTTCTTTTAAGCGGTGGTCAGAAGATGTGTTGTAAGCAGTAGAAGAAGCGCCAGGAACAATAGTTCCAACAGTTGAACCAGCAACATTATTAAAAACCATGGCATTGAAACTATCAGTTACTGATGCTTGAATTCCCATTCCCCATTTAGAGGCTGGATTAACTTTTAGATTTATATAAGCCGCAGAACTAACAGCACTTGTAGTCCCCACCAGCAAGTTACCGCTAGAGTCGATACGCATACGCTCTGTTGTAGAACTATTTGTACCGCTAGTTCCAAAAGTTAAAGCCGCCCCGTTTTCATAAGCAGAAAACTCATAGTTTCCGCTAGATAAACGACCTATGCGACCATAAATAGAAGCGTTATAAGAAAACTGCGCCTGTGCAGTTGTAGTATTAAGAATGTCAAGTTTGCTTCCTGGCGAAGCAGTACCAATCCCCACATTCTGTGAAGTATCAATAGTTACTGCCGTAGTAGTTCCATTAGATGCAAGTGTTAATGCGCCAGCAGAAGTTACTTTTCCAGCAAAAGTAGCGTTTTGACTAGTATCAATAGTTACTGCCGTAGTGCCAGCAGTTTGTAGTGCTAATGAGCCAGAATTGTCACCAGTAGCAATAAAGCCACCCGCCCCCGCAGTAGAGGCATTAAGCGTAGTTGTCAATTTGTTTCTCCTTGCAGTTGTCAAAATGCCACCTAGGCATTGCTGTTACCCCGCCTTGCTTACTGCAATGAGGACAAGTAATTATTTCATGTTTACGCCCTTTATGGGCATTACTTAACGATTGCCGACCAGCATCAGACAATACAGTTCTTGGTTTGTTTGCTTTGATTTTGGCAATAGTTTCTGCCGTATGTTTTATGCCTTTACGATGACTTGGTTTGCCAATCTTGGCATCACTTAGTTTTTGCTTTACATCATCAGGCGTTTCCATGCCTTTATTCCATGCAGTTTTAAACAAAGAAATTTGCTTCTTAATAATGCCTTTTCCTTTGTTTGGCGGTGTTTTACCAAGACCATACTGGTTTCCATAAACAGAAGGAGGTTTCCCCCCGCCTTTGGTTATATTCCAACCTATTTCGTTCTGCGCTCTTAACTTTGTTTCAATCATCAAACAATAGGCTTCATCAGCAATTAACAATACTTTTTTGATAAGAGCATCCCAACCATATTTTTTTATAGCATTTCCAAGATGAGGGTTTTGTGCTTCACGCTTGTGGCGATTCCATCTAGCACGAACATTATTGGACACACCAATGTATCCCTGACTGAACATATCTGTATGGTCAGGGTGGTGAATCCAATAGACGCTAGATGTCATGCTAATTGTTCCTCAGTTGGTCTAGCAATGGTTTGGTGTTCCCACTTGGCTATGTAATCGCCTTTGCCATCAGAGTCGTTTTGTAGTGTGATTACAGTCATAAAGTCATGTTCTGTAAGTTCTGGGTATAGGGTTTTGATTTTTTCGTATAGCATCATGCGCCCCTAATCATTGAGCCAGTAAACCAAGTTGCAATAGTGCTGTTTGTTCCAATAGATATACTTCCGCCACTTATTTGTAATCCATATATTTCTACATAATCAGTAGAACCATTGAAGTAAAGCACAGTAGAAATAACGGGTCTAATGCCATAACTTACATTTAATGGCATTTGCGAACCACTTTGCCATTCGTTACCATTTTTATATATTGCAACTGATGCAATTCCAGTAGCAGATGAAGGAAAATTTAAACCAGCGTTTATTTGGTAATAACCAGAAATAGTTGGTGTAAAACGGCTAGATGCAAAATTGTTGTTTGTATCAAAATCTTCAACTTGAAACAAAACTTTTGTAAGAGTATTGTTTGAAATGCTTTGGCTTGCATTGTTATATGCGCTAAACGCTGGCATATTGCCACTAACCATCACAGTACCAGTTGCGGCTGGTAGCGTTAGCGTAGTAGAACCAGACACGGCTGGCGCTTGTAGCGTTATCGTTCCGCTTGTGTCTCCAGCAATAATTACTTGACTCATGCTTATCCTTTAAAGAACAATCCAACGCTGTCCAGATGTGACTGTTACTGCTTGACCGCTTGCCACAGTTATCGGGCCTACCGAGAATCCGTTATTGCCGCTTGCTATTGTGTAACTTGCGCTTACTGTCGTGCCGTTAATCAATATGCCGTTTGATGCAATAACTTCTGGGGCGGTCAATTCGCCTGTGCTTGGGTTGTACTTGTACTTTGTAGAACTTACATACTCCGTACTTACAGTACCACTTGTAGCGTTAGCAAACAATGGATAGCGCGTGGCGTTTGTGGTTGTATCGTCACTAATCGTTACCGCAGTTCCAGCCGTTGCCCAAGTGAAAGCCGTTCCACTCCAAGTCAATGCTGTGCTTGCCGTGGTTGGCGCTACAACAAAAGAAGTCGCGCCAACGCCCGTTTGGTAAGGAATCTGGTTAGCCGTTCCACCACCGATGTTTGTTGCGGTCGTTGCGGTTGTCGCAGTTGTAGCGGTAGCCGCGTTGCCACCAATAGACAAACTAGAAGCCGTACCTGTAAGACCCGTACCCGCGCCAGAGAACGATGTAGAGGTTAAAACGCCCGTAGAAGGGTTAAATTGGTACTTGGTAGAGGATACATACTCTGTCGTTAGATTACCGCTTGTAGCGTTGGCATACAGAGGGTATCGGGTCGCATTAGTAGTCGTATCGTCTGTGACTGTTGCATACGATGTTGGCGTTGACCAACTAGGTGCGCTTGAGCCGTTAGAGGTTAGAACTTGACCAGTAGTGCCAGCAGTAGTTACCGCCAACGCTGTGGTAGTAGAGCCATAAACTATGCCACCAGCAACAAACAAAGATGATTGTCCTGTGCCACCTCGGTTATAGGCAATAACATTGCCGTTCCATGTGCCAGAAGTGAATGAGCCAGCGTAATCAAATGTATTGGTTGACCAAGAAACATTGGATGGGGCAAAGTTATGCACATCCCATGAACCCGCGGCTATTGAGTTACTCAGCAAAATTACATCAACATAACCGCCCGATTGGATGGTTGCGACAGTCGTGCTTGAGTTGTTTTGGACAACAATCGTTCCACTTGTTTGGTTGTTGTTAAATGTGTAGTTAGCGCCATTAGCCAATGTGGTGGCATCTGGCAATTTATAAGTCTGACCGCCCGAACCAGTTACTACATAGTTAGGCACAGAAGCAACAGTAAGCACAGTTGTTGTGCCTGCCGCGGCAACATTAGAAAACCCTTCGCTTACAGCGTTTGCGCTAATGTTTACGCTTGCATCTCTTAAAACTACCGAGTTAGCACCAGTTGACGCTGTTACACCAGTTCCACCATTTGCCACATTAAGCGTTCCAGACAATGTGACCGCGCCCGTTGTGTTACTCGAAGGCGTGAAACCCGTTGTACCAGCAGAGAATGTGCTTACAAAGTTGCCAGATAAAGCACTTGTAGGAATTGTTGTAGACGCTGTTACCGCGCTACTGCCATTACCATATAGATAGCCCGTCAAACTGCTTGTAATCAGCGTTCCAAGCGTTGCCGAGCCACCAGTAATCGCTACTGAATTGGCGTTTTGGGTTGACATTGTGCCAAGCCCAGAAATATCCGTGTTCGGTATTGTTGAAACAGTCGTAAAAGCGGTTGTTCCGCTTGCTTTTACATAACCAGCACTAAAAGTCGTTGCGCCAGTACCGCCATAAGCAACACCGATGGTCGATGCGTTCCAAGTGCCTGCGGTTAGCGTTCCTACGCCCGTAATGCCTGTGTAAGAGCCAGAAATTCGTGCTGTGTCTATCGTGCCAGATGTAATCTGATTCGCGGCAATCGCAATGCTTGTGTTAGTTACCGATGTAACTTGACCACTAGCGTTGGTGACAAATACTGGAACGCTTGATGCCGAGCCATAAGTGCCTGCTGTTCCTACGGGCGTGATACTGAATTGAAAGCCAGCAAGGGTTAGCCCTGTTCCAGCCGTATAAATTGCGTTGTTCGAGAATTGAACAAAAGTAACGGGCGTAGTTCCTAGAGTGCCACCAAGTTGGTTTGTGTCAACCCAAGATGAGCCACTCCACACAGTACCAGAAATGATGAAAAGGTAAGCCGCGACTATCTCTGTCCATACATTTGCATCATCTGAACGCACCCAAGCAGTAGCAGAAGCCACATAAATGCCGTTTTCAGCGCCAGAAGTTTGGTTTTTTACAAGAATTCTGTTGCCAGCAGTTAGCGTAGCAGTCCAATCACCATTTGCTTGTACAGCGAGACCAGAAAGCGTAATGTTTCCAGTTGTGGTGAAGTTTGCTGGTTGTTTAAACGATAAACCCTGTGATGTAGCGTCTACATAAGCCTTGTTTGCTATGTCAGTTGACGCGCTTGGGCTTGTAAATATCGTTCCAGTATTAGTGGTGATATTTGTAAATACTCCCGTTGAAGGAGTAGTTGCACCAATAGTCGTTGAATCTATCGTGCTATTTGTGATTACTAGCCCAGATTGAAATGGGCTAATAGTCGCTAAGAATGGCTGACCCTGACCAATAAATGTTTGAAAAACCCCGTCAACCGAAAAGTACGCTTGAACGGGGAGTAAATTTTGTATAACAGAATTGGCAGGGTTAGCCATACCGCCCCTTTAACTTTGATAGACAGAAGGCGTTACATACATGATGCCAGCAGTACCAGAATTGGATTTTGCTGTTAAGTAGTATGGGGTAACTGGTGTTGCAACAATTAAAGGTCTTGTCATGCCAGCAGGCAAAACAAAATCTCCATTTGTTCCATCAACAGGAAAGACGGGCGCGCCTGGGTCGGTCGTTCCCCACTTCACCGCAATAGGGCTTGCACCCGTATTAAGGAAAGATGTGTAGTTCACTTGGTCGTTGGTAGCATCATCAATCAAAACCGCCGCGTGTGCGGTAGAAGTAACTGATAACGCTACTGTTTGACCAGCAGTTCTAAGAACAGATGAGCCAGCCATGATTAAGCCGCATTAGTTGCTGGTGGCGTTCCATCTGGGCGTACCACTTTAAAGTAGTAAGTACCAGCCGCAGGCGTAATCGCAGTAGCACCGCCAGAAGTGTTCTGAAACTGTACTGTCAGACTATTGTCAGCAGTTATATCGCAGTTAGTAATGGCAATATCTTTAGTTTGATTACCAGCATATTGCATGAAATACACAATATCGCTTGCTTTTAATCCAGCAATAGGAAAGGCTTGCAATGATTGGGTGGTGCTAGTAACTAAAACTGCGGGAGTGAGTGAAGGGGCAATAACAAACGCTTCGAGAATGTTGCCACGGGTGACAGTCGTAGATGACATGGTTATTCCTTAAAAGAATGGGTTAATTGTATCTTAAAAGCGAAAAAAGCCACCCCTTGTGAGGATGGCTTCTCTCTATTTATCCCCGATTAAAACTCGGAGAAATCGTACCCGTAAACAAAGATGTCAACAGTACCGCCAGAAACGGCTGTGCCAACTTTTACATACAAGGTTTGTGCTGACAAGTTAGTAGTCTTTGTTCCTGCTACTACTGTGGCGTTAGTCACATAAGCAGAAGAAGTGTTGCTAGTCAACGATGCGTTAGTAACGACTTCAGTACCTGTTCCTGCTGGTGCAGTCCAAATAGCCAATGCGCCGCCGCTAACATCTTTGTTTGCGTTGGTAATGGCTACATTCTGGATGCTGTAAGAACTGGTATTGAAAACGGGAAGAGTAACGCTTGAATCACCAGTAGCGGAGATTGGCACACCACTAGCGAAAGCCAAAAGGCGAATCGCTTGGTTCGTTGCCAAATTGCTTGGGTGAATTGTTACTGTACTTGCTGGGCCTGGATTTGCCATGATATTTATTCCTTAAAAAAAGTTAATGATTAAGCGGCAACGCGGCAAGCCAACTCAGGGTAGAGGGGGGCCCAGCCGTATAGAACATCCAAACGGGTTGGAATACTATCATTGTTAATTGTATACTGGCGTACTACTCTTAAAGACAAACCTATATCTTTATCACTAGCGCGACCAGCAAAATGGACACCTTCTGGCAATTCCAAGTCGGCCATGGCCACTGTAAATGCGTTCTTGTGCATGATGATGTTCTGTGGTGACACAGTTCCTGTGCTGTTGAACTGAGTGATAGCGGCGGTAGCAGAAGTTGTCGGGATAGACACATTCTGGAACTGACCAGCGGTAATCACAGCAGGAGACACAACGACAGAGCCAGAAGCACCAGAAGCGATAGCAACAGTTGTTTTCACAACGAAGTTACGCAACTTGTTAGAGCCATAGGCTTGGCGGTTTTGTGGGTTGACAGCAAACACACCAGCGATAGTGAAAGTATCACCAGCGTTGAGGTTCAAAGTACCAGTGTTAGCGGCTGTAACAGTAATAGTGCTTGAAGATGCCCAACCAGAGGTCAAGAATCCAGTAGCAGTAGTAGTTGCAACAGAGCCAGTCACAGTAGTTGTGCTGTTGTTACCAAAGGTCTGAGACACAATATTTTGGTCAAGACGCCAACGCATACCCGCGCTGTCTGTTCCCATCAAACCTTTTTTGTATTGCTCACTAATTTTGTCATTAGGAACAAACAAGCCTTTCAAACTGTCAACGATAGTTGCAGATGTAAAGGGTTCAACGATACATGAACGGCGACCATCGCGGGGTGCGGCTTCGCTATCCAAGTAAGCGCCAGCAGTCAGATAGGTAATCAAACCAGTTGGCGGTGTACCAGCAGTACCAACGATGTTGGCGGTCTGCAAGGTAGCCATTGCCAAGCCGTCTCTATCTATCTTATTTGCTATGGCGGCCACGGCCGGTTTCAACACGCGGTCAGAGAACATATCCAAAGATAATGCCAAATCTTGCGTAGTAAACTGAGTTGACACTTGAAACTGAGTCGAAAGTGTTACTGGCACAGAAGTTTCATTAAAATCTTCCACCACTAACTGCGGCCCGATTGCGCCTACAAAACGACCTGGTCTGCGGACATTGACAGTTGCGCCAATTTTGGCCCCAACTACGGCGAACTGGTCATCGTAATTGCGGTCGACCTCGCCCGTAAATGTGAGTTCGTTTTCCAAAACCATCAACGCTTCGTTTGTGATTTTCGAGATGGTCAATAAATTATTTGCCATTTCATTTCCTTAAAAGTTTAAAAAAGATTAGGTTTAGCGAATCTTTCCCGCCCTGCGAGCCTCTTTCCATGCTTGAAATGTTCCATGCCATTCGCCATTAGCGGACATGGGCGTATCAGCAGGGTTAGACCCTCTCAGCGGTTGGATTGGCGCTGGTGCTTTACTTCGAGTAATCGGTGCGGTTTGTGGCGCTGTTTCCTTTGCTTCAAACCTTGCCTCTAACTTTCCTATCTCTCTTAACGCTTGTTTAGGATTCAACCCTGCTATGCGCTTTGCTACATCGTCATTCTCAGCCAGATGGTAGAGGATTTGTGGCCCCACATCGCTCTCAAGAATTGCATCACGAATGTCATCATTTACGACCACATCACTAGATGCCACTATGTCATCAAAGTCTGGCATAGACGCTTTGGCTTGTTGCACTTTACTTGCCCAAGTCTCTATGACCTTTTGGCGTTCTAGCGCTTCTTTAGCCTCTGCGTCTTGCTTTCGCATCTCACCGATTCGCTTGTCTGCTGTGAACTCTGCTAGAGCCTTCGCATATTCAAACGCATCGTTGAACTGACTGGGTTGTGGTTCTTCATCAACTTTAGGCGCTTGTGGCGCTGGCTGTCTCTCAAGAACCGCTAAACGGGCTTCTAAGGCTTCCCTTGCTGAACGCTCTTGTTGCGCTTCTTTTCGCGCTTCTTCGCGTTGCTTGGTTATCTCAGAAAATCGTCTTTCGAGTTTCGGATTCGCTTTAGGCTTTTCCTCTTGCTCTTTTTCCTCGATTTCTGGTTCACTCCGTTCCGCTTCCTCTGTTGGCTCTGCTTGCACAGCCTCAACTTCGGGTTGGTCGGCTAAACCTAATCTATTTGCATAAAACTCTTGCGAGTTTTCGCTAGTCAATACTTGACCAGCCTCTTTGTCAGACATATCGCTGTCCCTACGGATTTACCCAGTTAACCTAACTGGTAAGGTTTGGTGGCAAATTTACCACTTTATTGTTGCTGTGTCAAAGGATTAGCCCCTTGCGCTATATCTTCTGCCGCGAAAAGCATTGATTTGTTTTGTTCGGCATTTCGTTTGTCAATTTCAGCGTTAAGCCTTGATGTGTCCATGTGGTGTAACAGCAAGTCCGTGATTGCTTCAATCTCAATCTTGTTCTGCGAGGTGATGGCGCGGGTGTTTTGGTCGTTGACCTTAACTTCTGCCATCGTCTCGGTGTTGTGTGCCTTGGCGGTTTGGCGTAGCAATTCGCGCTTAGTCTCGTTGTCTTGCTTGACTTGCTCGATGTCACCGCGCTGTTGGATAAGCGTTGTCATTGCTTCCATTTGCTGTTGCATTTGTTGCATTTGCTGTTTAGCCTGCGCGATTTGCATCTGTACTTGTGGCGGTATATCTGATTTCTCATCAATCTGAGCCAACGGGTTAGACGCGGCGAGGCGGTCAGCGATGATGTCAGCGCCTGGGAAGTCCATGTTACGGAACACCAAGTCACCAGCAATGTTGAACAGTTCTGGCTTAGACAGCAGAGGCATCATTGCATCCACGGCTTCTTGACGCTTGCTGTTGTAGCCTGGGCCTGTTTCCATCACCACATCGTATTGACCGATGGATGTGTTGTTCAAGATATTGCCGACTGCATCGCGCTGGTTTAGGGGCAACATATCTGGCTTGCCATCCTCACCAATGATTCGCAAAATACGCGCTGTGTCATATATCTTAGGGATTAAGTCAAGACATATCTTGCCAATGTGGGCAATAGAACGGGTTAGGTTGTCGTAGTAGTCGTAGTTGGTTAGGTCGACTTGTTGTTGCTGACCATTGAGCGCTTTACCAGAGATATTTCCTTGACCTAGTTGTGCTGGGTCAAAGATGCCCATAATGCCTTTTATGTCATCTGCCACCATACCAGCCGCCGCCATCGTTCCCGCAGGCGGTGGTTCTGGTTGTAGGCGTTGTGGAGGTGGCGCTGTTCTGCCTTCAATGTCTGTTTGCTTGTAGCGCAACAGCGGGAATGACTTGATGTTGGCTTGCGCCCAGTCGTTCTCATGTCCCTCGTCTTGACCCTCTGCCATAACCCACTTGGCTTTTGGTGCGAGAGCGATGGATTCGGTAATTGAGGTTTGCCAGAAGTTATACATTCTCTGGCTGTCTTTGGCGTAGCGCACCATGCCAAACTTCTTGCGCTTGTCACCAATGACCACATGACGCCCGTAAACAGGAACAATAGGGATGTAACGGCTTGCCCAATCTCGCTCTTCGATAACCTCAATAGCGGTTAGTTTCTTGTACTTGATGGTCTTTTTAAACGATTCGCGTGTGTCAATGACTGTAATACCAGCCATAGCAAGGCGGTTGAAGAAGTCTTTGTCATCAGCAAAGGTGCTAGAACCATCGCTCAATAGGTATAACTTAGCCTTTTCACGAACTGTGTAGTAATACTCTGCTAGGCGTATATCTTCTTTTGTAATCCATTCTGATTGGCTATCACCCGTACCGCGCTGGGTGAACGATGTGCCGTCATCATTGTCTGGGTACATTGAGCGGAACACTTCTTTGCTCATCATTGTGGTGATTAAGCATCTCTCAGCGTCTGAGCCGTCTGGCAATATTGAATTAGGGTCAAAGTAAACAGTAAACGGGTTGTCTACTGGGTCAATATATATTTCTTGGTCAAACGAATCCTCAGACACATAGTCTGTGCGGACACGCACATAACCCCATCCCATCCTCACAGCATAGTCAAAGGCGTTGTCATAGGCGTGGTCTGCGTTGCTGTTGACTTCAATGTGTCGGATGATGCCTTGTATGTCGTTGGCTTCCACCATCTGTTCGTGCGTATTGGTAGCGTGAACTTTGATGCGTGGGCGTTGCTGGCGCTGTTGGTTAGCAACTTGACGGCAGTAGCCATCTAATTTATTGATAGTAAGAATTGGGCGTGATTCAAGATTACGACTGTTTTGTAGTTCGATTGGCCATTGGTCACCAGATACAAACTTTAAATCTTCTAACGCCTCTTGGCGGTTCATTGTGTCTGCATCATTGCAGAACTTGAGGAACTCAATCGCCTCGGTTATTACTGGGTCAAAGTCATCCATATTTATCCCATCCAGCCGAGAGGCTGACCATAGTTTTGTTGCTGAACCTTGCGCCTTGGCTTGGGTTCGTTAATCATCAGTCCGATATATCTAAACGCATCCGCGCCATGACTGTACTGGTCGTGTAGCGGTTGACGGCTAAATTGCCCCGTTTCTGGGTCAACATCGTACCGATAATGTCTTAGGCATTGTAGACCATCGTGGCAATTTTCCCTATCAAACCAGCAGTTTCTGAATATGGTTCGCGCCGCGTTGATGCTGTCGGCTATCGGAGTACGCTCGATGATTCTTGTTTTATGTCCCGCCGCCCTAACAATTTCTTCTATGGATTTGCCGTTGCTTGCCAAGGTTTTGTTCTGTGCATCGTGCGGTAGCCACAGCGTGTCAAACATATACCCATAGGTTTGCAACAAGGCTAAGTAGTGGCTAATAGTCTTTTGGTTATCTTCGTGATAGCGGATAAGGCGCGTTTCCATGCCTACAAATTGAAGTATCCAAAAAGCCGTACTGTCTGCCCAGCCTAAATCAAAAATTACATGGCAAGGCTTTGTAGGGTCATAGTTGACCTTTGTAATGCGGTCATCTAACTCCGCTACTTGTATCTCGTTGGCAAAAATAGCGCCATCTACTGTAAGTCGACATAAGCCTTCCCATACTGTCTGGTAAGCGCTTGGGTCACGGCTCTTTAGCGAGTCTTTCTCTAACGCCAGCACTTCGGGAAACCAAGGATTGTCTGACCAGTTAATCTTTTGGACTACGGCTTGCTCTGGGGGTCTGACCACAAAGCGCTGATAAGTTTCGTCTGTTTCTAACTCTGGGTTAAAGGTAATCCATATCTCAGAACCTTCTTTGCGGATGGTCGGTATTAGCGTATTCCAACTATGACGGGAAACTGTCTGCGCTTCCTCAACCCAACAGTAATCAACACCCTCATAGGATTTGACATTCGCCACATTGTTCTTCAGTCCTACAAAGGCGAACTCTGTGCCGTTCTTGCCTCGGATGGAACTTTGGGTTATCTCATAGAACCCATGCAAGTTCATCAGTTCTATCTGGTCGCACAGTAACTTGTGGACAGAATCCTTGATTGAGGTCTGATACTCACGGGCGCATAGCACTCGGATTTGGCTCTTAGCGCCCAGTATCAATAAAGCCTTGGCCGCGCTGTGCGACTTCCCGGCCCCTCTTCCCCCGTAATAGACTTTATAACGCGCCTTGTCGAACAGGCTTGCCATCTTTAC
>Ga0304729_1001603_pt1 | contig 14626 bp, 19 predicted proteins | sample C_131016_MF_Meta_FD_190475 | JGI IMG/M metagenome (GOLD analysis project Ga0304729, IMG submission 190475) | Freshwater microbial communities from Lake Croche, Canada to study carbon cycling - C_131016_MF_MetaG (v2) (version 2) | ecosystem: Environmental > Aquatic > Freshwater > Lake | place... | reverse complement strand
GGGCAGCGGCTGAGCGATTTCAGCCGCAATTTGTGCCAGGCGTTGGGCGCGGGCTTGGTCCTGCATCTGGACCCGAATGGCGCGCACGCGGGCAGCTACGGCGGCTTCGGCGTCGCGCACAATGACGTGCCGGGGGCAAAGTCGCTCGTTCTCGGCATTGGCGTGGCCGCACCAGTGGCCCCACACTGGGGCTGGGCCGCCAATAATGTGCTCGCACTGCCCGGGCACGACGGGCGGCATCCGGGCGGCGATCGGCGCGTGCATGCCGCAGTGGTCGCGGTGCATGGCGTGCCCGGGCATGTTGAGAACCTGGTGCTCGCAGGGGCGGTGGTCGGCCTGCTTGATGAAGTTGCAGTTCTGGAGGGGCATCTTGGCAGTTGGTGAGAAGAGAAGAAGAGTCTAGGGGCTCTGGATTCTGCCGTGCCCCCCAAAAATCCGTTTTCTGATGTGGCTCAAATATAGCCGTTGAGCATTTTTTCCGCATCGTCATAGCTGGCGAGCTTTCGGTAAGCCAGCTGCCCAACCAGCCGCCCGAAGACGGCCGGCCGCGAAAATGCGTCGACCGTGGAGTTCAGGAAGGTCGCAAACTCTCGGACCGAGAGGTTCTGGTCGTGCCGTCCGCGGAAGGTCTCGCGGAGAGCCAGGTTAAAGCTGGGGTAGACATCATACGACACAATGGCTTGAAGGATTACGTCGAAGTCAACGAAGGGCAGGGTCTTGTCCATAGTGTCTGACATTGCATCACCCGACGAAATCCGTTTTTCTAAAAACGAATGGGGCCTTCCCAACGTGGGGAAGAGCCAGTGGTTACCATGGCACTCAACATCGACAACGCACTTTCCGACACGACGGAGGACTTCCCCGGCTACACTGCACACTACACCAAGACGGATGGACTCTGGCTAGTTCACTTCACGGGACCTAAGAACCAAAAGATTCTGATTGAGGTTCTGATTCGCGATGGTGGCATCGTAATGTCCATCCTCAACTCCAAGAACATGAATCGGACGGAGATTGAGAACCTCATGAACGTGTTCACAAGCCACCTCGAGATCATACCCGGGTAGGCATCTTGTCAGCGACAACCTTCTCGAGCTCGATCTTGATGGGAACAAACACCTTACACTCATGCACCTCTGGGGTGCGACACTTCACACAAAACATTCCAGGGCATTGGCAGTTGAAGATCAAATGCGTCCTCTTTTTACACTGAGAACACTTAGTGAGAGGCATGGGGTGTTTATGCCTGCCTTTAGACTTTTCGTTTCCTAGAAGCAAGATGCGGAGGGTCACATACATGACTCGGGTGGACGACGATGTCGACTATCCACATGATGAGTTTGCGACCCTGGTTCAAATGTATTTAGCGGATCCTAACGGATGGGAGGCGCATGGATACAGTTTCAAGATGGTTAAGAAAAACCCTCACGTGACAATTCATCTGACATCACCGAAGAATATCGTGAAACTATGCGGTCTTCCCAATGATCTATCGTGCGCGATTCTTGGTGGGGATACGATGTATCTGAACGCCACCCGGTGGATGCACGGGGCATCCAAAAGCGGTCAGAAGTTAGATGGCTATCGTCAATACATGGTCTCACATGAGATGGGTCACATACTAGGTCATGGGCATGCGAAGTGTCCTGGACGTGGACAACCCGCACCGATTATGATGCAACAGACACTTGGATTGAATGGTTGTGAACCGAATACCAGAATTAGACCTAAGGATAGTAATGCTTGAACATGTTAGATCGCATGATACAGATATCGACCTTTGTTGGGTCCATTTTGACGATCGGGATATTATACATTACCGCCTTATTATAGATCACGTTCTCCGTGTTCCAACTCTTATTCATCATGGTTTCCAATTCCGTGAGATTGCGCCAGCACCAGATGTTCTTTATCGTAGCATACGTTCCGATTCCAAACCAATCATCACATCTATCTGAACGCGAAACGTAGCAGGTCTTAGCCCTTTCCAATAGTTCTTGAAGGTGATTTGGATCACATTTGAAGAAAACATCTGCACGGGCGCGAATGACTATATCGTCGTTGGCAAGTGGTGCAATTTTGAAGATTTCCTCAACACCTACGAACATTTTATAGACATTGGATGCCCATCCCCTTGTTTCATTGGGTAGTTGCCTCATCTGTTGAGTTCGAGCCTTGAAGAATGTGTCGACATTGGTCGGTTCGGGAACGATAATGAGTGCATCCACCTCTGAACGAAGCTCATCTAATGGTAGATCTGTTTTCCATGTAGAGAACCACACCTTACATGGAGGGAGTTGTGATTTCAGTGTCCGGAGGCAGGTGAGGACTTCATTCATCGAAGTCCGAATAGGACCGGACATAAATACATGTATCATTCTTATAAATGGGCTTAGGACTATTTGGTACACCTCTCTATCTGAATGAAAAGTGCATCGTCTTTGCAGTGTTCATTCTGTTTGTCTTCTACATGCCTCACCCTAAAGCGTGGGAACATCAAGCAGTCCTTGCGTTTGTTCTCGCAATGACTGCCTATGTGTTGATGGCGTGGTATGATTACATTTATGACTGCAACGACAAGTTAGGACCTACGTTATTAGGCGGATTGATCGGCTGGGCGAAACCGTATGGCGGCGTGCCTCCCGGAACTCACGAACTTCCGATCAAGTATAAGAAGATCGTCGGAGTATTCGATACGGTGGTGCTGGTTCTTCTTCTCGGGTTGTTGATTGTGCCGTATGTGCGTCGTTAGTCAAGCCGGTATCGACCATTTATTCATACTATATCAGGGGACGTTGGAACGTATTTAGTTGCTGTATGCCAGACCGCCCATGCCGCTCATGACGCGGAAGATGTTGTAGTTCACAGCATACATGCGGAACAGGTAGGGGAAGTTCTTTGAGGGGAACAGTCCTGCCGCGAGAGCTGCCGACTGTCCGGTTGCCGACGGTCCGGTTGTGATCGAATCGAACACCAGTGTTGTGGTGTCGATGCGCGAGAAGTTACACGATCCAGACGGCTGGTGTTCCTCGGGAGCCAGCGAGAACGAATACATGTTGATCGGGTTGATGACCTGAACGCCGAGGTTGCCGCTGACGGAGGCGGAGCCCGTCACGGTGGTGCCTGTGACATTGTCGCGATATGACTGATTAGGATCCCAGACAGCGACAACTGTGACGTCGTTAGCAGTGTATATGCCTCCGGATACCGATGGCCCAGTACCGGACCCAGTTGCAATATTCGACCATGTTCCAGTCGTCGCGTTTGCAGTTGCCGATACAGTTCCGAATGTCATGATTGCACCTGTCTTAACACGCGTTGTAGGCGTGGTGCCCACATCAGCTGAGCTGACTACTGTCCACGGGATTGGTGCGCCGTATGCTGTAACTGCGCCCTGAATATCTGAAACACCTGCTCCTCCTGCCGCAATGTTGATATATGTTTGCGTGGCGGTGTTGTTATACAGACCCGTGGCAGATGGGTTTGCAGTGAGAGTAAACACAACCGTCATCGCTCCAAGCGAAGTCGGTGCAGCCGTCGACAGCGCAGCCGTCGTCGTGCCACCGAGAGTGATCGTTGTGCGACCAGACTCGAAGCCGCCGCCCGAGTGGTGCTGGTAGGGCTGGACCTTCCAGAAGTAATCACCATAGCGCTCATCGAAGCGATCCTGTCCGTTGAGCTGGATGCGGCAGCGGTTGGCGATATCATCGTAGCTGAACGGCTGCGTGTAGGTCAGGGCAGCGCCAGTGCTGGTTGCAGGAAGCGAGCAGTCGAGCTTGCGGGCATCCTGGAAGACCCATACAAGCTCCTTGACGGGGTGGTTGAGCGTGAGATCCAGGCGCACCGTCTGCGAAGTGATCGACTGCTGAAGACCATACTGGAGCTGGTCAATCAGATACTCGTGAGACTGCTGGGCGAACCGGCGACGCTCATCCGTGTCGAGGTAGATGTAGTCAATGTAGACCGCCGCATCCTTGAGCTTGGGCAGGAACTGAGCAGCCTGGGGGATGCCGCCGGGCCATGTACCGACAACCGTGCCAATGTTTCCATCGTCATAGGTCGATGTAACCAGATCGGTCGCCTGGCGGAAGATGAAGTTGAGGCGAACCTCGTGATACTGGAGAGCTATGAGCGGCAGAGCCAGTCCGGGATTGCGACAGAACCAAAAAGACAGTGGGATATACATCACAATCGGGCGTCCCTGGCACGAGGCGGGGGTTGTCGCAGATCCCTGTGCTGCGCTACCAATCATCTGATCGAGGCGAACAGACTGGTCGAACGGTGACGTCAGAGACTCCCACAGATACATCCACTCACCATAGTGACGATCCATGACCTGTCCACCAATCTCAATCTCCACCTGCTGGATGAGCAGATATCCAAGACGACGGCGACCACCCACAGTCCACATCACGTTATGATTCGGTCCCGTTGCAGATCCGTTGGCAGCAGCACGCGTGTCGGGAAGCGTGACCTCGAGGTAGGTGCGGAACATCAGGTCAGCATTCCGATTCACGACAACCACCGAGCGCTGTCCATACGAGGGTGCACCCGTGAAGTTGACACGCATCGCCTCCATGGCAAAATTGGTATGACGCTTGTAGAGCACCTTCCAGAAGGTGATGTGGGGATTTCCAGTGATGTAGGCGTCCTGAGCACCATAGGCAACAAGCTGAAGAAGACCACCGCCCATTGTGTTTATCTTTTGCGAGGATATATTCTTGTCGAAATTAAACAATCCCCAGGTGAGGGGACTATACGGCGTTGAGTGCATGTTGGCATGCCATTTGCTCTGCCTTCTTTCGCGTAGACCCGGCTCCAATCCCGTAGACCTTTCCAGCGACCATCACCGCAACTACGATCTCGTTCTTCTTCGGATCATTCGACCTCATCTCATAATCGGGGGTGCACTTGAATTCGCGCTGGCAATACTTCTGAAACAGATCTTTGAAGTTCGCAGCTGAATTCACGATCTCATCCACGTCGAGATACGCTTCCATGACAGTGGTCACGAACGGATACACAATGTTGAATCTGTTACCACAGTCGGTCCACAAAGCTCCAAGGAAGGCTTCAAAGATGTCACCCAACTTCTTGGTATTGTTTCGCCCATTGATCGCAACCGAGTCCTCATTGTGCCGGGAGATCACGTAGAACCGATCCAGTCCAATATTCTTTGACAACCCTCCAATACGGTCATTGTTGACGAGCTCCTTACGGGCGTCCGTCAAGAATCCCTGCTTCTTCTCGGGGAACTTCTTGCGTAGATACGTCGCTATACACGCACCGAGCACCGCATCCCCTTCAAATTCCAAACACTCGTAACTCTCATCTTGGAGAGGCATAACGCCCGAGGGACAGGGAGCGAGAACAGCCGGCTCTCCGTCGGGCGTAGTGTAATCAGTGCGTCGGACGTATGTAGTATGAATCATAGCGGTTTGAAACACCTTTCGATTTGCAATACGATAGTGAGGGAGTCCGTGGCGTCTGAGAATTCGGTGGATATCGTCTTCAGTGAACATCCGGTTGGCGGGGTTATAGGGTGAATACATGCGTTCAATTGACTCCCATCCAGTAAATTCGTTTTCGCTCTAAGACAATGGGACAGATCCAATCCTTTGCGTATAACGTAGTCCGCACCCCAGAAACAGCTCCACCTCTTGAAACCTGCATCGTGGATGTCGCCGCATGTCGATACGAGATCCCAACTCGCAAGGATATGGCAATTTGTTTTGTGTTCTTCAATCCCGCGCGCTCGAAGAAGATGTTGATGAACTACTTCTACACGATTGAAAAGCTGAAATTAGCAAACATTCCGTATTATACGCTTGAACTGACGTTTGGTGATGCTGATCCAGAGATCAAGGACGCATACCATGTCAAGGGTAACAGTATCATGTTTCACAAGGAGACATTGTGTGGACTTCTCGAAAAGCGCGTTCCGTGGCGGTTCAAGAAGTTGATGTTCCTTGATGCAGATGTCATCTTCGGAAACCCAAAATGGTATGATGAAGTTTCGAAGTTGTTGGGAACCTATGAGGTGGTTCAGCCCTTCTCGTCCTGTGTATGGCTGGACAGCACCTACACCAAACTCATTCAGACTCGGTTATCCGTTGCCTATATGAACCGTATCAATGTGTATAATCACAACTACCACCCCGGATTCGGATGGGCGTTCCAGCGGAAATGGTTCAGGGAGATTGGGTTCTATCAGCATGGGATCACGGGAAGTGGAGACACAATGTCAACGGCTGCATGGATGGACGTCAAGTTTCCGAAAGGATACATTCACCAAGCCCTCGTCCCGTCGTATGAAGAGTATTCCCGCATGGTTCAACCGAAACTGACATGCGCTCTCGGCACAGTATATCATCTATGGCATGGATCAGCGAAAAATCGCAAGTATGTAGATCGCCATCGCATTCTCGATGGGGTTCGTGACGTGCGTTCAATCGTCGAACCAAATGGGCAGGGTGTCTGGGAGTTAACGGATCGTAAAGTGGATACCAAGATGCGCGAATACTTCACTTCGAGGGAGGACGACGGAATTTCGTGAGTAAGAATAAATGCCGCGAGGAAAGCCAATTGATGTCCATCATGTCCCAGGCAGTAGCGGACCAACCAGGGACCCTGTTCTTATACGCTGGGTCGGAACACGGCCCATCAAGAAGCTGAAAAAGATGCTTGATGAGAAGGGGTATAACTACGATAAGAAGACTCCACCGCCTGAGCTGGTACACATAGTGTTATCAAGTTTTTCCGAACAAGAACTTATGAACTATTTCGAACATCGTCACCGTGGCACCCGTCGCCGCGGCGGTCGTCACCGTCGTCGCACGTCTCGGGCTTAAACATTTTCTCCGTCCCTTACATATCCGCGTATTGATGCGAAAACAGTTATCAACCTTGGCGCTTCAAGTAGTAGAACGACAGCAGCAGCTCTCGGTTGCGGTGTCTCGAATTCATCGTGGATTCTTGCCCCATGAAAACGCACTTGAAGCGTCAAGGCACGCACAGGATATATCCAAGCTTATCCGTGAGATTGAGGAGTCGTTGAAAACGAACTTTGACCATTCCCAAGTAAAAGGGAATAATGTCTGATATCACTATGCTCGTTGGAGGCGTGTCATTGTTTCTCGGTGTGTGCTGCTGTCTGGGTGTAGCTGCATCTCTACAGGATGCAACCGCGGTGACGATCCAGGTCACTCGCAATCCAGCTCACTCTGCGCCAGAAGAGGCACCCGAAGACCCAGTGGACTTCAACTCGAAACCAAAGTCATCGGAGACAAGCTTGGGCTCGTGACGCTTGACAATCTCACGCATCACCTCCTTGCCACGATCGCCTAGGATTTCGACGAGATAGATCTCCAGATCCTTCTTGGAGAGAGACCATCCCTTCTTCCACTTGTTTGGGCGCTTCACATTGAACATCATATCCGACTCGCGAAGATGAATCTGGTCAGGCAACTCTGTATGTGCATACAAGGCTGCAAGATCGAGCTCGATGGTGCGACGAGAATCGCGAAGCTTAGACGTCTCAGAGTTAAGTTCCGATAGACTCTTGTTGATGCGAAGATACTTGGAGAGAACAGAGGTGAGACTATCCATTGTGATATGCTTTCACCTCACAAGGAAAGTATTCGTTTTAAGCAAGGGTGATGTTCCTCTTCGATCCGGATGAAATCGAGAGACTGCGGCAGACGTGGAACTCTGAGAACAAAGACAGCCAAATTCCAAAAGCAAGCCCGCAGAAAACATGGGAAGCATTGAAACACAATCTTCATGCTAAGTGTAAAACCGGTGAGCCCACATGTATCGTGACATCCATGATGAAGCGCCCACGTGCGCCTAAAACCTGGAAGACGAATCCGACGGAATGGCTATCATCGGACGATATTGACAAGCGCGAACGTGAATACGAACGAGTGTTCAGTGATTATCACTTTGTTGGCTGCGTGCCGATTGATTTTGATTTGAAATCAGATACATCAAAATGCATTGTATCTACACTGTGTTCTATGAAGCTGGATGTCCTCTACAAAAAGGGGTATCGGCGCGTAGGCATTGTATTCAATACAGATGTCCACGACGGACCCGGACAACACTGGATCGCTGCGTTCCTCGACATTCGCCCCGAGCTGCAGTATCCCCGCATGACCTATTTCGATTCGTATGCACGCAAGCCGGAGAAGGAGATCCAACGTCTCATGTTTCGTTGGAAGGATCAATGGGACGGAGGACACCCGAAGGAAATTCCGATGAAGCTCACCTACAATACCACCCGTCACCAGTTCAAGGAATCGGAGTGTGGAATGTATTGTTTACTGTTTCATCACGCGTGTTTGATGGACATTCCAATGGGCAAACGAGTGACGGACAGAGAGATGAATACCCTTCGCAGTCAAAAAGAGGAGGTTGGAGGAGTAAGCGTTGGAGCCTTCTTCAAATAATCGAGTGACTAATCAATGGAGACCGTGATTGCGATTGGCGCACTGGCTGCGGCTGGATACCTTATGGCAACCTCAGACGAAACCCACGCAATTCCTCGAAAGGGAAGGCTGGCTGACTATTACGTTCAGGGGAGCACGTTCGAAGATATTTCAACTGCACTGAAGAGTGGATATCGTCTGATTGAGCTCAACGTCTATTCCGACGCACAAGATCAACCAGTGGTGTCTCTCAAGCCTGCATATGATGGTGTCGCAACTCGTTCCTTCGAGTCGGCGTGTGTTGATATCGTGAATGATGCGTTTCCGTCCAAGGATCCGCTGATCCTCAGTCTCGCACTTCACACGGATAAGAGTTTTACATTGAATCGTGTCGCCTACCACTTGAAGACAACTGTTCGCAAGCACTTTACAACCGAACAAGTCGAAAAGATCCCCCTTGACCTTCTCGGAAACAGCATCATCATTGTATCGGGAAATGAGGCACGGGGCACAGAGCTAGAACCACTTCTCAATCTCTCGTGGAATGAAAGCAAGCTGCGCCGCCTCACGTATCAACAAGCGGCGTATCCTCGGGAGCCATCGGAGTTGCGGGCGTTCACCAAGGACAACATTGTAATTGTCGCACCTGATCAGTCCTTTTCGAAGGTGAAGGTCATGGACGACGTATATGGGTATGGATGTCAGTGGAATCTCTGCTCATCTCCTTTGGGGCAGCCTGGGTTCATTCCGAGGGAGTAGCGACGAGTGTGGTTTTGTTTCGTGCGCTTAAAACAAAATGGGAAATCCTTGGATTGAGCACGTTCAGAAGACGCGGAAGATGATCGAGCGCCGCACGGGTAAGAAGCTGCAGGGCTTCGAGGGGACCCAGGTGGCTATCCGCGAGGCGAAGAAGACCTACACCAAGAAGGGAAGCGTTGCCAAGAAGGGCAAGACGGCGAAGAAGACCCATCGCCGCCGCCGCAAGTCCTTCTACTAAACAAACGCCGAGCGCATAACAAGCACCGTAAGAACAACCAGCCCGACCATATACACTCTCATACACAGTGGAGTCTCTTCGACTCCATGTTTACGCGAGTAAACCTCCAGTTGTGATCCGTCGAGTACGCTTATGATCACGCTGTTTGGTATAACTTCCATTATCAAGTCGACGGCATGTTTTCCCGTGATAGGTTGATTTGACGCACCCGCTCTTGTAGTATGCCACATGATGTGTGTATCCCTTGAATGTGCGAATAGGCGACTTCGTTTTTGCGGATAGTTTTCGTAGAAGCCCATACATCCAGTGTAGGTATTCGGAACGAGACACGATGTCAATTGGATTTGCCTTCAAATAGGCAGTATACACCTTCCTCAGCTCTGGAAATGGATAATATGTGCGGAGCTCTTTCAGAAAGAACTGCTGCGTATTGATATCGTCAAACTCGGGTTTCTCCGGGTAGTTGTAGGCGATTGCGAATAGAAAATCGCGACCTGGAACCCCGTGAGGTTTCTTCTTCAGAAGCTCTTGGTATTTCAGGTGGACATCGTCATAGGTTGGATCGGGTTCAGGCAGGATAACAGACGGGTCTGTCTTTGCCTGTTCGACCAATTTATGGTTGACCATGCGATGAATCTCATACAGCCAACGACCAGCGTCCTCGCCTTTCCTAAGGGGGTGTTTATGGATAAACGAGTGCGTGCTCTCTCGGCAGAACTTGCAGGGCAGAATCCGCGACATACTCGATAAGATCGCCGGATCATGTGACCCTTCTGCGATGAGATGAAATAACTGCCAACCCGAGGGTCCCCAGAACCGGGTATCCATTGTATTCAACGCATATCTTTCTCCGACAACCATGCAGCAATCTGAATTGTCATGGCGGCATCGGACACGGGGTTATGTGCCTTTCCGACAGGGAAGGCTTTCTTCAAACTCGCATCCAATTCTTTGGAAACACACTTGTAGGCTCCATCTAGTTTTGCGGTTCCGCATCGTTTCGTGAACTGCGGATTGCTCGTTGCGATATCAACTACACCGATAGGCTTGTGATAGGTAATGTTATACTGAGAGCATGCATACCTGATTGCATCCAAATCCATGCGACCCTTCACGATAACAACTGAATCCTTAATGTTCTGAGCAAATTCCGCGAGCCATGAGGTAGGCTTCAGGTGAGGTTTCACCATCTTATCCGCAAAGTAAGCCTTGACGCTGTCGTCGTTGTGTAGAAACTCCGGAGCCAGGTGTTCAGTTACTTCGAGAATATCGAGAATTTCGGATGTAGTGTTGGTTACGGTGGAATAACTGGACGATACACGATTGAGCTGACCAGGAGGAGGCGGGAGGACAACGAAGAATGGTTTAGATCGTATCCAGGAATCACCGCTTCGCGTGAGCTGGTATCCACCCACTTCTCGAGGGAGAAACATAGATCCTTTGTGCCAGAACTCGCAGTCAAAAGCGAGTAGCGACGTGGCTTTGCCAGCCAGTCTGTTCAGGGACTCACTCTTCACCCTCATTATGTCGTTCGCTGAAAAACATTCTGACCCACTCAATAAATGCTGGATACCAAGGACATCATCATTCTGACTGCGTCGTTCTACCTCGGAAGTGTGGTGGCTAGTTTTTTCAAGTCCCTGAATGACGGCATCCTTGTCCCCATCCTCGCGCCTGCGATCTCGGCGGGCAAGGGTGTGTCTGCGTTCACCATCAAGGTTGGATCCGCAGAACTCAAGGTAGGTCAGGTCATCGCGGAGCTGGTTAACCTGATTGTCTCGTTCGCACTGGTCGTCTTCACCATCGGACTCCTTCGCTCGTATGTCCTGACTCGCATTGGTGCGGGTCGTGGGGGCGGCATCTATTAAAAAATAAGGATTGAATAACAATGGAACAGCTTACATCTGCATGGAACAATGTGACGAGCAGCGCATCTTCGTTAAGGGATCGTCTGTTTGGTTGCGCGCCTACACAGCAGCAGGGTGGGCGCACCTACCGCCGTCGCCACAAGAAGCACAAGTCTAAGCATCACCGCACCGGAAGGAAGTCCAACCGCCCCTAGGCATCTTACCATACGCAGCCTCGAGACGCTTCTTTAACTCCTGCGGGGTGCCCTTATTCATCAGCTCGTTTGTCCGCTTCCACTCACTGAACGCACTGGTGATGCTCGACCAAGATGACGGCTCATGCTCCTGCTCATCGACCCTCAACTGTGCATACATATGAATCTTCTCACGGAGGAACTTGGCGATCACGTCACTGTCCTCCCTGTATTCGGCGATATACTCCATAACCTTCTCCGGTGGCACGAGCTTCTTCAGACCCCTACCCTCTGTGAAGAGATGAATCAGATAACTGAGGAACGCCGTCGCCCATGGCTCACTCATACAATTCTGCTTCATGTTCTCATCCATCGGCTTTTCGTGAGCAAGCTTGGGCGAAGACACGAACTTCGTCGGGTAATTCACGACCACCAACCTACGCCAAGTGCCTCCGTCCTGAGTGTTGATCTTCGGCTTCTCATTGCACGCGAGATTGAAACGGGCTTGGAGCTCAAAGTCAATCATCTGCTTCGAACCTGCATACAGATCGCGAGCCGTGATCTTCTCCGACGAAGCAAGCTCCTTCATCAATCCGGTGTTCAGGGGCACCTGCTCATCGGGTTCCTGCATCGTCACGAAGCGGCGACCCTTCATACGCACCAACTCCGGTGCTGCGGCTGCGGACTTGTTACGACCCTGGGTCAACAATGAGATCGGCGCAGTGCATGCATAATCACCCATCGTAGTCGACATCAGGATCATAAGCATGGACTTACCGTTCGATCCCTCGCCGGTCAGGATGTGGAACTTCTGCGCATCGTTCTCCCCCGACAGTGAATTTGCAAGGTAGGATAAGAAGTAGGTTCGAACATCCTGATCAGGAAGGATATCATTCAGAAACTTCTGCAGCTGAGACCAGCACTCGTGCTCGTAATACTTTACGCTGGGATTGTAATCCAAATTCGTGCAGAATGACATATAATCCTCCGGCTTTCCATCGCGAAACGTAGGTGGCATTGTGGTCATATCCAGAATTCCATTGCGGAAGGCAATCAACCGCTTGTTCTCATCCACCTTGCCAACGAAATCCTCATCGAGAAACAGCTCGCGGCACTCATCCATCACACTCTTCTTGAAGCCTGTCTTCTTCAGCTTCACAATGATATCGGAGTAGGACTTCTTCTTCTTCTCAGCCGTGCAGGATTGACACTCACCTGGATTGTGTCCTTCGCCCTTACCAGCGCACTCGGGAATCGTCTGAAGCTCACGCTCCATGTCCAGCACAAACCTCCGGTATTCCTTCGTTACATCGTTGGACAAGCGAAGCTGAAGGGAGATACCGCGATCAGTCTCCCGCCAGATGTGCCCGATAAACCGATACCAAACACTGGCGCTGAACTTCGCACACTTGAACTCATCGCGATACATTGCATACACCACCTGTGCAACATCGTGCTCGGTCTGCGTAATGGCTGAATCCTTGATCAATCGATCAATATTGGTCTTCTCGATCTCCAGATACCGAGTGAGGTTATCGTTACGAGACCAGAAGCGAAGACTGCCCACACCTAACTTGTTACCATCATTCCTGAAGCCGACCGACATCCACTTGGATTCAGTCTCTCGGAAGTCATACTTCTCCTGCGCCTTCTGACTGAATGAATGCCAGACCTCATTGAGATCGGGATGAATGTTCTTCAAACAGATGCAGACATCAAGCCAGTCCTTATACTCGATATACCTGTTCTCTGCAAGGTTGTCCACGTGATCCGCATAATACTTACGCAATGCATCGGTCAGAGGCTGCTGATAGATCACTCGGTTTGGAGACGAATCACGGGATCCCGGGTCACCACGCTGAGCCGGACGACCCCGTGCCGGAGTCACTGCGCGACCGCCGGAAATCGGTGCACGATTCGCCAACTCGCGCTCGGCAGCGGCACGCAGATCTGAGCCTAGCTGAGTCGGTGGACTGCCGATTGCGCCGGGAGTCTGCAGTGAGAACTTCTTAACCAACTCAACCGTCACGTTCTTGTCGCGATCCTCATCGATCGCAACCTTCTTATCCTCCGGATCCCATTCCGCTACATACTTGACCTTATAGGGTGCCGGCTCGCCACCATGCTCATCCCACTTCTTCGATCCAAGCATCGGCCACCAGGTGCACTTCCGGGTGAGCGGCGTTTCATCGTATGCAGCACGCCACCCCTCGGACACTGGGACCTCTGGGAAGAAGGTCTCCATTCGACTGAGAAGAGCAACGCGAATTGCCTGTTCCGTTCGTGCATCCGCAATAAGGCTGGGCACCACGATGTGAATACCCGACTTGGTCAGGTTCTTACCCGGATACCACGTCGGAAACGCCTTCTCCATCACATACACATCCGTCACCTCGCTAATGACCAGATACTTCGCAACCTCCGTCATATAGGCTTCAATGAACGCCTTGGTATGCTCGCGCGTGTGAAATGGAGTTGAGTGCTCCCCCTTGTAGTTGAGATCAAGGTCAACGCGAAGAGGCGCAAATCCCTGAGATATCTTCTCAAAGAGAGTTGGCGTAGGATACGGAACGTTGATATACTCGCAGTATAACTCTCGAAACTCCGCCATTTCTTCGGGTAGAATTCGGTAATTGATTCGAGATCCACCCAGCTGGTGAGTCTCCTGACCACTTCCGCTCTCCGAGACGCGCTTTGCAAGAAACTTGGCGAGACGGGAAGTGTTCTGCATCGTTGATTAATAGCCCGACAAGTTGCCAGCAGCCTTTTCCTTTTGAACGCACCAATCTGTATTCTGACGTTTAAAACGAAACCTGTGTTTGATAGCAAACAGTGTAACAAATGAAGTTCTGCATCAAGTGCTCTAATTTCCTGTATGACATCTCGGAGCGTGATGGAAAGGCTTACCTGAAGTGTCGTGCATGTCCGTATGAGGAGGAGGTTCCGAAGGAGAATCCTGTTGTGTATGAACACGATCTCCAGCAGGATACATCGGTTCAGTATTCGATTAACCCATACTTGAAGTATGACCCGACACTTCCGCGTTTCAAGACGATGGTATGTCTGAATCCTGCCTGTGCTACGCAGGGAAAGGAGTCGGACATTGTAGGCGTGAAGCTTGACTCGGTAAATGTAGTGTGGATGTATCAGTGCGCAGTG
>Ga0304729_1001600_pt1 | contig 14640 bp, 15 predicted proteins | sample C_131016_MF_Meta_FD_190475 | JGI IMG/M metagenome (GOLD analysis project Ga0304729, IMG submission 190475) | Freshwater microbial communities from Lake Croche, Canada to study carbon cycling - C_131016_MF_MetaG (v2) (version 2) | ecosystem: Environmental > Aquatic > Freshwater > Lake | place... | reverse complement strand
TAACGTTAGGTCAGCGAGAATCGCACCAATAATTTGCTACGAGTTATTAGATGATCGAATTCTTGCCCAGGCAGCTGAAGGCGCAAATATTTTCGCGGTTCAAACAAATAGTGCAACCTTTGGTATTTCCCCGGAATCCGCCCAACAATTATCTATAACGCGAATTCGAGCTATCGAACACAGTAGAAATATCGTGAGCGTATCGACAACGGGATATTCAGCCGAAATTAATTATGAAGGCAGAATTATTCAAAAAACACCCATCAACCGAGCTCACTACATATATGCCGAAGTTGGACTCATCGAACAGAGATCGCCAAGGGATTGGGCGGGTAATTGGGCGCTAGCGGCCATAGGAATATGGCTGCTCTGGGTGGCGCGACGAGTTGGTATGTATCGCCGATAAGTTACATTATGTAAAGTTAAGCAAACTCAGATAGAGGTGCACACGAGCAGATCAAGTTCCTATCCCCGTATGCCCCATCAATTCGCCCTACCGTTGGCCAGTACTTGCCCTGCATCCCAATGATTTCACCGCTCACAAGACCGTTCCGGTTGCTTGGTAACCCGCCAACTTCGCGTGAATACGAACGCTCCCAATCGGCGCTTAAAACGCTTTCAATCGTGTGCGGAGCATGGCGTAACGCCGACTCCTCCACACTTATTCTGCCATCGATAATCTCTTGGATCTCGCCATGAATAGCCGTCATCGCGGCAATAAATCTATCGATCTCTGAAATATCTTCGCTCTCGGTCGGTTCGATCATAAACGTTCCAGCTACCGGAAAACTCATAGTAGGTGCGTGAAAACCATAATCCATTAATCGTTTAGCGATGTCATCAACCGTTACGCCGCTGATTTTAGTAATTTCGCGCAAGTCCAAAATACATTCGTGAGCCACACGGCCATGCTCGCCGGTGTATAGAACTGGAAACATTGGATTGAGTTTTGCGGCCATGTAATTAGCCGACAATATTGCAACTGATGTAGCCAACTCTAAACCTTGCCCACCCATCATGCGTATATAGGCCCAAGAGATCGGCAAGATACTCGCTGAACCAAATGGTGCTGCACTGATTGGGCCCGGGCCAGTAGCAGGTCCGGCAGTTGCATCCATTGGATGGTTGGGCAGAAAAGGTGCTAAATGTGCACGCGAAATTACCGGACCAACTCCTGGTCCCCCACCACCATGTGGGATACAGAAAGTCTTATGCAGATTCAAGTGTGAGACATCTGCGCCAAATTTTCCTGGTTGTGCCAGACCGACAAGGGCATTCAGATTTGCGCCATCAACATATACCTGTCCCCCGGCATCATGAACAAGACCACACAGCTCCGTGATTGCAGATTCAAAAACACCATGTGTAGATGGATAAGTAACCATTATTGCGGCCAAATTCGCGGCGTGTAATGCAATTTTATTCTTCACATCATCAATACTGACATTTCCATGCTCATCGCATTCGATAACTACGACCTGCATTCCTGCCATAACCGCACTCGCAGCATTTGTTCCATGCGCCGACGATGGAATTAAACAAATAGTACGTTGCGTATCCCCACGTGAATCATGGTAATTACGTATGGCCAGAAGACCCGCAAATTCGCCTTGGCTACCCGCATTAGGTTGCAAAGAAACTGCGTCGTACCCCGTAATTTTTATCAGCCAGTCTGATAATTCCGAAATCAACTCTCGAGACCCTGTGCTCTGATTTATTGGAGCGAAAGGGTGGAGTGAGGAGAATTCAGGCCACGTGACTGCTTCCATTTCAGTAGTCGAATTGAGTTTCATGGTGCAGGAACCCAAGGGAATCATCGTGCGATCTAACGCTAAATCTCTATCTGACAAAGTACGCAAATAACGCAACATAGAGGTTTCAGATCGCAAAGTATTAAAAATTGGATGTTGTAAGTACGCCGATGAACGTGCGGCGAATTCAGGGACGCTGCTACCGCTAGCTGCTACCACCGCTCCCCCAAAAACCTCACATAAGTCAGTCAACATTTTCGCATCCGTAGTTTCATCCAATGAAAGACCAACATGCGTACTGTCTATAACTCGTAAATTAATTTTCTTGGCTAGCGCAGCCTTATGGATAGCGCTCGCATCTTTGACTTGAATATGCAAAGTATCGAAAAAAGTTTCGTTGAGAACTTTATGACCGGAAGCATTTATCGAATTAGCTAATTGTTTAGTTTGGTTATTTATTCGATTTGCAATAATTTTCAAACCTGCAGGGCCATGCCACATTGCATAGAACGCACTCATCACAGCAAGCAAAACTTGTGCCGTACAGATATTGCTGGTGGCTTTATCTCGGCGGATATGTTGCTCACGTGTTTGCAATGCCAAGCGAAAAGCAGGATTGCCATGTGTATCAACGCTCTGACCAATTAATCGACCGGGTAGAGAACGTTCTAAGCCAAGGCGCACTGACATAAATCCTGCGTGAGGTCCACCAAATCCCATGGGTACTCCAAAGCGCTGGGCGCACCCAACGGCAATGTCTGCACCCCACTCCCCTGGTGGTGTCAGGATTGTTAAAGCCAATAAATCTGTGGCGGCAATAATGAGTGCTTCTTTTGAGTGTGCCCACGATGTTAATTCACGGTAGTCACGAATTTCACCGTGCGTATCTGGATACTGCACAAGAACTCCAAAAACTTCAGCATGCGAAGCGATATTTGTTAAATCTACAACTTCAACCGTAATTCCTTGTGGCTTTGCTCGCGTTTGGACAACGGCAATTGTCTGCGGATGCACTGCTGCGTCGATAAGAAAAACTGCATCATCACTACCTTTATATACTCTGCGAGCCAAGGTCATAGCTTCAGCTGCGGCTGTGCCTTCATCCAACATAGATGCGTTAGCGATTGTTAATCCAGTTAAATCACACACTGCCGTTTGAAAAGCAAAGAGTGCTTCTAATCTTCCTTGCGAAATTTCAGGTTGATACGGTGTGTACGCCGTGTACCAAGCCGGATTTTCTAAAACATTTCGTAGAACCACTGGCGGCGTAATTGTTCCGTAATATCCAGTACCAATCACCGTACGAAATACTTGATTTTTATCGGCTAGAGCTCGTAGCTCGGCAATTGTTTCTACTTCAGTAGCTGCACTTGGTAAAGTCTCTTGAAGTCTTTTCGATATCGCAATATTTTGAGGGACAACATCGGCGAGAAAGTCCGACATCGTTGAATAACCCAGTTCCATCAGCATTGTCTGAGCCTGATCTTCTGATGGACCAATATGCCGACGTGAAAATGCGTCGTAATCAACCATGAACAACATCCCCTACCCATAAAGCAGGCCGACCCTGGCCCGAATGAGTTAAGACTATGTCTTTTTAAGCGCCTTTGCTCTTACGTCGCAGTGAAAGCTCATCGTTAGATTCGACACCAATACTTTGCCCACTGACTTCGCCCTGCAGCAACGACAATGAACCTTCAACTTCGTGCCAGACCTTGCCTACTGCAATTCCAAATACCCCTTGGCCGCCAGCCAATAAATCGATAATGTCATCCGGACTGGCGCACTCATAAATAGATGCTCCATCGCTCATCAATGTCATGCTTTCCAACTCAGTGACTCCCCTGCTGCGCAAGTGATCAACTGCCGTACGAATATTTTGAAGTGATACGCCAGCATCTAACAAACGCTTGACGATTTTTAAAACCAAAATGTCACGAAAGCCATATAAACGTTGCGTTCCAGAACCACTTGCCGTCCGAATGCTGGGTTCAACTAATCCGGTGCGTGCCCAATAATCGAGCTGGCGATAGGTAATACCTGCAGCTGAGCATGCAGTAGCGCCTCGGTAGCCAACTTCTAATTCCTGGGAAGTCACGGAGAAACTCGATTCTCTTGGGGAGTACAACAAATCTAGAGTAGGAGGCGCAGGCATTCAATCACCGACACGGTCGAAACCTCTACTAGAGATTGAGGGTTCAGGCCTACCCGGCGAAATCTTCAGGGTTAATTTGATCGAGAAACTCTCTAAAGCGCTCGACTTCCTGGTTGTCATCGCCGGGGGCAGCTTCACCTGGAATCTCAATTCCGATCTCATCGAGCAGTTCGGAGCTAGCCAAAATATTTGCTGAGGTGCGAAGGGCAAGAGCGATGGCATCTGATGGCCGGGCAGAAATTGAATGCGTCTCCCCTTTGGAATCGCGCAGCGATATGGTCGCGTAAAAAACACCTTCGGCAATATGGGTTATGTGAACTGCTGTCATCGTTGCATCTAACTGTTCAAAAATTAACTGAGTTAAATCATGTGTCAACGGCCGAGGTGGTTCTACGTGTTGTTGAGCAAAAGCTATGGCCGTTGCTTCACCAGCACCTACCCAGATCGGCAAAAATCGGGCGCCATCAATCTCTTTTAAGAGCACGATGGGTTGGTTGGAAGGCATTTCGACGCGAACACCGATGACCTCCATAGAGATCAACATAAATTATGAACGCAGGCGATGAAGGCCGCCACGAACGAGTGCAGCATGTAATCGGATTGATAGCGAAGCAATCTCATTTTGAACTTCTTCGGCACGGGCCTTGGATTCAGAGTTCTTCTGACGAGTCAGCGGAGTGATTACTTGCTCGATCAAACCTATTTCACGATCAGCCGCTGATTTGAATGAACGTAGATGTCGCGCTTCAATTCCAAAACTTGCCATCTCGGTAACTGCAGTGGCAATTGCTAATGCATCGCCATCAAAATGACGACCACGCGGTGCAATCAGACCATAACCCTCAAGTTCAACTAACTGATCTTCTTTGAGTCCTGAATTCTTAAGCAGTTCATCACGAGACAAACGCATCTCTGAAACTTCACCAAAAGTACTAGGCGCCATTTCACCATCGATTGTCGCTAGCCCAATATTTGGTCGAGGCGCAGACACAACACCGGTAGAGGCCGGCGCCAGACCGCGGTCGATTGCGTCCAGATTATCTTTGATAACTTTGAGTGGAAGATACTGATCGCGTTGAGCCAGAAGTACATATCGCAGACGCTCTAAATCAGAACTTGTGAATTTGCGATAACCCGACGGAGTTCTTTGAGGTTCAATCAAACCTTCAGATTCAAGAAAACGAATCTTAGAGATTGTAATATCAGAAAAATCCGGACGTAGGCGGTTGAGAACCTCACCTATGCTCAAATACGCGCGAGCTGGTACAGCCATGTAAATACTCCCCTATTTATTTTCTGCCAGAGATGAAGAGCAAATGAAATTTGCCAATCTGTATCTGATCTCCTGATTTTAAATCTTGTCGTGCCGTAGAAATATTGTTGACATACGTGCCATTGAGTGAGCCCGCATCGTTAATGCTAAAACCGTTTTCATTCTTTTCAATAACTGCATGTGCGCGTGAAACGGTAACGTCATCTAAAAAAATATCGCTTGCGCTGGCTCGTCCTATTGATGACACGGCCGAGGTGATTAAGAATCGAGAACCTACATTCGATCCCTTATTAATTACCACCATTGCTTTATCGTGCGCCTTAGATACTTCTTCGATGATGCTGCGCTGCGCCTCTGGCAAAGTGGCTAGAAACTCTTCAAGAGCTCCTGCTGGGGAATCACTTACCTGACGAAGGCTCAGATGGAGAGTGGAGGTCAATTCATTGGGCGAGTGTTCCGCGTTCATGAGACCTCCTCCTTCACCGTCAACCTGAGGCTGACACTAAAGGGGTGAGAGGTTTTGGTCAAGCCGTGATTTGGGCGTAACCCGCAGCATCTAGAAGCTCAGTCGGCTCGCTAGAGATTTCGACCTTAACCAGCCAGCCTGCGCCATAAGGATCGCTATTTAATAACTCTGGGTTTTGCGAAAGAGCGTTATTTATCTCAATGACCGCGCCGCTTACTGCTGCGAAGATTTCCGAAACCGACTTTGTGGATTCCACTTCGCCACATACTTTGCCCGCAGTCAAAACTTCCCCAACTTTAGGTAGTTGCACATAAACAATGTCGCCTAAGGCCCCTTGTGCGAAATCGGTTATTCCCATCGTGTAAACATTTCCGGTTGAACTAACCCATTCATGTTCTTTTGTATATTTCAAACCCTCAGGAATTGATGACACGTGTTCCTCTCATTCGCGAAAAGCCTTCGCGCGCATAACTTATACCTGTCGCAATGTAGAGGGCAATCCCCCAGATGGCAAAACCCCAACCTAGAACAAAGGCGATAGAACCGAGCATAGAATCATGTGTGGCAAGAAGCAGAAAAGGAAATGCGTACAGCAGGTTGAATGTTGCAGCTTTTCCTAAGTAAGTAACCTGAAACGGTGCATGGCCTTTTATTTTCATCGCAACAGTTAAGATGGCCAAAATTAAGTCGCGTCCAATGAGTACAACTATCACCCAGGTAGGAACGATGTGGCGGAGTAAAAATACAATGAGCGTGGCAAAAATATAGAGACGATCAATCGTTGGATCGGCTAACTCGCCAAAGCGAGAAGTTTGATTCCACGCTCGTGCCAATTTTCCATCAAAATAATCGGTGGCTCCACCAATAGCTAGGACCACTATTGCCCAGCCATCGGCATGTAGGTTCAACGTTAAGTAAATAAAAAGCGGAATCCCTAGAAAACGTAGAAAAGTCAGGCCGTTAGGAATTGTCAGCAACGAGGTGTTCATCGTTAATCGCGCTCTTTAACTCGTATCGCAACTTGAACCGGAGTACCGGGAAAAGAGAACTCTTCGCGCAATCGACGTTCGATGAAGCGTCGATACGATGCCTCGATCCAGCCATTGGAGAAAACCACAAACTTTGGAGGAGCAATTCCCGCCTGCGTTGCGTAATAGACCTTGGGTTGTTTGCCACCACGCACCGGAGGCGGCGTTGCTCCAATGAGTGCGCCTAAGAATGAATTGAGCTTTGCAGTCGGAACGCGCTTTTCCCAACTATCCAAGGCGGTACGAAGCGCCGGCGCCAAACGATCACGGTGCCAACCAGTTTTAGCTGCAACATTGACCCGTTGTGCCCATTCAACTTGATCTAAGTGGCGATCAATTTCTCTATCCAGCTGATCGCGGCGGTCCTCATCAACTAGATCCCATTTATTCATCACGATGACCATCGCTTTGCCTGCTTCTTCAACCATGGTGATGACCCGCAAATCTTGCTCTGTGATTGGTTCTGATGCATCCAATACAACTACGGCAACCTCACAACGCTCTAACGCGGTTTGCGTACGAAGCGATGCGTAGTAATCGGTACCCGATGCTTGGTTGGCGCGTTTTTTTAGCCCGGCAGTGTCGATAAATCTCCAGATCGATCCGCCGAATTCAATTAATTCATCAACGGGATCTCGCGTCGTTCCAGCAACATCATCCACAATCGAACGATTTTCTCCAGCGAGAGCATTAAGTAAAGATGACTTACCAACATTTGGTCGGCCAATCAATGCAACTTTGCGATACCCATCTTGAGTCTGCGCTCCCCCAACTTCAGGCAGTTCGGCAACAATATGATCAAGTAAATCTCCACTGCCTCGGCCGTGTAATGCTGAAACGAAATATGGCTCACCTAATCCAAGAGACCAAAGTCCGTGGGCTTCAGACTCTTCGCGTTCACCATCAACTTTGTTACCAATCAAAATCAACGGCTTCTTTGCTCTGCGCAGATGTTGCACCAAAATATCGTCTTCATCTAATGCACCTACTTGTGCATCAACAACAAAAGCAAGTACATCGGCCTCTTGCATAGCAATTTCAGCACCAGCACTTACTTGAACTGAAATACCATCCGGTTTAGCTTCCCAGCCACCTGTATCCATGATGATGAAGCGACGACCGCCCCATTCGCATTCATATTGGACACGATCTCGAGTAACACCAGGAGTGTCTTCAACAATTGCTTCGCGTCGACCTAAGAAGCGATTAATTAACGTCGATTTTCCAACATTGGGACGACCCAAAATTGCAACGATTGGTAGACCCAACAAAGATCGCTGGCGTAGTAACTCCCAGATTCGTTCTACCGTTTCATCCAAATCCAAATTAGTGGAATCAACTTCAACGGCGTCAAAGGCCATCGCCAAAGGCGAGATTGCGCGCGTGGAATCCACAGAATCGCGATTCTCGAGCGAAGTTTTTACATCGATATTTTTATCCGTAATCTCGCTCTCACGCCGCGTAGCTCGGGCATCAATATCTGCGGTGAGATAGATTTTAAGCGCAGCATCTGGCGCAACGACGGTACCAATATCGCGTCCCTCAACTACAACTCCCCGCTCTGATTGCAAAATAATTTTGCGTTGAATAATCAGCAGTTCTTCACGCACTTGGGGCAAGGCGCTGATGCGGCTAACATTTTCAGTAACAGAGGTGCCACGAATTGCATGTGTAACTTGTGTATCCCCTGCAAAAACATTTGGAGAAGTGGGATCTGAAACAAATCTGATGGGAAATCTCTTAAGCGCTTGCACAATCTCGCTTGCATCAGTCAGATTATTCTCCAGCGCTATCCATGTAGCGGCACGATAAAGTGCACCGGTATCTAAATAATTCCAGCCAGCGCGAATTGCAATCGCTTTAGACGTGCTTGATTTACCTGCGCCACTTGGGCCATCTATTGCTACGACTACGCCCATACGATGAGCCTACTTCTATTTATGAATCGGATGAACATTCCATCCGATCGTTGATAAATGGTTGGATAATTTTTCTGCATCTTCTGCTGAAAGCGCCAAAGTAATGAGCGCATTTAACTGACCAGGTGAATGCTCAATCGCTAAATCTTCAACGTTGACTGACATAACAGCGCACTCAGTAAATATGGAACCAAGTTGTCCCGGTTTATCATCGATTACGATAGGTACGTAGGTGTACTCGCGAGCTTTTCCGCCGTGCTTTCCTGGAATTAGAGCTTTACCTTCACGGCCTCGAGTAAAAATTGCAGAAATCTTTTCTTCATCATCTAACGCATCAATCATCTGTGCAAGATCGCTTTGTAGATTTATTAGCAATCCTTTTATTTCAGCAGAATTAGAGCGAATAATTTCTTTCCATAATTTTTCATCTGACTCAGCGATACGTACCGTGTCGCGCAACCCGGAACCAGCTAGATCCAGCCATGCCGATGATGTGCCATGCAAACTAGATGCCAAGAGGGTGGAGAGAATTTGAGGTAGGTGGGAAATCTTGGCTACTGCTGCATCATGAACAGCTGGATCAATTTCCACCGGCGTGGCTCCCAAGAGTTCGATGAGTTCGCGGACCGCCGCTATCGATTCTGGCTTGGTCTGCGGGGTCGGTGTGATAATCCAGCTACGAGATTGGAACAGGTCGCCTCTAGCTGACTGCGCTCCACCAACTTCGCGGCCCGCCATGGGATGCGTTGGGACAAAAGAGGCTAATGGCAGTGCAGATTGCTCAACCTTACGTATAGGTTCAATTTTTACGCTACAAACATCCATAAACGTTGAGTTTGGGTTTAGTCTATATTGGCTCCCTATGACCGCCGAGAGGGCTTGTAACGGCGTCGCCAGAATAATCAACTCAGGATCGGCAATAGACACTCCGCCCGTTAAATCCTGTGCCAAAGCTTGATTTGAGCTATCTACATCGCACATCTCGACTGGGATATTCCGAGCCGCCAAAGCCAGGCCAATTGAGGTGCCTATCAGGCCTGAACCTACTATTCGTACTGAGCGCACCATTATTGAGCGATGTCTCGGCGAAGCGCACTTGCCCCGTGTAGATAGATATGTGTCATCTCATCCAAGGTTTTCGAGCTAGCGACATGGAGCATCACACGTATCACTCGGCTTAAAGCGCCGGGGACATTTACTTCAACTGATCCAATTAATGGCACCGAGGCAAAGCCAATCTCACGGCACGCTGCAGCCGGAAATGCGGCATCTAGATCGGGGGTCGAGGTGAAGAAAACTGAAATAACGTCAGTAGGTTGTAAGGAGTTTGCTACCAAGATTGCAGAGATGAGTTCCTTAACGGCAGAGGCGATCGCCTCAGGCGTATTTGAGCTCACCTGCGTTGCTCCACGTATAGCTCGCATTGACATGGGGTAAGGGTACCTTTCTCGGTCACTTTTTTGCTCGAAATTGCGAATGTCCTTGCAGACAAGTTCTTTTATCTATAAAACCTTTTACCTCTTCTTTGCCCAACCTTTCCGACATGCATCGATTAAAAATCATCCGCTTCTCAAGCAGATTTGTCGATATTCAGCGGGTTTTCTACGCTCGGATTTATCGACTTATTGGTAATTGCACAAAATTGTCGGTATATCGGTAAATATATTTTCGACTTGATTATCGATAAATAGTAAAGCTGCTATAACCCTAAAACGTTACGTAGATTTAGCAACTCTCCCTCATTGAGGTATCTCCAACGCCCTTCAGGTGTGTCCCCCAAAGAGATCGGCCCAAAGTGGGTTCGAATCAAACGAAGCACCTGGACATCCACTGCCTCCATAAGACGTCGAATAATGTGATATCGACCTTCGTGGATCGAGACTTCAAGCCAGGTTGGCGATAGCTCTTTATAACTCAAAACCCGACCCATTCCATCCTCGAGTTCGATGCCTTTCAAGAGAATTTTGTCGATCCCAGCAGGCAACTTGCCCTCATGTTCGATGATGTAGGTTTTTTCTAGGCCGAAGGATGGGTGCGTGGCGCGGAAAGTGAGATCGCCATCGTTTGTCAGCAAAATAAGACCCTCTGAATCTTTATCTAAGCGGCCGACGTGAAAAAGCCGTTCTTTTCTTAGGTCGATAAAGTCACTCAGAGAAGGGCGCCCATCGGGGTCGTACATGGTAGACAAAACGCCTTTGGGTTTATGAAGTACTAAATAACTCTTAGACATTGACCGAGTAATTGTCTCACCATCAACCATTACTTGAACTAAATCTGGGTCGAATTTGCTGCCCATCTCTCGGATTGTGATTCCATCAACGGATACTCGGCCAGACTCTATGAGTTCATCAGCCCCGCGACGACTAGTAATTCCTGCATCAGCGATTATCTTGTTAAGGCGCATCTGGCCCATGGCTATCCTCCCGACAGTCAGGAGGAAAGAGTACCTCGAAGCCTAGTCGGTTAGCGAATCGAGGATTTCGTCCAGGCCATCCAGGTTGGGCAGGTACGGCGCTAAAGCTGGTAAATCAGCTAGTGAGTTGAGCCCTAGGCGCTCTAAAAAGTAGCTGGTGGTCTTATAGAGAATTGCCCCAGTTTCATGCTCAATCCCGGACTCTTCAACAAGGCCGCGAGTAATCAGAGTTTTCATAACGGCTTCAACGTTGACGCCGCGAATAGCTGAGACCCGAGCACGCGAAACTGGCTGGCGATAAGCGATCACTGAAAGCGTCTCCAGGGCTGCCTGGGTCAACCTGGATTGCTGCCCATCTAAAACAAATTTTTCTACAACAGCACTGAATTCTGGATGGCTGTAGAAGCGCCATCCCCCGTTGATTTTGCGCAACGAAAAGCCCCGCTCGTCGTAGGTGGTCTCTAAATGCGCTAGAGCTGCCTCGATCTCTTCAACAGTCTTTTCTAAAACCTGCGCCAAAACAATCTCTGAGACCGGTTCATCAACGACCATCAAAATCGCCTCGATGGAACGCTCAACTTCTACATTAGACATTCTCACTACCTTCTGTTGCCTGATCATCTTCCGCAATCACTGGAATATCAAACTCATCGCTAATTTCCACATCGCCTGACTCGGAGCCAGTCCAACTGATCTGGAGTTCTCCCATGGCAATCACTTGGTTGAAGCGCAGAACTCCTTGGCGGTAGAGGTCGAGAAGGGCTAAAAATCGAGCCACCACTACGAGAGTATTTTGTGCATCTGAGACTAGATTTCTAAAACTCATCGACTTTGATTTACGCAAAGCCTCAACCACTAGTCGAGACTCCTCGGCCACGCTGACCAAAGGAAGGTGGAGATGCTCAACGCTCACATGTGGAGAGCTCTTTGGCGTGAGAACGCGTTCGGCTATGGCGGCAAATCGGGCTGGGCCAACTCCGATGAGAACCTCAGGCAGGAGTGCACTCAAGGTGGAATCAAGGGCAACAACTCGAGGGAAGAACTTATCGGCCACCGTAATGCGCTCGCTAAAGGTCGCCGCGATCTCTTTGAAAGCACGATATTGAAGTAGGCGGGCGAAGAGAATGTCACGGGCCTCCAGCAGCGCTAGATCTTCTTCATCCTCAACCTCACCACTTGGAAGTAAGCGGGCAGCTTTGAGATCCAAAAGCGTTGCCGCTACAACCAAGAACTCAGTGGCTTGATCTAAGCGCCAACCCTCACCAGAAGCCTCCAGAGCCCTAATAAAGGCGATGAATTCATCGGTTACTAAGCTCAAGGAGATCTCAGTGATATCCATCTTGTGCCGCGAAATCAGCTGTAACAAGAGGTCGAAGGGTCCATCGAAGTTATCTAAGTGAACGGAAAAAGCTCCGGCAACGGCATTTACATCCGTTGACTCTTCTACCGATAAATCCATGGCCTCACCCTACTTCACAGTTGCCCGAGTTATGGGTAACGCGTAGGCTCCGGCACACAAGTTAGGAAAAGAGGTTTGACGCTTGAACGCTAAATCGACAAATCAAGAAGATGTTGCCACTACTGCAACGTTGCTTGGTAAAAAAGCTACTTCCATCCCGCTCCCCCCACCAATTAGCGAACATGGCAATGCAAAAGTAGTTGCCATCTTCAATCAAAAAGGCGGAGTGGGTAAAACAACTACAACAATCAATCTCGGTGCTTCCCTTGCCGAACTTGGTCGTCGTGTTTTGCTTGTCGATTTCGATCCTCAAGGTGGTTTATCTCTAGGCCTTGGTGTTAACGCTCATTCCCTGCCACTTGAGCAGACTGTTTACTACGCGTTGATGACACCTACTGCCAACGTCGATTCAATTGTTTTGAAATCAGCCGTTCCGGGTCTGGATTTTCTGCCAGCTAACCGTGATTTAGGTACTGCCGAAACAACTTTAGGCGCAGAAATCGGTGGTCAACAGTATTTGAAGCGCGCACTTGGCTCTCTGCGTGATTATTACGATGTAATTTTAATTGACTGTCAACCAACTATGGGTCAACTTACTATCAATGCTTTAGTAGCAGCTGATGAAGTGATCGTTCCACTGCAATGTGAATATTTCGCACTCCATGGTTTCATCGAATTAAAGGGCAATTTAGATAAAGTTAAAAACTTTCTCAATCCAAATCTACGTCTGGTTGGAATTTTGGCAACGATGTACGACAAGAAAACATCACACAATCGTCAAGTTCTTGAGCGTATTCTTGAACAGTTTCCTACCGATGTGTTCGAAACAATTATTGCGAAAACGATTCGATTCCCAGAAACAACTGTTGTTGGCGAACCGATCACGACCTATGCAACATCATCAGGTGGCGCAGCGTCGTATCGTCGTTTAGCACGTGAACTAATTGCCCGAGGAGGCGCACGATGACACGCAGAGCAAATCTTCCAGGAGCTGACGAACTGTTTCGTTCGACTTCGCCAGCACTCAGTGCAGTACCTGCGCAAAGTGAGGCTCCAACTGCATTAGTCCCCCCAGCAATTGCGACACCAAAGGCGCCTTCAAGCAAAAAGGGCGTCCGCACTATTACGCGTCGCCGAGTTACTACTGCTGATCGTTCGCCTTCTGGCCGAGAGCGTCATGATGAAAAAATTACGGTTTATCTTTCTCCAGATGAACTATTTGATTTAGATCAAGCGCGTTTGCAACTTCGTGGTGATTTAGGTTTAGCTGCGGATCGAGGTCGTATTGTCCGTGAGTCAATCGCGGTAATCATCGCCGACCTTGAAGCAAAAGGTGATCAAAGCATTCTTGCTAGACGCCTTCGCGGTTTATAAAACTTAACTTCGAGCTCTCGGGTGAGCTAGTGAATAACTTTCCCGAACTTTATCGATAGTAATAAGCGTATAAATTTGAGTTGTAGTCACTGAGGCGTGTCCCAGCAGTTCCTGCACTACGCGAATATCTGCCCCACCGTCTAATAAATGCGTGGCATAGGAATGACGGAAAACGTGCGGGGAGACTTTTGAAGTGATACCCGCATCGTGCGCAGCCTGCATGACGATATTCCACGCTGATTGTCGAGTGATCCTGCCACCTCGAGAATTCAAAAAAAGCGCTGGCATATTCTTTGCAGTTTTTGCCGCCAAATCCGGGCGAATTCTAACCAGATAGTCGTTCACCGCTTTGGTGGCGAAACTACCCAGCGGCACGATTCTCTCCTTAGAACCTTTTCCACGTAATTTTAAAGTGATCAAGTCACCTTCATCGGTTTCAATGGAATTGAGATCGGCAAGATTAATACCTATCAACTCGCTGACTCGTGCGCCGCTACTGTACAAAAGCTCAACTAAAGTCTGATTACGTAAAGAAATTGGATCGCTCTCCCGGTACGCGGCATTAATCATCGCCATTATTTCATCTACAGTCAAAGCTTTTGGCAGTCTGCGCTGAGACTTCTTCGATTCGATTTCGAGTGTGGGATTAATGACGGAGTATTCGCTATTGAGGTGTTTGAAAAACGAACGCAAAGTAGAATCTATGCGATTTACACTCGTGCTCGATAAACCAGCAGCTTTCAATGTCACCTCAAAATCTGAAATTATTGCCGGAGTTACGTCGCTGCAATTTCGACCATCA
>Ga0304729_1001595_pt1 | contig 14672 bp, 20 predicted proteins | sample C_131016_MF_Meta_FD_190475 | JGI IMG/M metagenome (GOLD analysis project Ga0304729, IMG submission 190475) | Freshwater microbial communities from Lake Croche, Canada to study carbon cycling - C_131016_MF_MetaG (v2) (version 2) | ecosystem: Environmental > Aquatic > Freshwater > Lake | place... | reverse complement strand
AAACAGAAACTGAACTCATCGTCATCCTCAACTAAATATTCTTTGCAAAGCTAAAAGATCGTTCTTCCCGCTAACTAACTTAGGAATCCGATCAACTCTCAAAACTCTAATCGGTTTAGCCGCAACGCCAAGCTTCTCAAACACTGCCCCTGCCAGATAGTCAGCAACCTCAGGACTACCAACATAAGCAATACCAACTCGTTCACCCCACTCAGTTGAAGAGATGCTGGTAGCAGCAACCTCAACAACACCAGGAATGGTAGCTGCAACAGCTTCAACCTCATCTAAGGCAATCTTGATGCCACCAGAGTTGATAACTCTGTCAGCCCTCCCTAATACCCGAAGCCAATCATCTTCTAACAGTCCAACATCATTGGTGTTGAAATAGCCCGACTCATCTGAAACTCCGTTAGCCAACGAAGCACTCTTGATAGCTATGGTTCCTGAATCATTGATACGAAGGGAAACACCACCGAGCGCATAGCCGTTATAAACACAGCCACCAGCGGTCTCCGCCATGCCGTAGGTGGTAACGATGTTGATCTTTTCAGAGAGGAAGTAATCAACAACATCACTGCTAACCGCTTGGCCACCAACCAGGATGGCTTCAAACTTACGCAGGTTAGCTAAAACATATTCATCAGCCTGAGCCAGCTGCTTCAACCTGTTTAGTTGAGTTGGAACTACTGATGTGAAGCGATGTTCCGCATTCATTAGTTGAGTTGAAAGCGAAAATGCTTCAGGTGTGAAAGACACACCGGTGTTCATAACCACCGGTTGGGTTTCTGAAAGTATTGATCGAACCAACACCATTGCACCAGCAACATAGTTGATTGGAAGAGCTAATAACCATTGACCTGAATGACCAAAGTATTCTGCAGTTGATTTAGCTGAAGAGATAAGTGCATCAGCGCTTAGATGAATTCTTTTAGGTTTACCGGTTGAACCACTTGATTCAATAATCAAAGCAGTGTTGCTAGCTGTTTCAGGTAAGTCTTCAATGACTGGTTTAACACCGTTGATCTCACGCTCTGTTATAAAAACTGTTAGTTCACCATGAAGAGCTAAAGCTATAGCTTCAATAGCTTTAGGAACATCGTTAGCTGGAACTGTAACAACAGGTGTTTGATTCATAGGTTTAGAAATGCCAAGGGAATGAAGACCAGTCAGGGTCACGCTTTTCTAGGAAACTATCGCGACCTTCAACTGCTTCCCCAGTTCCATAAGCCAACCTGGTTGCTTCCCCTGCAAAGAGCTGTTGACCAACAAGACCATCGTCAACCATGTTCATTGCGTATTTCAACATACGAATAGCTTGAGGTGACTTACTAAGAATTTCTTCACCCCATGCAACTCCAGCTTTTTCAAGATCAGCATGGTCAACAACCTTGTTAACAACACCCATCTCGTAAGCACGTTGAGCCGAATACTCTTCACCTAAGAAGAAGATCTCTCGAGCAAACTTCTGACCAACCTGTTTAGCCAAATATGCAGAACCATAACCTGCATCAAACGAACCAACAGCAGCATCAGTTTGTTTGAACCTGGCATGTTCTTTTGAAGCAATAGAAAGATCAGCAATCACATTCAGTGAATGACCACCACCGGCAGCCCAACCTGAAACCAAAGCGATGACAACCTTAGGCATAAACCTAATCAGTCTTTGAACTTCAAGGATGTGTAATCTGCCGGTCTTGCCAGCTTCACCATATTCATAACCCTGAGGTCCACGAACCTTCTGGTCACCACCAGAAGAGAAAGCCCAACCGCCATCCTTAGCTGAAGGACCATTACCGGTTAGCAAAACAACACCAACGGTGGTGTCTGCTTGGGCATGAGATAAAACATCGACCAGTTCATCAACGGTTTGCGGTCTAAATGCGTTACGAACCTCTGGTCTATTGAAGGCAACACGAACCATACCCAGCTTGACGTGCTTGTGATAGGTGATGTCTACTAGCTTCTCAAAGCCTGGAACTTCAGCCCAGATACTCTCATCAAAGAGCTCAGAAACGTTATTGGTCATGCTCCTAGACTAACAATGTGGAGATAACCCAAGAAATCAAAGACCAGATCCTTGCCTCAGCAAGGGTGCTGGCCATCCCTATGCGGGTTAGATTCCGTGGGGTTGAAACCAGAGAAGTATTACTCTTCCAGGGAAGCCAAGGCTGGGCTGAATGGTCCCCCTTCCCTGAATACATTGACGATGAAGCAGCCATCTGGCTAAGAGCAGCCATCGAATGGGCTTTCACTGCACTACCAGAACTTGAAACTAAAACAGTCAAAGTCAATGCAACCCTCCCTGCCGTCAAAGACGTCAAAGACGCATTAGATCCTTTCGGCAAATTTGAAGTGGTAAAGATCAAAGTTGCCGAAATAAACCAAACCATCGAAGATGACCTAGCCCGTATCCATGAAGTCAGAAGACTCTATCCCGATGCACGCATCAGATTAGATGCCAACGGTGGATACGACATTGAAACAGCGCTCAACCTGGCTAAGCAACTTCACAGTGAAAACATTCCTTTGGAATATCTGGAACAACCAGTGAAGACAATTGCTGAGCTAGCCGAACTGAAACTAAAACTTAGTCCACTTGGAATAAAGATTGCAGCTGACGAATCAGTTAGAAAAGTTAGTGACCCATTAGCTGTTGCTCAAGCTCATGCGGCTGATTTGCTTGTTCTTAAAGCAGCACCGTTAGGTGGCATTACCAATGCAATAGCAATTGCAAAAGAAGCAGGATTGCCAGTAATAGTTTCAAGTGCTCTTGAAACATCTGTTGGTCTTAGCATGGGCGCATATCTAGCAGCAGCTCTAAACTCAGGCTACGCTTCAGGTTTAGCAACAGCAGCACTACTAACTACCGACGTTACAGATCACCCACTATTACCAATAAACGGTGAAATACCTGTAACAAGAATCCAAGTCAACGAAACAAAACTAGACCAGCTACAAGCAACACCAGAAAGAACTGAATGGTGGATGCAGAGGTTGGAGAGATGTCTTGCTCTCAGTTAAGACCTATTTTTATTTGATGACAATAGTTCTATGACGCCAACCGCCAGAGAAATAATCGCTCCACAGATAATTATCAGGCCACCAACGTAAGTTAATTTAGAATCAAGTTTTGTAACACCTGCAAAATAAACCATAGCGCCGATAAATCCGGTTGCTGTTGTTAGGAAAAGAAAGAGCGCAATCGACCTAACGGCTGCTGTTGTTCTGTTCTGAGCTTCGACCAACTCTTCCAACAAATCCTCCACAGCATAATTTGGAGTGGGTTCGCTTTTTGTCATAACTAGTCTCTTTCAGTATTTTCTGCGATTCTAATTAGTGCAACTCCAGATTCAAGTGTGAGTCGTAATGCTATTACTCCAAAGAGATAGGCACAAGGCCAGACAAACATAAGAAATATCTGTGTCCAACCTTTTTGCGCCATGTAGCTAGCCACGGCGTCATACTTATTAGCGTTTGAGTATTCCATAACTAAGTTCGCAACTGTTGCGCTCTCAACGGCGATTAAAGCCACGCCTCCAACTATAAGTGCAATCAGAAATAGCGCACTTGCGACTCTAATGTAAATGAAGTCTTCGAATCTGAAATTGAACAGCACAGACATGAATGATTTATGATCAGGGTAATAACTTTCGGATTCAACGTGTCGCCCACCACCCGTGTGTGTTTCAGACGAATCCACAGCTCCTATCTCCTGACTAAATTTTCTCCAAGCTAAAGTTTGATCAGCTTCTGACATGGCACATTTTGGACAATCATCAACCGACTCTGCGCGAAAGGTAAATCCACATTTTGGGCATGTAAAGTTCAATTTCATGAACCCAGATTAGTTCCCAAACAGGAACTTAGCTGTCATAGACCCGAGTAAACGTGTAGACCTTTGAAGTAGAGGTTTACGATGGTGAAGTTGAAGAGGATGGCTGCGAAGCCGATTAGGGTTAGCCAAGCTGCTTTTCTGCCTTCCCAGCCTCTGGTTGTGGTTGCGTGCAGGTAAGCAGCGTAGATGGTCCAGATAATAAAGGTCCAAACTTCTTTGGTGTCCCAGCCCCAGAATCTGTGCCAAGCCTTATCAGCCCAGATAGCACCAGCAATCAGGGTGAATGACCAAAGAATGAAACCGATGATATTGAACTGGTAGGAAAGTCTCTCTAGTTTTTCTTCGTTAGGGAAGACTTTCAAGATGTTCATCTTCTTGAATCTCTTGGTGGTCTTGAGGATCAGGATGCCAGCAAGAGCTGCTGCAATCATGAAGAAAGCTGTTGCCAGAATGGCAACGCTTACGTGGATTACTAGCCAGTAATCCTGAAGTGCTGGCATCAAAGATTCAACCTGAACGTAATACAAGGTGTTAGCTGTTCCAATGATTAGAACAACAAAACCAGAAACAAAAGATGCGATGAACTTCACATCTTTCCAGAACACTGCAACCAGATAAATGAATGTCACAACAAAAGATCCGGTAACGCTGAATTCATACATGTTCGCCCAAGGAACTCTTTGAGCTGCGATACCTCTGGTTAGAACACCGATGAAGTGAGCAATAACTCCAACCCACATCAGAGCGAAACCTATTTTGTCTAGTTTGGTAGATAGTGGGCTGGTCTGCTTTTTAGCTCCAGCTTTGATAGTGAGGCTCCAGGTTAGAACTATGAACGCAACTGAATAGACGGTCAGTGCTGCCAGCACAATAATTCGAGATAGTGCTGCTAGTTCTGGGTTTAGGGTCACTAATGAATTCATTTACTCTTCTTCTTTATCTGTTTAGCTAACTCTTTAACTATTTTGCCAAGCATTTCGTCTCTGGATTTCGCTAGAGCACCAATTTCAATGTGGGTTGCTGTTTTTCTAACCCAGATTCTTCTTCTAGGGGTAATCAACATCATGATTAGACCCAACAGAACCAGTATTGCAAAGAGCAATACCCAGATCTCACCTGGGTTATAGGTGATATCTAGTGATGCATATCTCTTAAAACCTACGAACTTCACTGTTCCTAAGTTATCTGGCAGAGCCTTAGTCATACCCGGTGCAAGCATGATGGCTTTAGTTCCAGATTTACCTCCAGCTATTTGTTTCATAGCGTGGGTGTTTAGTTCAAACGCATTACTGTTTAGTCCGCTTTCTAAACCAAGGCTTCCTTCAAAGACGTTCATGGTTAGAACAGGATCCACTGGGAATGGATAAACAGATGTGAGAGCGCCAGTTGAAAGCTTTCCAACTGTTGGATAGAAGAAAGCTGCCATACCGAACTGCTTCTTAGCATCAGGAACCTTAATAACACCAAGTGAAGTTAGGTTCTTGTCTTGAGGCAAGAAAACAACAGGACCTGAGAAGGAGATAGAACCATCTGGGTCTTTGATTTCAAGCACAGGAGCAAAACCATTACCGGTTAGATAAACCTTGGCGTTAGGCATGATCAGCGGTTGGTTAACTTTGATATCTGATTTTTGTGCTTTACCTGTTGCCAGCTTGCTGGTGACTGTTGCAGTGAAGTCAATTGGAATTCCATAGTTAGTTGGATTCAAAAGATCATATTTAGTCCAGAACGAATCCAAGTGAAGACTGAATGGAGTGAGATCTGATGTTTTATAAAGCAGACCCGGACTTAGTGAATCATATGAAGCTTCGTTATTAACAAAAGTGTCACCTTCAACGAGCACCCTCTGGCCGCTGAAACTAAGAGCACTGCCAAGACCAACAGAAATTAGAACACCGATCAGTGAGATGTGGAAGATGAGGTTACCGGTTTCCCGTAGGTAACCTTTTTCTGCTCTGATGTCTTTCTTGGTTGCGATTACCTTATATCTTTTTGATCTTAGGTATTCAACAGCAACATCAATGCTGTTGGTAGCTTCAATCTTTTTGTATTCAGGTAATCTCTCAAGATTTGTTGGAGCTAAAGGTGGTTCAGCTCTTAGGGCTTTGTAGTGAACACCGACTCTTGGAAGCACACAACCAATCAAAGAAATAAACAATAGGAGATAAATGGATGAGAACCATGATGATGAATAAACATCAAATAGTTGCAACTTATCTAATACCGGTGCTGAAGTTGGGTTGTTTCTGAAATACAGTGTCACACCGTTAGGGTCAGCTGAACGCTGCGGGAAGATAGAGCCTGGAATGGCAGCTGCTGCTAGTAATAGGAGCAGGATGATGGCTAGCTTCATGCTGGTGACCTGTTTCCAGATCCAACGAAGCCAAGATTTGAATGAAAGGTCAGGAGCCTGAATAGGTTCGTTGTATTCCTTGACCACTACATATTTAGATGTTTGGCGTGTAGGCACCTAGCACCTCCTGCAGATAGTTGATTACCTGTTGCCATAAACCGGTAACTAGAAGTAAACCTAGAACAATCAGGAGTGCTCCACCAAAACGGTTAATGAATCTGATGTTTGCTTTGACAAACTTCACTGTTTTGCTAGCCCAACCAAAACCAGCTGCCACCAAGATAAATGGAAGTCCAAGTCCAAGTGAATAGATGACGGCTAGGAAAGCACCTCTAGCAACAGAGCCTGAATCAAAAGCAAGGTTGAGAACAGCTCCTAGTGTTGGTCCAATGCAAGGTGTCCAACCAAGACCAAAGACTATTCCTAGTAGTGGAGCTCCGATAAGACCTGCTTTAGGTTTGAGGTTTAGCTTCGCTGTTCTTTGAGCAAAGTCAAAGCCACCGAGCATCACAATTCCAAGCCCTAGAACAAGTAGTCCTGAGATTCTTTGAGTCCAGTTCTTCACATCACCATAGATAACTGAACCAAGGGAGCCAAAGCCTGCACCTAAGAAAACAAAGACAACTGTGAAGCCAAGAACAAATAAAACTGATCCAAGAACTAAACGACTCTTGGTGTTAGCTGAACCAGAAACTAAACCTAGGTAACTAGGTAGTAGTGGTAATACACATGGGCTAAAGAAAGAAACTAAGCCAGCAATGAATGCAATGGGTATTGCTAAATACAAAGGTCCGGTTGCTATTGCTGAATTATTCAATTAGTAGTTCCTTCAGCAACAACAGTCTTGATTAGTGCTTTTAGAGTTTCTTTATCTGCAGCACCAAGAACACGTGCAGCTACTCTGCCTTGTTTATCAATAACCAGTGTGGTTGGAACAGCAGATGGTGTCACAACACCTGTGAAGGCAAGAACAACGTTGCCTGTTTCTGAATCTAAAACTGTTGGGTAGGTAACCTTGAAAGTTCTCTTGAAAGCGTTAGCTGTTTCTTTGGTGTCTCTAACATTCACACCAATGAATTGAGCATCGGTTGAAAATTCTTTTGCAAGATCAACAAGCATTGGTGTTTCAACTCTGCAAGGTGTGCAGCCGGCATACCAGAAGTTCAAAACAACTACTTTGCCTAAGTAGTTCTTCGATGAAACAGTATTACCGTCACTATCTGTTGAACTCCAGGTAATGACTTTGCTTCTGGCTGGAACTTTGAATTCTGTGACGGTGCCATCTGGCGAAGTGAAGCTGTTGCTTGCATTAGGGGTCTCAGAGCAAGCAGTAATACTGAACAGTAGAGCTGCTGAAAGAGTTGCAATCAAAATCTTTTTCATACCGCACCTTTATCTACCGAAACTAATGCTTTAGCTGGATCTCTATAGCCAATCTCAACTAAGCCATCTTCCTGTAATTCGAAAGTGGTGATGCTCGATAGAGCACAGCGTCTTTTTCTAGGATCATGCATCAGTCTCTCCCCTGCAACATGCAGATGCATGGCCCAGATAGGTAGCTGGTGGGTAACTAGAACAACATCGCCTGAATCAACTGATTCGCTAGCTGTGATGATTGCATGGTTCATTCTTTGAATGATGTCTATGAAAGATTCACCCCAGGCAGGCTTTGCTGGGTTTCTAAAGTGCCACCACCAGTGCGGTTTAGTGGCAACAGCTTTGACGCTTAGTTTCTTACCTTCAAAGACATTCCAAGGCTCAATCAGATCCTCATTGATAAGCCCATCAATCTTGAATAGCTCTTCGATAGGTTTAGCTGACTCTTGAGTTCTAATCAAAGGAGAGACATAGATGGCTCTAACGTCAGCTTTCATGCTGTTTAGTTCATCGGCTGCGGCTTTAGCCATAAGTTTGCCGGTATCTGAAAGATGGAAGTTTGGTAGACGCCCGTAAAGAACTCCGCCAGGGTTGTAAACCTCACCATGGCGAACTAAATGGATTCTTTGGGCGGGCATGACTCAAGTCTACCGCCCGCTAAACTTGTGATTTAAGAGAAGGAACTTGGTATGCGCGAACGCATTTTGATCAAAGATTTAGCTGCCCGTGAAGATGGGGAAATCCTGATAGCTGGCTGGGTGGAAACCCTTAGAGACCAGAAGAGAATCCAGTTCATCGTGCTTAGAGACGAATCTGGTTCAGTTCAGGTCACCTATCCAAGACCAGCTGAGGTTGATGCCCTAGCGGATACTGTTTCAACCCTTACCTCAGGCTCATTCGTTTGGGTTAAAGGTCGCCTAGTTCACGATGAAAGAGTGAAACTTGGCGGTATTGAGATTCAGCTAGATGACCTAGAGGTCATCACCCTAGCTGACCCAGAAACCCCTATCGCTGAAGATTCAGGTATTGATAAGCGTTTGGACTGGAGATACATCGATCTTCGTCGTCCTGAGATGAACTTGGTATTCAAGGTTCAAACCACCATTGAACATGCTTGGAGAACATACTGGGTTGAGAATGGCTTCGTTGAGATTCACTCACCTAAGTTGATGTCTTCACCTTCAGAGTCTCACGCTGAACTATTCAAGATGGAATACTTCGAGACTGTTGCCTATCTTGCTCAATCACCACAGTTCTATAAGCAGATGGCGATGATGGCTGGTTTTGGCAGAATCTTCGAGATCGGCCCAGTGTTTAGAGCTGACCCTTCTTTCACCTCACGTCACGCAACTGAGTTCACCTCAGTCGACATGGAAGTTTCATATATCGAATCTCACGAAGACATCATGAAGATTCAAGAAGACCTTATGGTTGCCGCTCTAACCGCAGTTAAAGAAAAGCACGGCGATGACATCAAGCGTCTATTCGATGTTGATGTTGTTATTCCAACCACTCCTTTCCCAAGAATTCCTCTAGCCGAAGCTATCGAAATCGTAGCTAAGCGTGGTCACGAGATCACTCGTGGTGGAGACATGGACCCTGAAGGTGAAAGACAGATTGCAGCTCACGTGGCTGAAACTCTAGGTCACGAGTTCGTCTTCCTAACTGACTACCCGTCAACTGTTAGACCGTTCTATCACATGAGACATGCTGATAACGATGCGCTAACCAACAGCTATGACCTTATTTGGCGTGGAACTGAAATCACTACCGGTGCTCAGCGTGAACACAGACTAGAAGTTCTAATCGAACAGGCTAAGAGTAAAGGTCTAGACCCTAAGGGTCTTCAGTCATACATGGACTTCTTCAAGTTCGGTGCCCCACCTCACGGTGGTTTCGGTATGGGCCTTCTAAGAGTAGTTATGCTGCTCCTTCACGAAACAAACATTCGTGAAGTTGGTTACCTATTCCGTGGACCTAACCGCCTAGAACCGTAATAAATGTTTGAAAGATCTTCTCAAATACAAGGCGTTAACGCTGCGTACACAGAAGCACAACAAGCACAATACAAAGCTCAGCACGATGAAATAGCTGAAGCCATTGCGGATCAAAAACGTAAAGGTGCTGTATTCAGCGATGCTGATGTTCAGAAACTCATTGCTGATCATTACGCTTTTGTGAAACAGTTCTGGACTCCTAACAAACAGGCATACAAATCACTCGCTTTGACATATGTTCTAGACCCGGCTTTCGAAGCGACCTATGAGTCGTTCGAGCCGGGCCTAGCTGCATACATCAAGAAAGCTATTGAGATCTGGGCTGACCAGAACCTGGACTAGTCCTTTATCTTGTTGTTCTCGCGGATAGTGAAAGGTTCACCCTTCATTCCATAAGCGAAATACTTCTGGAAAGTAATCAACGCGATTAGGAACACAGCGCCAGTTAGTGCTCTGTAGTTATCGAAGAATGTGTAGCTACCAAAGTGTAACCATAGGCTTCTTCCTGTCGCCGAAGCTCTGAATGCTCCTAGCAAAACAATTGTGATTGCCACCAATCTGATGTTGCTATAGGCCTTTCGGTAAGCCTTCGCTTTTCTCTTGCTCTGATACTCGTCAGCAGATCCTTCAACGTTGAAAACGAATCTCACCGAAGCTGCTTGCATGAATGCCAAAACAGCTAGGCAGATTGTCCAAGCAACAATCTGGCTCTCTGTGAGAAAGACCCAGAAACCCCAGCCATATAAGGCAATAGCTGTCATCGAATTGATGAGGATTCTCGCAGGGGTGTTGACCATCCCATCAAAAATCTGACTTGTTCGCAGCCAGTTAATGAAGGTCTTCTCAAAGCTATCAACTTTGGCGTCTACGATTTTCTCAAACCGTTCCGGCTTCTGCTCGACTCTTTTTTCTAAAGAATTGTTTTTCTTGGTAGCCATTAGTTTTCCTCCAAGCTAAAGATCTGTTCAACTTTTTTGTTTAGTGATTTTGCGATACGCAAGGCAAGCACGAGGCTTGGGCTGTACTCGTTTCTTTCGATATAGCCGATGGTTTGATAGTGAACGTCGACGGCATCGGCCAGTTGTTGTCTGGTCATGCCTGCCTTGGTTCTAATGGCTTCTAGCCGGTTGAAGACTAACTCTTCATCTGATTTAGGTTTACGTCCCATAGTTGTAGTATAAATACTATGTAGCAATATTACAACATTTATTATTCGGTGTGTTTAGACCAATCGACGAGGTGAAGATCTGGGATCCGCTTGAAATGTTTAACATTTCGGGTAACTAAGACAGCTCCGTTTGATATTGCATGCGCAGCAATGAACGGGTCCAAGGGGCCAATCAACTGACCCTTGCTTTTCAGGTAAGCGCTTAGCTTTCCCGATACTTCTGCGTCAGCTACTCTAAAGGGCACCACATCGATGGTATCCAGAAATGCCGTCAGTAGCTTTTTTGATCTAGACCCAGACGCACTTGGTTGGGATCCTTGAATTAACTCATGAGCAACTATCGAAGAGATAGCGAGGTCCTGTATGGGTGTGAGTTCGAAATTCAGGAGGGTATCTCGGTGAAATCTAAGTACATCTATAACAGTGCTGGTATCAAGGTGGTACATCACTCTAAATCCTTGAAGAATTCGACAACTTCTGGTCTAACGGATGGGATGGATAGGTTTCTTGGGAGTTCCCAGTTCTTAATCTCTTCACGTTCTTCTTCGGTAAGAGATTTCACTAGCTCAATAAAGGCTGCTTTCGCCTGTTCACGAGTCTGACTTGAAATGCAGATAGTGCGGGTTTTGGGATTAAAAGTAAGTTCGACCATGTCCGACTCCAGCTTCCACCTGGCAGGAATACGCACAGCCGGACTACCCCCGTTCATGAAGAACTTCGTGGTTACCTTCTCTTCACCCTCTGGTTCAGGCGCTTTCTGGATCACTTTCTTGCTCATCTTTCCTCCCAACAAGTTTGTATAGACATATTGTATAGACAGGCTTTTTGAAGTCAAGAGGTTATGGATAAGTCCAACCTGTGGAATCTTGAAGGAATGTAAACATAGTCTTCAAGATCAAACATCAGTTCTGAGCTTGGTAATACTTCCCAATCGCTGAATCTTTGCAGCCACTCTTCAAGAACAACTTTTGCTTCGAGCTGAGCTAGGTGAATGCCGATGCAGGTGTGACGGCCATAGCCGAAAGCAATGTGTCGATTAGAGCTTCTATCCAGTTTGATTTGTTCTGGTTCATCAAAGATCTCTGGGTCATGATTTGCTGAAACAAAAGATAACCAGGCATAAACCGGTTGGTCTGGGTTCGTTGTCTCTTCAGTGTTCACTCTATGCATCATCGGAAGTGGTGATAGGAATCTAACCATCTCTTGAATGAATTCAGGAATGAGTTCTGGTTCTGCTTTTAGTTTGTTTAGATGTTCTTTATTATTTGCTAGATGCCATAGTGAACCAGACATCAACTTCACAACAGTGTCTCGACCACCAGCTAACACAAGGTTTGCCATTCCGTATTTTTCTTTACGGGTAAGTGCTCTTCCGGCTAGCTCTGCCGTGTTGAGAACACCGAAGATGTCTTCTGTTGGGTTTTCATCTAGTTCATCAAAAGTCTTTTTGAGGTATCTATCGAGGTGATCACCGTGACGGACGCCCTCCTCATCTGTGATCCAAGTATCTGGACCCCATGAATACCACTCTTGAACATCTTGTGGTCTGCTAAAGGTAACACCCAGGCATTGAACAATCATCTGCAGAGCGAGCTCGTGGGTAATCTCAACTTCATTCTCAAAAGAATCGATTAGGTTCTTAGCAATCTTCCTGAACTCTGGCTCCAAAGTTGCAACATACTCTTTACTAAACCAAGGGTTCAGAAGAGTTCTCATCTCGGTGTGATCTGGTGGATCAACTTCCAGTGGGAGTTGCTTGTAGTCTCTGACATCCTGGTCACCTTGCAGGTCACTGGAATACTTCTCGTAATCGCGAGCTGCTTCTCTAACGTTTCTTGAGCCTTTAATAATGTTCATGCCAAATCCTTTAGTGCGCTTTCTAGTCGTTCAGGGTCTATCTTCCAGTAGTTATGGACCTGTCCGTTGATAAGTAAAACAGGAATCTCTTCCCAATACCGCTTATAAAGCTCTTCATCTTCAAGAATGTCTTTTTCAACGAGAGTGACTTCGGCCTCTGGCTGCATTTGTCTGAACTTACCCAAAACAGCCTGAATAACTAGGTCCGCCTCATCACAGAGATGGCAGCCTGGTTTTCTGACCAGGGTCATTTCAATTGGCTTTCGCATTCCACCAGATTATTCCAAAATTGAACCTAGACTTGTGACGTGGCGAAAACCCCTAAAAAGCCTGCGGCTGCTTTCTTTGATGTTGACAACACGCTAGTGCGTGGGTCGACCAGCTATCAGTTCGCCAAGGCTGCCTACAACCGTAAATTCTTCCCAAGAAAAGACTTCATTGCTTTTGCTTGGCACCAGATAGTGTTCCTATCTAAAGGTGAAACTGACCACATGCTCTCTGCCATCAAGGACCGTGCCCTAGAGCTAGTTAAAGGTCGCAGCTATAAAGAGATGAAGGATTTGGTTGCCCTCGTCTATGAAGAGAACATCAAGGCTAAGGTTTGGCCTGAAACAGCCAGACTTGCTCAGCAACACATTGAAGCTGGTCGTGAAGTTTGGATTATCACCGCAGCACCCCAGGAAATGGGTGAAGAGATTGCTAAGCGTTTGGGTCTAACCGGTGCTCTTGGAACTGTCCTAACTCACAGCGGAGACATTCTCACTGGTGAGATCAAGGGTAAGCCACTGCACGGTAAAGAGAAGGCTAAGGCAATCCGAAAGCTTGCTAAAGACCGTGGCTTTAGCTTGAAGAAATCTTTTGCATACTCAGATTCACATAACGATCTGCCGATGCTAACTCTGGTGGGTCACCCGGTTGCAGTTAACCCAGACAAGCTTTTGAAGATTTATGCCAAGAGTGCTGGTTGGAAGATTTATGACTTCAAGCGCAAAGAGCTACGCCCAAATAAAAAAGCCATCAAAAAAGAAATCAAGATTGGTAAAAAGGGTTAAATGATTAAACCCGCCATTGCTGGCGGGTCAATCAAGCTCTAATAGTCAGTGACTATTTCTTATTACGACGCTGGTGGCGAGTCTTACGAAGCAACTTACGGTGCTTCTTCTTAGACATGCGCTTGCGGCGCTTTTTGACAACTGATCCCACAAAGACCTCTTTTAGTTGAATTTAGACGGTTCGCTTTATTCTAGCCGAGTTCACCTGCCCTTAATAACCTTAACGAAAGCCTGACCTCCCTAGATAAGCCTTGTTTTGGGCATAAACTCAACCTCGATGACCGAACATCAGCCCTACACAGTTGTAGCCAGAGAAGATGGCTTCGAGGTCCGTCATTACCCGGACTATGTCCTAGCCCAAGTAAAAACTTCAGGGGAATTCAACTCGGCAGCCAGCAGTGCCTTTAGGCCATTGGTCAGCTATATCTCAGGACGCAATAAGAGCAATACCCAATACGCAATGACTGCTCCGGTCCTGCACGAACCTAATGCCAAAGCCACCGAGCACATTGTCAGCTTTGTTCTTCCTGAAGGAACATCAATCAAAGACCTACCTCTACCAACCGATGCCGTAGTGACGCTCAAGCATGTGAAGGCTCATTATGCAGCCGCCATCATCTTCAGAGGGTTAGCTAACTACGAAAAATTCAATTCTTTAGGCAGTGAACTAAAAGCAGCTGTCGAAAGCGCTGGACTGAAAAGTTCCGGCGATCCATACTATGCACGCTTCGATCCTCCTTGGAAACCAGGTTTCCTAAGACATAACGAAGCACTGATTGCATTAGCCGGATACTCAAAAGATAAGGAAAAGAAATGAAAATGAACACGCTAATTAGAAAAGGTATATCTGAAACCATTGGTGTTGCACTATTCGTAACCTCAATTGTTGCTTATAACTTCAACTCAGGTTTCCACAACCTAGTTCTTGCCACCACCCTAGGTCTAATGATCTTGCTAACTGCAACAGTTTCAGGCGGACACCTAAACCCTGCTGTTTCACTATTCATGTTTGCTCGCAAGTCAATTGACCTAA
>Ga0304729_1001594_pt1 | contig 14676 bp, 15 predicted proteins | sample C_131016_MF_Meta_FD_190475 | JGI IMG/M metagenome (GOLD analysis project Ga0304729, IMG submission 190475) | Freshwater microbial communities from Lake Croche, Canada to study carbon cycling - C_131016_MF_MetaG (v2) (version 2) | ecosystem: Environmental > Aquatic > Freshwater > Lake | place... | reverse complement strand
GCAACTTTGATTAACTGATGGTTGGGTGGCTGAGGATGTATAGCATTCAAGGCTTCTTGACCTGGCAGTCTAAGTTGCTTATGAAATACAAACACCTCAGCCAAGCTGAAAGATATCAGATTTACGCCCTCATGAAAGCCGGACACGATCAAACGCAAATAGCCAAGCTGCTGGATCGGCACAAGTCCACCATCAGCCGGGAGTTGATTCGCAATACTGGTTCTCGGGGCTATCGCCCCAAACAAGCCTGTGAGTTCTCGGCAGAGCGTGCGCAAAACAGTCGCAATGCCCCAACCGTTGAGCCGTGGGTAAGGGAAGAAGCCTGTTCTTTGGTGCGCATGCAATGGAGTCCGGAGCAAATTGCAGCAAGATTGCCCATCAGCCATGAGACGCTGTATCAGCATGTTTATGCGGACAAGGCTCGGGGCGGAGTTCTTTGGAAGAGTCTGCGCTGCCAGAAGCAAAAGAGGAAACGTTATGCGAGCGGACGTGACCGTAGGGGGCAGATCCCCAACAGACGGCCTTTGAGCGAGCGCCCCTACCACATTGAAGCTAGACGCCAAGTGGGTCATTGGGAATGCGATACCGTCATTGGTGCCAGCCATAAAGGTGCTGTCGTAACGATGGTCGAACGCAAGAGTGGGTATGCCGTCTTGGCCAAGGTGCCCAACAAAACCTCTGTATTGGTTAGTTCAGCCATAGTAAGCAACCTCAAGCCCTTCGCCATCCGGGTCAAGACACTGACCTATGACAACGGGAAAGAGTTTGCAGCGCACGGATTGATTGATCAAGAACTCAACAGCACTGCTTACTTTGCCAGACTGGCATTCCCTGCTGACAAAGAGTTTTAACAGGAACAAACCGCATACTCGGCCTAGAAGCCGCCTCACATATTGCAGCAGCATCGTTAGCATCGTTTTTACCGCCCTTGCCCTCCAGTCGATAAGGGGCAACATGATTGGCAGCAATAATCTTGGCATCCAGTCCTAAGGCAATTAACTTGCGAGCCCAGGCGTGAGAGCCAGAGCATGCCTCCATAGCAACCAAACACCCAGCGGGCAACTGATTACACCAAGCAATGAATTTGTCTCTGCTCAATTGTTTATTGCACACAACCTTGCCTACAGCGTCAACAGCGTGAACTTGAATAAACATCTTGGCTAAATCGATACCAACTCGTGTAACACTCTGCATGGGACTCCCCTTTCAAGGTTGTTGATTGACTTCCAAAAACCAATCTTGACATGCCTATGAGATGCCAATACCAGCAAGTGGGATGTCCCTTCGTATTTATTAAGTCTGCCGCTGGTTGATTTTTCTAAAAAGTCGCCCAATCCTGCAAACCAATATGCATAACCACTCCTCCAGCTTTTACTGACACCCGACGCTTACTGCAATAACTTTAATGCAGCATTCCATCTAATTGAATAATTTCTTTAACTTCTGGACTATCATCCATCGACCGATACCTGAGCCAGACCAGCATCAACAATTAGATTTTGTCCAGTAATTGCACAGCTATCATCACTTGCTAAAAACAAAGTCGATTGGGCTACGTGACAGGGCTCTAATCGAAATTTAAGACACTGCATGTCTAAGAATTCTTGATCTTGTTTTAGGTCTTGCCATAGCCTTTTTTGGCGCTCCGTTACGATGGCTCCTGGCAGTAATGCATTAACACGTATGCCCGCCCCACCAAGCTCTCGGGCAAGACTTCTGGTCATCCCAGAGATCGCCGCTTTGCTAGCCGCGTATCCAATTAACTGAGGACGCCCACGCATCCAACTAATTGATCCCATATTGATGATGCTCCCCCCCAGCTTTGCGGACTTGAGTTGGCGAGCAACGATTTGGGTTGCGAAAACTTGGTGTCGTAAATTTAAATTTAGACAGTTATCCCAGTACTCAGGGGTTAGAGAGTCAAGGTCATGTCGATCGTCTCGGCCCGCGTTATTGACCAAGACTTGAATAGGGCCAAAGCGCTGCGCCACGCGAGTAAGCAAGTTTTTTAGGGCCTCAATATCACGCACATCACAGGCCTCATAAAAAGGAGCGACTAAGCCAGCCTGGGTTATCTCATTTATCAAATTATCACCCCCGCGCTCCTTCGTACCGCAAAAGGCAACCTTTGCCCCTTGTGCAGCAAAGGCGCGGACCAACTCTGCACCAATACCGGAGGATCCACCGGAGATAAAGACACACCGCCCAGATAGCGTTGTATATTGGGTGTAAGTTATATCGGTGATCCCCATACTAGTTATAAGTTATTTGACAATATTTCATTCATTCCAATCACTCGGCCAGTCTGAATGCTTAGTTGTGCGGCCAAGCCACTAGCCACTGCTCGCATCCCTTCCTCCATTGAAATCTGAGGCATTTGGCCACTTCGAAGAGCGCTGACAAAGTGCATGTGTTGTATATAAGTTGCCCCAAAATGAGCGCCCTCGTACCTAATGCTTTTATCACTTACTCGCCGCTCTTCAACATGCACGTGCTTATTGCTAGGATCCCAGACCGTACGCACGCCAAAGTCTTTACGCTGCCCGTAACGCAGCGTTAATGAGGGCAATAATGATTCAAGCTTTCCCTCGTCTCCTACCACACTGATTTGCTCTTTATCGACCGTGCTTTCAGCAAACATACAAAGATCAAGCATTGCACGCGCACCACTTGGATAATTTACGATAACAAAGGCGCTATCCAATACGTCTGGGTAACGCCCTTGGTAGGCCTCGCTCAGATGGTTAACCCTTTGTCCACCTGAAGCATAAAAGGAGAGCGGTTTTTCCTGAAGGATTAAATCCATAAGGTTAAAGTAATGACAACATTTTTCAACCAAAGTTCCCCCCGTATTTTGGTTAAATCGGTTCCAGTCACCTACTTTAGAATAAAAGGGTTCACGGTGCTCACGGATTGCCACTTGGTGTATGCGTCCTACCGCACCGGCCTTAGCCATACGCAGCATTTCTGCCACTGGAGGCATGAAACGGTACTCATGTGCAACCCAGACCATTGCTGTTCGCTTTGCGCTTAAACGCACTAGCTCAATGCAGTCATCGATGTTTGTACAAAGTGGTTTTTCCACCAATATCGGCACAGAGGTCTTTAAGGCTAAACGCATTAAATCGATGTGCGTATGGTTGGGGGTGCTTATTACTAGAACATCGTAAACACTGCTTGCTAAGAGCTCTGTGTAGTCTTCAAACACTAGATGTTTTGAGGAGATCAGAGCTGAAGCTGCCTCAAGGCTGGGCTTGTACGGGTCAGCAATTGCGCTGATTTGAGCTCCCTCCAGTGCCTGAATACAGTGGATGTGTTCCCGTCCCATGCTGCCACAACCAATGATTGCGTAACGTAGTGCAATCATAGTGTTCTTAATCAATAGTTGAACCAGAAGCTCGGATCACGGGAGTCCAACGCTTGACTTCAGCGCCCACGTAGGCGCTAAACTCTTCTGGGCCTCGTTCAATAATAGAGCTACCTATTTGAGTGAATTTATCCTTCACCTCAGCTCGACTGAGGGTTTCGTGAATTGCCTTGGCTAAGCGGTTGACTATTTCGCGAGGCATTCCCGGTGGGCCCACAACGCCCTGCCACCCAGAGGTCTCAAGCGCTGGATAACCAGCCTCCCTAGCTGTAGCAACGTTTGGCAACATTGGGTTACGCTGTGGGTCGGTTACGTAAATCGCCTTCAAACGACCACTGTGAATTTGCGGCATCAAAACGGCTGAGACATCAATTAAGAGGTGCGTTTGACCGCCAATTAAATCTTGCACTGCTGGGGCTGAACCTTTGTAAGGAACGTGCATCATTTTTATTCCCGTCGATTGGTTTAGTAACTCACCGTTTAAATGGGTAATTGAGCCACTTCCACCGGAGGCGTAGTTGGCTTTATCCGAGTTGGTTTTTACCCAAGCTATAAACTCTCCCAAGTTATTGGTTGGGTGATTTGCAGGCACGGCGGCAATAAAACCAGCGCCAGAGGTCTGAGCGATCCAAGAGAAATCTCGACTTGCATCAAAGGGACGTTTTGCCATCATATTCGGAGCCAAGACAAATGGACCTATGTTTGCCAACAAGATCGTGTAACCATCAGGCACGCTTCGCATCAGCTCTGAGGCTGCCAATACGCCGCCAGCACCAGAGGCTTGTAATCAATTATCACTTGTTGCCCCAATGCCTCTTGAAGTGGAATCTGCAGCAAACGAGCAACCATATCGATACCGCCACCTAGTGGAAACCCTACTATGAGTTTAATCGGTTTGCTTGGCCACGTTTGTTTTTGACTTTGTGCCGGTGCCCCACCTAATCCAATTCCTAGTAAAGTAAAAACACACAGAGTAAATGTGCACAAGGTCTTAACCAGCGTAACAAGCACTTCCTTAATACTATGGGGAAGCAGGTTGTTTATAGAAATAAGACGAAATATCGACATCTGAGATCCTTCGATGCGTGGTTATGTTTTTTGAGATTCAATGGCGTTTAAAGTCGCATCAAAGTTTCGCATCAACAAACCCAGATCCGATGCGCAGCCGATATAGTCAAACCCCGCAGCCCTGTACTTAGCCACCGCCTCAGGAGTTCCCCCCACAGTACCGACTGGTTTATCGATCGCGTGACAGCGCTTAACCCCTTGCGCCATTAACTCAAATACCTCAGGATGCATGGGCTCTCCAATATGCCCCATTGCTCCACTAAGGTCACCTGGCCCCATAAAGATGGAGTCGACTCCAACTACCCCTGCAATCTCCTCTATTTTCTCCATAGCCTCTGGGGTTTCAACTTGTACCAATACACTAATCCCTTGATTTGCCACTTTAAAATAATCTTTTAAAGTGCCAAATTGGGAACCTCTGCTCATTGCCGCCATTCCTCGCACGCCTTGAGGGGCATATTTACAGGCTTGTACTGCTTCACGTGCTTCTTGTGCATTTTGAACAAAGGGGAACATTAACGTCTGCGCACCAGCGTCAAGCACACGTTTAACAAGTACTCTATCGCTACACGGAACACGAGTAATAGGCAACATGTTAGTGCCAGCCACCGCTTGAAGCATCTGCGAGAGTGCAAGTAACTCAAGGGGCGAGTGCTCCATGTCAAGCACGGCCCAGTCAAAGCCAGCGAAACCCGTGGCTTCGGCAATTAAGGGGGAGGCTGACATCACAAAAGTTCCAACAGGATATCCCGCGCGCAGGTCAAGACGTTGAAGCAATGTGTGAAATGGATTATTCATAACGTAGCCCGATTGTTATGGGTTAAGAGGTTAAAAAATCGCTGGCTCAGCAGAGCCGCCAGGATCTTGAAGAAAGTCAAAATCACAACCCTCGTGGGCCTGCGTGACATGCGCTTGATATAGTTGCGTGTAACCGCGCTTGTGGGTGAGTGCAGGCGCACTCCAAAGCGAACGCCTAAGCGCAAGCTCTGAGTCCGCAACGTGCAAATGCAGGCTACGCTTATTTACATCAATTTCTATTATGTCCCCTGTTTTCACTAGCGCTAGTGGTCCACCAACAGCACTTTCTGGTGAAATGTGCAATACACAAGTTCCGTAATGAGTCCCACTCATGCGTGCGTCACTCAAACGCAGCATATCCCGAACACCCGCTTTAAGGAGTTTTTTAGGTAGTGGCAAATTACCCCACTCTGGCATCCCCGGGGCGCCAACTGGACCAGCGTTACGCAGCACTAAAACTGTATTTTTATCGCACTCCAAATTCTCATCTGCCATGGCTGAGAGCATCTGCGTGGGGTTATCAAACACAAGCGCAGGTCCTTTGTGTTGCATCAACTTCGCAGATGCTGCGCTTGGCTTGATAACTGCCCCAAAAGGTGCCAAATTACCCTTAAGAATTGCCAACGCCACAGTCGAACTAACTGGGCGTCCAAGGGGACGTATCACCTCATCATCTTGGACTTTGGCCAAAGCGATATTCTCGCCAACCGTTTTACCATTTACGGTAAGCGCATCACAGACCAACTCCGCTTTGATGACTTGCATCAAAGCACTTAGACCCCCTGCGTAATAAAAGTCCTCCATTAACTTGTCGCCACTTGGGAAAATATTAGCAATAACAGGTACCCGGCGCGCAGTTGCGTCTAAGTCTTCTAAAGTCAATTCGACCCCTGCTCTTTTAGCCATCGCAATAATGTGTACCGTAGCATTGGTAGAGCCTCCCAAAGCCATTTGCACTGTGACGGCATTTTGGAAACTTTTACGAGTCAAAATATCAGATGGCTTTAAGTCTTGCCAAATCATCTCAACTATTGTCTGCCCGCAGTCTGTTGCCATCCGCGAATGGGCAGAGTCCATTGCAGGTATTGAGCTTGCACCAGGCAAGGTCAAACCAAGCGCTTCAACAATTGAGGTCATGGTTGAGGCAGTGCCCATGGTGTTACACGTCCCCGGGGTTCTGGTCATACGTGACTCGAGTTGCTGGAGTTCTTGAGTGGTTAGTTTTCCGGCTTGATACTCATCCCAAAATATACGGGTATGGGTTCCTGCACCTACGGTTGTAGAGACTCCGTCCTTAAAGTAACGATCATTAAGCATGGGGCCTGCAGGACAAAATATAGTTGGGATATTCATGCTTATAGACCCCATCACCGTTGCAGGGGTAGTCTTATCACAACCAGCTAATATGACAACACCATCACAGGGAAGACTGCGCAAGAGCTCTTCAACTTCCATAGCCAAGAAGTTTCGATACAACATGGTGCTAGGCTTAACCATAACCTCACCTAGACTCATAGCCGGAAGTTCCAAGGGAAAACCACCTGCCAACAAAACCCCGCGTTTGACTGCCTCGGCGCGCTCTCGCAAATGTGCATGGCAAGGCGACAAATCACTCCATGTATTTATTATTGCAACAATAGGACGCTCCATCACGTCTTCGCGCCTAAAACCTTGTTGCTGCATCCGTTGACGATGGGCAAAGCCACGCATGCCAGTGTCTGCAAACCAACGTCTTGAGCGTAATTGATTGAGTGTTTTTTTTAGATGCATCACGGGTTGATCAACTTTCTATATCTTCTATCACTATGTTGGTAGTAGCAAAGAACGATTGAATGAGAGATGAAGCGACTCTTCCAACAGAGCGAGTGTGTAATCCTAAAACTTAGTCGTTCATATTACATATTGACCAACCAATCCATACATTGCAAGTAAATATTTAAATAATATTCAAGTATCGTATGGCAACGTAATAGCGCTGTCAAATATTTCTATAAAGAAGAGGGTTTACCATAATGAAAGCGCAATCAAAACAACCTAAAGTGAACTGGTTTATCCTCCCGGATTTTCACAACAATTCGTCTAACTTATTTGTTTAATATGCGTGTCTAAAATTTAGTTATGGCAAGTGTTCAATTACAAAACTTGGTGAAGTACTTTGGTGACTCGAGGGTGGTCCAGGGAATTAACCTCAATATAGATAACAACGAATTTGTCGCGCTTGTTGGCCCTTCAGGTTGCGGGAAAAGTACTACCTTAAGGATGATTGCTGGTCTCGAGAGCATCAGCGAAGGCGAGGTATACATTGATGGAGAAGTGGTAAATGAACTCAGCCCAAAGGATCGAGATATAGCAATGGTCTTTCAAGATTATGCGTTGTACCCACATATGAATGTTTATGAAAACATGTCATTCGGACTATCTATTCAAAAAATTCCAAAAACCGAAATAAATATTCGTGTCCAAGCCGCTGCGCAGGCACTCAATATTGAAAATTTACTAGACCGAAAACCTAAACAACTTTCTGGTGGGCAACGTCAACGCGTTGCAATGGGACGAGCGATCGTGAGACGCCCCAAAGTTTTTCTTTTTGACGAACCTTTATCGAACTTAGACGCCAAACTTCGAATGCAAATGCGAACTGAGATGAAGAAGTTACATCAAAGCTTGAAAACTACAATGATTTACGTCACTCATGACCAAGTTGAGGCTATGACTTTGGCAGACAAGATCGTTGTTCTACAAGGTGGGTTAATAGAGCAGATTGGCACCCCTGATCAGGTTTACAACCATCCCAAATCAGTATTTGTTGCCGGCTTTATTGGCTCGCCGTCGATGAATTTCCTACCCGCAACGATCTCTCCTACTGCCACAGCAGTTGATTTAAATATAGGCCCCGATCAACTCTCGTTGCCCTTCACAACAGAGCAATGCAAGCGCTTTGGTAATTGCGCGGGCATGCAAGTAACACTTGGAATACGACCTGAAAATATTGAACCAGCAAGCGATGAGTCGGCACATATGCATCCAATAATTGATGTGATTGAACCACTCGGTTCAGAGACGCTTGTGTTTTTCAAAATAGGGACAGTTGATCTCGTGGCACGTCTTGCGCCCTCCACTCGTGCCACACAAAGGCAACCCCTAGGGCTAAAGATGAATATAGAACTTATCCACCTTTTCGACGCTAAAACTGGCAAAGTGTTAATAGATTCTAGTCAATCAATTTAATAATTTTTAACAAGGAGAAAATAATGCAACGCTTCTTCATCAGGTTTCGTGAATTAGTTTCATGTCTTACGATCACCATAGCTGCTTGCTCAGCATTGTTATGGAGTACTTCTGCTGTTGCTCAACAAAAGAAGATTAGCTTTCTGACTTGGAACATTTCTGATCAAGAAGAGTTGTTCAAAGAGTGGATAGCCGAATTTAAAAAAATTCGCCCTGATGTTGACGTTGAATGGTTAGACAAAAAAGGACCCGAATTCCCTGCCTACTACCAAACCCAAGTTATTGCTGGTACACCTCCAGACATTATCAATACCCAAGGTGGTTTATGGCTGGAATATGCAGCGGCTGGGGGGCTCGTTGATCTCACACCCTATTTGACGAAAGATGCGGAAGTTCGCAAGCGTTTTAACTCCGACTATCTAGGCAGTTGGGTCTACGAGAGTAAAAACTATATGCTGCCTTTCTATATCAGTAAAACATTAATGTTTTACAACAAAACAATGTTCAAAGAGGCTGGCCTATCAGGATCTCCTCAAAACTTCGAGCAGTTGATGGACTTTTCCACAAAAATGGCTAAAGGCGAAAAGACGGGCATGTTGACACTTAACTTCGACTGGCTCTACTGGTCTTTGTTCAAAATGAATGGCGTAGAACTTCTAACAGCAGACAATAAAAAAGCCGCATTCAATACACCTAAAGCAGTGCAAGTTCTTGACGCGCTGATCAAAGCTACCAATAACGGTGGAATAAATAAGGTGTCTTGGACAGGCCGTTGGGTCGAGCCCAATGGGGCATTTGCTGCGGGGAACGTTGGAATGCTTCAAGCACACTCACCTGCCTTTTTCTTTATTCGAGGACAAGCACCTTGGATCAACAGCAATACGCTGGGCGTAGCACAGGCACCAGGGGGATGGGCCACGCCAAATTCACACGGTTTAGGAATTTCAAAAGGATCCAAAAACCCTGATATCGCTTGGGAATTTTTGAAAATGGTCACCAGCCAAAAATGGACTGAGCGCCTAAGCGAACGTCGCAAAGTATTGACTGCCAATATTGCTTCTGACAAAACCACGCTAGATAAGATGCACAAACAAGACCCACTAGCAGCCACAGTATTACAAACACAGCTAGAACAAACCGATAAACTCACAGGCAACTGGCCGCTAGCAAATGACTCTCGTATCAAAGAGGCTTTTTACCCAGAAATCCAAAATGCAGTTTTAGGTCGCAAGACAGCCGCAGAGGCTTTGAAGGATGCAGAAACAAAGGTCAATCGGGTATTAGGTTTTTAAGCGCCCAAGAAATCTCATCTGTATTGAGCTATTGGCATCATGAGTGGCCTTACAAGCATTGGCCCTAACATCTCACCTTCGACTCGTCGCAAACCTTCTGCGGCGAGTCCTGGATCCAAAGCCAGACGTGAGTTGATACTGGTTTGGTGCTTTTTATTTCCGTCATTAGCGGTATTTTTTCTCTACCGCATTCTTCCGCTTATTTGGAATTTGGTGTTATCGGTTCAAAAGTTCTCCATTTTTGGTCAATCCGAGTGGATAGGTTTTGCCCATTACTGGGCCTTATTAGACGATGAAGTATTTTGGATGGCGTTAAAAAATACGCTTCTTTTTATAGCGAGTGCCCCTTGTGGAATCGTGATTGCGTTGATGATTTCTTTGATGGTCAACACAGAGATTAGAGGGCGCAATATATATCGAACCATTGTCTTTTTGTCTTATCCATTGATGACGGTTGCCGTTGGCATCATTTGGCGTTGGATGTATGACGAGAAAGTGGGGCTTTTTAACTTCATCTTGCGCACGATTGGATTAATCGATACACCTCTTGCGTTTTTACAATCCTTCGAACTCGCTCTCCCCGCTGTATTGTTGGCTAATCTATGGCAAATTCTTGGTTTTTACATGATTATTTTGTTGGCTGGTTTACAAAATATTCCGCAAAACTTATATGAAGCATCTGCCATCGATGGCGCAAGTCGTACGGTGCAATTTTTTAGAATCACATTACCCTTGTTACGTCCTTCTTTATTTTTAGCGTTTGTAGTAGGAATCATGACCTCTTTCACTAGCTTTGATCTGGTATATGTGATGACACAGGGGGGGCCTAGCCATAGCACCGAACTTCTTGTGACTTATATATACAAGGCCGCTTTTGAACTATCTCGCATTGACTATGCGGCGACGCTAACAGTAGTCCAATTTGTTTTATTAGTTACTTTAACTTGGCTTGGCAACCGACTCTCAGGTGGCGAAGCAGGAGCGGGGCGTAACTAATGTCACAGAACATGCAACCCCCGAGCGTAAAAAGTCTCTTGTCTAACGGCGCTAAAAAACGCACTAGTAGCCATGCGCTGCCTACTTGGCTTCTACACATTAGTTTATTGCTAATTAGTTTTTGTTTGTTACTGCCTTTTTATTGGGTTTTAAAGACTAGTTTTACGGGAGAAAATATTTTTATCTATCCCCCTAGCCTTATTCCACAAGATCCGCATCCTTTTTTCTATATCGATACTTGGTACTACATTCCCTTTGCACGTTACCTTTTTAATAGTGTCGTAGTCTCTGTACTGGCAATAGTCGCCAACGTGGTTTTTAACGCAATGGCTGCTTACGCATTGACCAAACACTTTAAGGGAAAGTCATTGGTCATAACGTTATTGCTGTCTTGTTTGATGATCCCATTTCAAACCACTATCGTTCCAGCCTACTTGATCACCGGGAAAATAGGATTACTCAATAGTTATCTTGGTGTGGCTCTACCCACTTTTTCAACCATTGTCTGTATATTTATTTATAAGGCAAGTTTTGACGCTATTCCTACCTCCTTAATCGAAGCAGCTCGTATCGATGGGTTGTCAGAACTACAGGTTATTTTAAAAATAATGATTCCCTTGTCTAGTTCAGCCGTAGCCAGCAATGTCATCTTGTCATTCATTTGGTCTTGGAATAATTTTCTTTGGCCCTTAATTGTTATTCGTGACCCGTTGATGCAAACCCTGCCATTAGGGTTATCTCGTTTTCTCTCTTACCATGAAAATACCACTGGGGCTTTGTATGCTTTTTGCACGATGGTCCTGGTTCCAGGAATTATCATTTTCTTGATGGCTCAAAAAGAGTTCATTCGTGGACTTACATCCGGTGCCACCAAGGGGTAATCGCAATGAAAAAGTTATTCACTTTTTTACGTAGCCGGTTTGTGATCATTCCTTTAGCAATTGCAATACCAGTTGGGGCCTGGAATATTTACATCACCCAACACGCAGACGGCGTAGTTTACGGGCAAGTCTTAACGGCAGATGGGCTACCAGTTGCGGGCGTTACTATCACCATGATGGAAAAAAACTTCACCACCAATTCTGAACGAGGTAAAGTGGTCAGCGCGACGGACGGTCACTTTATATTTACGAATAACCGCTCGCACAATATTCAACTACGGGCTAGCAAGCAGGGGTATAGCGAATCTGAACAAAAAGTTGTACGCCTTTACTTTAAATCTCAAAACGTAACCCTCAAAGAACCACTTGTAATCACTCCTAATCAAGACAAACCATGACAAACACCTTGCCATTAGTTTTAATGGATCCCTACCCAAGAACCAATGCAATGATCTTAAGCCCCTCCGTCAGAGCCAAGTTACACCAGATCGCCGAGGTTGTTACGGTCGAGTCCGGGTCAATCCCAGATGATGTTATTGATGCATGTTTGCCAAGGGTTGTCGCCATTTTGGGGCAAACGCGAATGGACGCAAAAAGACTAAGCAATTCGCCTAATCTTCGCGCCATTTTCAACGTAGAAGGAAATTTTCTGCAGAATCTTGACTACGCTGCATGTTTTGCGCGTGGGATTAGAGTGGCGTCTGTTGCTCCAGCATTCGCGCGATCCGTAGCAGAGTACGCCCTTGCACTTGGACTAGATCTGTGTCGTGGAGTCACGCACGCAGACAGATTGTTTCGCCAAGGTAAGGAGTCCTACGGCTGGAAAGGTAACAAGGATGCAAGAAGCCTGTTTAAGTCCAACGTGGGTTTCATCGGTTTTGGAAATATTGCTAAAGCGCTCATGCCGCTGCTTGCACCTTTTGGATGCTTCGTAAGAGCGTATGACCCTTGGGTGCCAGATAATGTCATTCGCGAGCTAGGCGCAACCGCTAGCTCTCTCCACGATTTACTGCAAAACTCCAATATCGTTTTCGTGTTAGCTGCACCCACCCAAAAAAATAGCCATTTCATAGCAGCCCACGAAATCGCACTGCTGCAACCACACGCGTGTTTGGTAGTTTTGAGTCGCGCCGAAGTTGTAGATTTTGAAGCTTTAAAAGTAGCTTTAGACGCAAATAAAATCCAAGCAGCAATAGATGTTTTTCCAGAAGAACCGGTGGCTCTGAATGATTCTTTGCGTAGCTGTGAATCTGCCATATTGAGCGCACACCGCGCAGGTGGCTTACACAGCACGCTCCAATTGATCGGCGAGATGGCAATCGATGATTTGGAGTTAGTTATTCGAGGACTTCCACCCGTTCGACTGCAAAGTGCCCATCCCGAAAACATTCACCTTTGGAAAAGCCGAATGGGTGTGGCTGATCAAGGAAATCGGTTCAAACATCATAGTAAAAACTAATATGCCTGAACAGAAAAATCCCCACCAAGGACCTATTCGCCTGGCAATAGTAGGTGGGGGACCCCAATCTTTTATTGGTCCCATCCACCAAAGTGCGGCCGTGCTTGACAGAAAATTCCAGATAGTGGCTGGTGCGGTCTCCTCAGACCCGATCAAGGCCAAGGCACAAGGGGTTGCAATTGGTCTCTCCAATGACCGCGCCTATGCAAGCGTAGCTGAGATGATCAATGGAGAGTTCCAGCGATCAGAGGCAGATCGCATTGAAGCAGTCGCAGTGATGTCTCCCAACGACCGGCATTTCCCAGATTGCTGTTTGGCATTACAAGCGGGGTTACATGTCATATGTGATAAACCGTTGACCCATTCGGTAACGCAAGCTCAGACCTTACTCAAGCTGGTAGATGATTCAAACTTGGTTTTTGGAGTTACCTATAACTATTCTGGATATCCCATGGTTCGCCAAGCCCGTGCAATGGTCAAGAGTGGTGCCATTGGTGCAGTGAGAATGCTACATGTCGAGTACTTTCAAGGAGGCATGGCAACCCGTATTGAAGATACAGAACTAACGCCTAAGCTTCAATGGAAGCTCAACCCTGAACGCAGTGGACCATCGCTCGTCTTAGGAGATATTGGCACGCATGCTCACCATTTAGCAAGCTTTGTTGGATCAAGTCCAGTCACGCAGGTATCTGCTGATGTAGGCACCGTTGTCCCAGGACGCACATTTGATGACTACGCTGCAATTCAATGGCGCTTTGCGAATGGCGCTCGCGGCATGTGCTGTGTAACGCAGGCTGCGGCAGGGGCAGAGAACAATATTTCTTTTCGTATTTACGGGGAAACTGGGATGATTGAATGGCAGCATACGCAGGCTAATTATTTACGCCACGCCCCACTTAATGAGCCCCTTAGAGTATTAGGTCGTGGGGATCCGTACTTACTTCCTCCAGCGGTCCGAGCGACACGCATTGCCCGTGGTCATCCAGAGGGTTTTAGAGAGTCTTTTGCAAATCTTTACTCTGACTTTGCAGCTTTAATTACTGAAAAACAAAATGTTAAAGCCCCTGACCGTCTAGCCCATGACTTGCCTAATATTCGAGATGGAGTCAATGGTTTACTATTTATTGAAGCTGTTCTCAAATCAAGTCACAGTGATGGATCGTGGGTAAAGTACCAATCGGTCTAAGCTGGAGTCAGACCGAACCAATTATTTTTTTAACCAACGTTCTTTCGATCTGATAACTGTCCGTCTTCAAATGGTTTGAGACAGAAGGTAGCCCACCCACCATCCTACAAACTACAAACCAATCGCACGAGGTATTCCACGGTTTTCAATTGCCAGGCTGTTCAATTGGTCAAGTTCGACTTCCGAACGTAGATCCAAACTTTTGGCCCACCTGGTTCGAGCCCCGCGTGTGAGTCAAACATTTGCTTTTTTCAGTTCAAGCCCCAAGCCTGGCTTCAAATTTTCACGTGCGATATGACACCGCCGAACGTAAAATCTACCAAAGTACTGGAAAAATTGTAATTTACAATTTTTGATTAATTACACGAACTTACAGGGACATCCCACCCTGTCAAGCTTTT
>Ga0304729_1001591_pt1 | contig 14699 bp, 17 predicted proteins | sample C_131016_MF_Meta_FD_190475 | JGI IMG/M metagenome (GOLD analysis project Ga0304729, IMG submission 190475) | Freshwater microbial communities from Lake Croche, Canada to study carbon cycling - C_131016_MF_MetaG (v2) (version 2) | ecosystem: Environmental > Aquatic > Freshwater > Lake | place... | reverse complement strand
CCTAGTTCGATTTGGGCTCTTATATCTCTATCTGACATCAACATAAGGTAAAGGTTACTTGTCTTTGAGTAGGTAAGGCAAAATAGAACCTATGCGCGATAAAGACGGTCGAATTAGCCCGCCCGAGAAGATCAGAAGAGTCTTCGAGGGTGAAGCTGCTGCGCTTAGCCAGGTTCCCAAAAACAAAAGAGGTCCCCTAAGCGCTGCTGTAACCCTTCGTCTTGGCCACCTGTTCTCCCGATGGCTGGAGCGCAACATAGACACCGACTGGCAGGGTTCAGCCCCACAATTGATGCTGATTGCCATCCTGGTTAGACACAAGACCCTGACCATGGGTGAGGCTGCTGAGCTGTTGGATGTGACCCCTAGAGCAATCACACGTCTAGTTGATTCATTAGAAAAAGAAGGTCTGGTTTCAAGACAGGTTGGACCTCACGACAAGCGTGTTTATCTGATTTCTGTGACTGCAAAAACAGAAGCACTAGCTAAGCAAATGATGCCTAAGCATGAGAAGAAGATGTCAGAACTGTTCGCTGTTTTCACTGACGCAGAACTACTTGAATACTTACGCCTAAACACCAAACTTGCAGAACACCTAAAGAAATCTTTAGGTAAGGACTAGTGCTCTAGACCAACTCTGCGTTGGATCCACTTCATCCACTTCGGTGCATACCAGTTAGCTTTACCAAACAATCTCATAAGAGCAGGAACCAGTAGTGCTCTAATCACTGTTGCATCAAGCAACACTGCGAAGGCAATACCAAGACCTAGCATCTTCATGATTGAAACGCTGCTGGTAGCAAAAGCAAAGAATGAAACAGCTAGCACCATTGCGGCTGTTGTGATGATTCGACCTGATCTCTGCAAACCAATTGCAACAGAATCTGTTGTGTTCAAACCAGCATCATGCTGCTCTTTGATTCTTGACAGCAAGAACAACTCGTAGTCCATTGAAAGACCAAAGCTGATAACAGCAACCAAAACTAACGATGATGAATCGATGGTTCCAGTGGTTGCAAAATCACCAATCAACCACTTGAGGTTTCCATTCATGAAAACCCAAACTAAGAAGCCCATGGTTGCAAACAGTGACATGAAGTTTAGAATCACAGCTTTGATTGGAAGTAGAAGTGAACCGGTGAAAAGGAACAACAGGATCATTGTTGAAAGAACAATCCAAAGAACAGCCCAAGGAAGGTTGTTCATGATTGCATCCAGTGCATCGGTATAAATAGCTGCAGAACCACCAACGAGAACATCTTTATCAAGCGCCCTAACCCGCTTGGTTAGAGTTGCACCATCTGGGCTTCGAGGTTCAACGTCAGCAATCGCAATAACTCTGGTGTATTCAGAAGAGATCATTGAAGGCATTGGGAATGCACCAACCATCGCTCCCTTCACATAGAAACCTTCACTGGTTTCAACTCGAGTGATGTGTGGTTGATTAGAAAGCTTCTCTGCTAATGCAGTGACACCAGCAGCTTTACTATTTGGAACCAAGATCTCAATCGGGGAACCTTCACGGCCATCGAACCTGGTTCTGATTTCGTTGGTAGCTAAAACAACTCTGTTGCTGGTTGGCAGGATGCGGTCATCGACCTGGCCCAGCTTCACATTCATACCCAAAGCAGTTAGTGATCCAAGACCAACTAGTACCAAGAGCAGAACTGCAACCGGTCTTCTCATCACAAAGCGAGCAAGCTTGGTCCAAACACCAACATCTTTAGGGGCGCGGTGCTTGAACAGTGGCCACTTATCGACGTTGTCACCTAACAGGTTTAGTAGTGCTGGTAGGGCAATAAGAGCTGATGCAACAGCCAGTGCAACTGATACTCCACCGGCCAAGGCGAATGACCTTAGGTAATACTGCGGGAACAAGTTCAGTGCCAGCATGACTAGAGCAACTGTCACACCTGAGAAGAACACTGTTCTTCCAGCGGTAAGAAGTGTCGCTTCAACTGATTCCGCAACCGATTTGTTGTTGTGACGCTCCTCACGGAACCGGTTCACCATCAAAAGGGCATAGTCGATTCCAAGCCCTAGTCCTAAACCAGTGATGATGTTCACTGAGAAAGTTGAAGTGTCAGTTAGTAGTGATGAAATCCAAACAAAGAAGAATGAACCCAGGATGGTTAGTCCCGCAATCATCAATGGCAAACCGGCTGCAACAACAGAACCGAAAACAAAGATCATCAGTAGCAAGGTGATCGGAACCGCAATAGCTTCTGCTCTAACCAGGTCGCCTTCAATAATGTGATTTATTTCACTGGTGATTGGTGCCCAACCGGCAACGTAAATAGTTGCTCCATAGTGATTGCCGCCTAGTTCATCCTGCATGCTCTTAGCTAGCGCCGCTGATTTAGCATCTGCTTTGAAGTGAACAAACATATAGATTGCAGTGCCATCGGTTGATTTCAGCGTTGCTGGTCTACCGAGACTGTAATAAGAGGTGACGTCTTTGACGCCATCGTATTTCAATAGATCTTTAGTGATCAGGTCTGCATTAGCTGATGATTGAACATCATCAACGCTTCGCCCCATGTCAACGACAAGAACAGCATCTGGGTCGGTTTGACTGTAGTTCGATGTCAGGATTTCAGTCACTTTTTGTGATTGTGAACCTGGATCGTTATAGCCACCACCTTTTAGGTTGGCGAAGGCTTGGAAGCCACCTAGGAGAGAAAACAACACTAATCCGATAAATCCAAAGAGGGCTAGTTTGCTGTGACGAATGACAAAATTGCTTAGAGGCTTCATATACTGTCAAGTCTAAGTTATTTACCTAGGAAAGTAAATTTTATGAACAGAAGAGCTGCTTACTACTTCGTAATTGCAAGCATCGGTCTTATCACCGCATGGTATTTCAACACTTTAGCGATCATGCGAGGTGAAGATTTCTTCGGTTCATGGTTTGGTAATGCTGCTGATTATGTAGTTGCATGTGATCTTCTGCTCACAGCTTTTGCTGCAGTTCCATTCATGATTATTGAATCTAGAAAAATAGGAATGAAGAATGTTGGTTGGTTCATTCTGGCTGGATTCATTTCAGCAATTGCTTTCGTGTTCCCTTTCTGGTTGGGTATGAGGGAACTACATCTTTCTAAAGCAAAGAAGAACAACCTAGGCGGTAAGAACAACATTCATTCAGTTAGTTCACAACGAGAACTTGCTGGTGGAACCCTAACCAACTTCATGTTTGAAAACAGAAGAATAGATGTTTGGGTACCTAAAGATCATGATGCTAAGACTCCCCTGTTGATCGCTCACGATGGAGCTAACTTCCTGTTAGATATTTCTGAAACCTGGAACCACCAGAACTGGGGTGTTCCAGAGGCTATTGCTCAGGGACGAATCGTTGCTAACGATGGAAAGCTTCCGATCATTGCTGCTGTTTATCGCTATGACGATTCACTTCGTATGGCTGAACTAGCACCGGAAGATATCTTGAAGCCTCGCCCACACATGGTTTCAAAACTAGGAGCAATCAGAACTCCTGCAACTCAAGAATACAAAGCTAACGAATACCAAGACATGATTGCTCTTCGACTGGTTCCTGAACTGGCTAAACGATATGGTCTGAAACTAGAACCTAAGCGAACAGCACAAATCGGAGCTTCCCTTGGTGGGCTAGCTGTTATCTATGGTGTTTCAAGACATCCAGAAGTTTTCGGTGCTGCTCTAGGTCTATCGACAGCTTGGCCGTTAGGTTATCAAGAACTAATTGATTTATTAGTTGAAGGATTGCCACCGGTTGGTTCTGTGAAGATCTATAGCGATGTTGGCACAGAAGAACTAGATGCTGAGTTCGCTTCCTGGCACTACAACTTTGTTGAGGCGATGGATAAAGCAGGATGGAAACGTGATCTTCACTACAAAGCAGAACTATTGCCTGGAACCGGTCACAAAGAATCTTGGTGGGGTATGAGATTGGAACACCCAATCAACTGGTGGCTAAATTCCTAGTGGGTCTTCGGCAATCGGTGGTTTAGCCGATCCCATGAATTCAATCACTGCTGGATCAATCTGAATATCTTTCATTCTGATTGGTCTAGTTAGATATAAACCTTCAAGTGAACGAACTCTGGAAAGTGCAACATAGGTGTGACCAGAAGAGAAAGCACCTGCACCCATATCGATTATTACTTCATCATAGGTTTGTCCCTGAGATTTATGAACTGTTACCGCCCAAGCTAAACGCAACGGTATTTGTTTGTATTCAGCTAAAACTTCTGGCAGAACTTTCTCATCGAACTTACCGGTTCCCTCATTGAACTCTTCTTCAATCAGGTAGCGAACCTTTTGCCAGGTGCTGGTTCCAACGGTGTGAATTTCATTATCTGCTTCAACTAGAACTTGATGTCCTTCACCAAAGCCAACAACTTTACCAATCGTTCCATTCACCCAACGCCAGTTGATTGCTCCATCAGAGTTCTTCACTGGTTTCTGATCATCATTCTTGATGAACATAACCTGAGCACCAACTTTGAGATGCAGTCTTCCTTCAGCTGGTAATCCATTACCAAAAGCAGAGGCATCACCTAGAGTGAATGCACTTTCAAAAACACGTTCTTCTGTTTTTAGTTGAGCCAACCTGGCTGCGTTTACTGAATCAACTGTGTTGTTAACGGTTGCTAACCGAATCACACTGTCATGCGGTGGAAATCTATTTCCTGCAGTGTTGATTTTGTCGACCAGTTCTTGTGATACCTGACCGATACGAATTGCATTGAGGATTGCCTTGAACTCAGGATCCTTCTGTCTGAAGATTTCAACTAGTTCAAAAATCTCCATGCGTTCCTGCTGCCAAACCTTGGCGTGGAAGAACCACTGAGAGAAATAATCCATGTCTTGAAGCTGCTGCAGTTCTGCTCCGCGAGCAGGAACCGGAGCCAACTGATATGGGTCACCAAACATGACTATCTTGCAACCACCGAAAGGAATCTTTGGTTTACCTCTGGCAGCTCTAAGGGCTGCATCCATAGCGTCCATTAGGTTGGCTGAAACCATGGAGACCTCATCGATGATGAGCATGTCTATGCCACGGAGCACCTGTCTAGCTCTATCTCCCAGGTGTCTAGCCACCTCGGATGGGGTTAGCGGGTGAAAGGGAAAGCCAAACAGCGAGTGGATGGTAATTCCACCTACGTTATAGGCTGCGACCCCGGTTGGAGCACAAACCACAACGTTCTGCTTGGTGTTATCCCTCAGATAACCAAGCAGGGTTGATTTTCCAGTACCGGCTTTGCCGGTAACGAAGACGGTTTGCCCATCTCTATCGATGTAATCGAATAGTGCGAGCTGCTCTTTGGAAAGCTTTATTTCAGACAACTAGATCCTTTTGTTTCTTTGCTTCAACATCTCGTTGTAATCTTCGAGATCTTGATTACCACTTCTATCACTTGCACGATCTAGTCGCTTAGCGTCTCTCTGATCGCTTCTCGCCCAAGACATTGCAACAAAGATAGTTAGTGCTGCGGTTGGAAGTTCACCAATACCCCAGGCAATAGCTCCACCGGTTTGTTGGTCTTGTAATGGTAACTGACCCCAAGTTCTTCCCATTGCACCAAACCACTCTGGAAGCAGTAACGTATCGCCACTCATCAAAGCTAAACCGAAGAAAGCGTGGAAGGTGAGAACTGCGATTAACAGCATGATGCGAAGTGGGTAATCCAAGCGCTTAGGTCCAGGATCAATACCAATTAGAGCTTGAATGAAAAGATAACCGGTAATCACAAAGTGAACGATCATCCATTGATGTCCTAAGTGATCTCTGGTTGCCCAACCAAACAGCGGTGTGAAATAGAAAACCACCAATGAGCTTGCAAAAAGAATTCCAGCAACAATTGGATGAGCAATTACCTGAGCGTATTTAGTGTGAACTGCCCAGAGAATCCATTCTCTGACTCCACGAGAATCATCTTTACGCTTGGAAACTGCTCTAGCAATAAGAGTCACTGGAGCACCTGGAACTAAGAACAGTGGAACACCCATGGTTAGCAGCATGTGAGCGAGCATGTGATCACTAAATAGATATTGTTCATAGACATTGAAATATCCGTTGGTGATATAGAACAACAGGAAGACACCGGCTAACCAAGAGATAGTTCTGCCGATGAACCAAGTGTCACCTCGTTTACGAAGACGAAGAACACCAGCAATATAAAAACCAGCAAAGGCTAAACAAATCAAGGCCCAGAGGAGATCGAACTTATAGGCAAAGAGCCAGCTGTAGGCATCAGGTGCTGGAGGAAGTTTTGAACCCGTGAGGATTTCAGCTGGAGTTAGTTCACCAGCTGGATAGTCATTGATAGGTGTTGCTGTTCTACCCAGAGCACTTCCTAAACCAATTGCTAAACCAAAGAATAAGAATTCAACAGTCACTAACTTCCAGAAACTAGATAAGCCTTCTTTTAGTTTCTGAATCAAACTTGTTCTATAGCGATAACCAAAGATTCCTAGGACTAGAAGAACAAAGACTTTCAATAGAACTATTTGGCCATAGCCACTTCCTACTAAGTTCTGGAAATTACCAATTCTGATCCAGGCTGATGAGACACCTGAGATGCCAACTAGAACAAAGCCAAATAGTGCCAGTGCTGAATATCTTTCAACCAGTTCAACTCTTTTATCCGCCGCATAGACAAACGAGAGAGCAACGAGTCCACCAACCCAAACACAAATACCAAGAAGGTGCAATCCGATTGAGTTAACTGCAAGGTCATGACTTGCTGAACCAGATGCGTGACCGCTAAAGGCAACTGGAATAAGTGATGCTAATGCCAACCCAGCTGCAAAAACTATTCCCAGGTAGTTTCTAACAAACAGGGCAATCAATGAAAGTGCAAAGGCAGCCAGAGTGTTTAGTGCAAGTAATTTACCTGCTTCTATCTGGGTTAGGAAAATAAAGAACTGATCGGCAAAAGTTTTACCGAAAGAGAAACTAGAGCCAGAGATCGCCATGTATGTGACAAGAAGATATGCAGATCCAGCTAAAGCCCAAACTGCAGAAGAGATAGCTGCGAGACCAACCCCTAAACTAAACGCTTTAGTTTTTTGAGTTAGAGCAAAGGCTGTGAATACTAAGGTTCCAACAGTAATGCCCTGAGCTAAATCAACAAGGCCCTTTAGTGCTGGTGGTGCCCATCTAAGAAACGGTCCGGTATCGCCTAGCAAACTAGGTGCAGCAGCTCCACCAATAAACATTGCAGCGATAAGCCCGACGGCAGATCCGAGTAGGAGTAGCGCAATAACGTTGAATAAATTGTTATTGGTTTTCTGCATCACTAACTAAGCCTAAGTTAAAGCAAAACGGCGCACCGAAATGCGCCGTTTGCTTGTGTAAGTATTTACTACTTAACAGCAGCCTTTAGCTTGCTACCTGCAGATACCTTTACGGTGTTTGTAGCAGCAATCTGGATTGTTGCACCAGTCTGTGGGTTACGGCCCTGACGAGCAGCGCGGTGACCCTTCTCAACTGACAACCAACCAGGGATGGTTACTTTGCCACCCTTGGCAACTGTTGAAGCGATGGTCTCGAAGAAAGAGTCAACCACGCGGTTAACTGCTGCCTGAGATTCGCCGGTCTGGCTTGCGATAGCGGCTACAAGCTCGCTCTTGTTTAGTGCTGACATTTGGTCCTCCTGGACTTTCAAAGTGCTTGACGGGATGTCCATTTCACCTTATACGCCTAGTTCCCGCCTGTTTATTAGGGTCTCGGCGTGTTGAGGATAACGAACAAATTGCTTTTCGGGCTAAAACCCTTATAAACACTGGTTAAAACAAGAAATTCCGCTGTTTTCACAACGGAATCTCTTATAGATCTAGTGGTTTGTTACCAAGAAGACTTGGTGATACCAGGTAGCTCGCCCTTGTGAGCCATGTCGCGGAAGCGAACACGTGAAACACCGAACTTGCTTAGAACACCACGTGGACGACCATCGATAGCGTCACGGCTACGTAGACGTGTTGGCGATGCGTTACGTGGAAGCTTCTGGAGACCTAGACGTGCTGCTTCGCGCTGCTCGTCTGTTGAGTTAGGGTCAACCAAAGCCTTCTTTAAAGCTGCACGCTTGTCTGCGTAGCGCTCAACAACCAGCTTGCGCTGTTCGTTACGGGCAATCTTGCTCTTCTTAGCCATTTTTAGCGCTCCTCGCGGAATTCAACGTGCTTGCGTACAACTGGGTCATACTTCTTTAGCACCATACGGTCAGGGTCGTTACGACGGTTCTTGCGAGTCACGTATGTGAAACCAGTTCCAGCGGTCGACTTCATCTTGATGATTGGACGGATGTCTTTATCTTTTTTAGCCATGATCTATCCCTTAGATCTTCTCGCCACGGGCGACAAGTTCAGCAACCACAGACTCAATGCCACGAACGTCAATAACCTTAATGCCGCGAGCTGACAGGTTTAGGGTCACGTTGCGCTTTAGTGAAGGTACGAAGTAGGTACGCTTCTGAATGTTTGGGTTGAAACGACGCTTGGTCTTGTTCTGAGCGTGCGAAACATGGTGTCCAAACTGCGGACTGGTCTGGGTGACCTGGCAGTAAGCAGACATGCTTTTCCTCCGTGAATAAAATTTAGATTTGGACCGTATTTAAATGGTCACAACGATTACCCAAATATTTCGGGCAACCCCACAAGTTTAGGGGTGTTAAGCCCTAGTGTGCAAGTCCCAATATGCCTAATTTCAGGCGGTCAGAGAGGGGGTCAGATCCTTGATCTGCTTAGAAAGGACCAAACCCAGGTAAACATGCAACCCAGCTGACAAAAGGAGAACCGCTCCGCTACCTAAAAACAGCGAGAAAGCGTCCATTTGGCTATAAAAGGCGTAAGTGGTGATCCTGCTCAATGAATTTAGGACTATCAAGCCGGCAACTACCCACAAAATCACCCGATGAGTCCTAATTTTGGCCAAATATGGGGTCAAAAGAGAAGCAAACTTCACTGAATCATTGGTAGCGGTCAGCATGACACCCAATTCAACGACTCGGTTCCTTAGAGCAATTGCCAGGAACATAAAGTTCAAACCGATCGGAAGGCAAACAAAGAACGCCTCGGTAAGACCGTTTATTAGAGCGAACATCGGAATAGCAAGAGCTCCAACTCCAGCAATAAGACCCAGAGTTCGGATAATCATTCTCAGCTTGCCCATCAAAGCAATTTGAGATTCAAGGTATTCGTTCATGGTGCCCCCTAGTTAGTCAAGTTGGGTCAATGCTACTAACTGTTTAGCTCTTTTATTAGTTAGCGATGCAGCAACAAAACTTAGAACTCCCATGATTGTGGAGTAAAAACCAAAAATGTATAGGACAAGGATTGAGTTATAAGTCCAGGGCGAACCTACAGTTTCACCTGAAGTCCCGTCTGGTTGCAAACAGCATTCACCTGGACGGAGTGGGACTGGGATGCGCATGTCTTTAGTTGCGAAATAAATAATGGCGGGGACAATAACAACGAGAGCTAGAACGATTCCCAACAAAAATAAAGCCTTGGAATCATTCTTAAGTTTCTTCGCCATTGAATCAAAACTTTTTTCTTCTTGAATGGCTAACTTTAGAAATTTAGTTCTGCTTCTCAGCGCTAAAGCTAGCTGAAGAAAAGTAAAGGCAATCGCAAGCATTGTTGGAGTTGCTGCAGAGAGAACGACAGATACTCCGACGAAGAAATTAATTACAGAGTTGCCTCTAGCCGCCTGCCAAGCAGTAGAAAAGACTACGAAGAAAATCGGTGCCGCAAGGCTAGTGAAGCCAAACGCATATGAAGTTCTTCGGATTATTTTTCTTGATGTGGCTAGTTGGTCCAAAACCATCTCAGCTTGTTCGCTCACTGGTCCCCCTTATTTCTTACTGCAATTCTTGCACAAGCCGAAGATATCTATAGTGTGTGAAACATCAGTGAAGCCATTTTCTTTTGCCACCTTGTGTGCCCAGGTCTCTGCTTGAGTGGCTTCTATTTCAACTGTGATTCCGCAGTCATTGCAAATCAAATGATGATGGTGATCTTTAGAGCAATCTCTAAATAAACTTTCGCCTTCTTTGCTAACTAGAGTGTCCGCTAGACCATCGGTTACCAAACTATTCAAAGTTCTATAGACAGTGGCTAAACCAATAACTGATCCATGTTGAGTTAGCTGCCTATGAAGTTGTTGCGCTGAAACAAAACCTTGAGAAATTGCCAGTGCGTGAAGCACTGCGTCTTTTTGCCAAGTTTTTCTTTTGCTAGTCATCGTCGTGAGAGATGTTGTGCTCTTCGTCTATTTCTTTGTGAATCTCTCTTCTTAGTCTTGGAAGAATGATTTTCTTGAAGACGGTTCCATATAAAAGCCAGATGATGACAACATCTTGAATGATTGTCCAGCTGACTTCAGCGATTATGTGACCAGGGCTTGTGAAGATCGACCAAGCGTCATCCCAAACATTTGTTGATTGGTTCTCAACTAGAAAACGCAGTAGGTGCATCATTACCTCCAAGGCTGAGCCATTGAGGCAACTCTATCTTTACTGATAATGAATATCAATAAGGATTAGTAGTTAATTGAGTTCACCGCCGTGGCAACAGAGACAATAAGGGCTAGGTAAGCGCCAACACAAAGAATGACAATACCTGTGAACACCCAGCCCATAATCACGCCGGCTGTAGCTAGGCCCTTATTGGTGTCGTTTATCTTCCCCTGACGCATCTGACTCAAGGCAACATGGCCAAGGATCGCCCCAACCAGAGGGAAAATAAAGGAAAAGATCAGAGCCAGAATAGGCAGTGGACTGTCGCTGTTTGACTGGTTGTTTGGCTGAATTGAATCACTCATTTTCCCCTTCTTTCTATTCCTATTTGGAAACTGATAATTAATCTAGCAAAAGAGCTGGCTCTTCGATGACAGACGCCACGTCCTGAACGAAGCGGCTTGCCACGTCACCATCTACTACTCGGTGATCAAAAGTTGCACCGATTGTGGTCACCTGACGAATTAAAATTTGGTCATCGACAACCCAAGGCTTAGGCCTGATAGAACCTAGAGCCACAATTCCAACTTCACCTGGGTTCAAGATAGGCGTTCCAGTGTCAACACCGAAGACACCGATGTTGGTAACAGTAATTGTTCCATTTTGCATATCCTGCGGTGTCGTCTTACCTTCACGAGCAGTTGCAGCTAGTTGTTCCAAAGCCATTGCAAGTTCCAACATGGACATCTTGTCTGCATCTTTAATGTTTGGAACAATCAGTCCTCGAGGAGTTGCTGCTGCAACACCAAAGTTCACATAGTTGTGAATGATGATTTCAGTGTCAGTCCAAGTTGAGTTAACCGCAGGGTTTCTTCTAACCGCCCAAATCATAGCCTTAGCCATAATCAACAATGGGGTTACCTTAACTCCAGCGAAATCGGCGCTAGCTTTCAAACGCTTAACGTATTCCATAGTTCTGGTTGCATCAACGTCAACAAAGATGCTTACGTGGGGAGCTGTGAAAGCTGATTGAACCATCGCATTAGCAATAGCTTTACGAACACCTTTGACTGGAATTCTTTCTTCGCGTTCGCTCTTTGGTTCCGGTGTGGTTTGGTTTTTGAAAACACTAGCAACTTGAGCAGCCGCCATAACATCTTCTCTGGTTACCTCACCAGAGAAACCGGTTGGCTTCACTTTGTTGATATCAACATTCATGTCTTTAGCAAGTTTGCGAATCGGCGGCTTAGCTAAAACCTGATCACCACTTGGAACAACCGCAATCAAATCTGTTGCCGGCGCAGCATTCACAACAACTGCAGGAACAGGAACAGCTCCCGCACGCTTTCTTCTTGAAGCTCCAGCAGCTGAAACACCGTAACCCACCAAAGTCGGTTGAGGCTTTTCTTCAACAGTTGCAGATGAAGCAACATCGGCAACTGCTGCTGCAGCTTCACCAACTGCTTCATGCATTGAACTAGCTGCTGCAGCAGTTAGCTGGGCAACTTCAACCTCGATGATGTGAGCACCAACATTGACGGTGTCACCTTCGTTGGCAAGCAGCTGTGTGACAACACCAGCAAAAGGGCAAGGAAGCTCAACAAGAGATTTTGCAGTTTCAATTTCAACAATGATCTGGTTGACACTCACGGTGTCACCAGGTTTCACTTTCCAAGAAACGATTTCAGCTTCAGTTAAACCTTCGCCGACATCCGGCAAATCAAAGTATGCAAGTTTAGACATTTTTTATTCCGCCTTAATACGCCAACACTCGATCGACTGCTTCCATCAAGCGGTCAGCGTCAGGCAAATATAGTTCTTCAAGTTTTGCTGCAGGATACGGAACATCGAATCCACCAACACGAATAACCGGAGCTTCCAAATAATAGAAACAAAGTTCAGCAATCTTCGCTGCAATCTCAGAGGAGACGCTAACAAAAGTTCCTGCTTCGTGAGCGACAATCAATCGTCCAGTTTTCTTAACTGATTCAGCAATGTGACCAAAGTCAATTGGTGAGATAGAACGAATGTCGATTACCTCGATGTTGATTCCCTCTTGAGCTGCAATCTCTGCTGCCTGAAGTGCTGTGACCACCATTGGGCCGTAGGTTGCGATGGTCACATCAGCGCCAGGCTTGAGTGTTGTTGCACTATGCAGAGCAAGTGGCTGCTGGTCGAGATCAACTTGACCCTTTTGCCAATAGCGACGTTTAGGTTCGAAGAACATAACTGGATCTGGGCTTTGGATAGCTTGCTGGATCATCCAGTAGGCATCATTGGCATTGCTTGGACTAACCACGCGAAGACCTGCGGTGTGAGCAAAATATGCTTCTGGGCTTTCTGAGTGATGTTCAACAGCACCAATACCGCCACCGTAAGGAACACGAATAACTACTGGCATCTGAAGGAATCCTTCAGAACGATTGGTTAGTTTTGCAAGTTGGCTAACAATCTGGTTGAACGCAGGATAAATAAAACCATCAAATTGAATTTCAGCAACTGGACGGAAACCACGCATTGCCAGACCAATAGCGGTTCCAACAATTCCAGATTCAGCAATCGGTGAATTGAAGATTCTCTTCTCACCAAACTCATCTAGCAAACCTTCAGTGACGCGGAACACTCCACCGAGACGTGCAACGTCTTCACCAAAAACCAAAACCTTCTCGTTATCTTGCATTGCCTTACGCATGCCAGCGTTAATTGCTTTCGCAATTGAAAGTTCAACCATGTTGTTCATTAGCGGGTTCCTCCGTAATTAACAGAGTCTTCGCCAGGAGTTTCTGGAGTGTGACCACCAAGAGATTCTTCGTAACCTTGAAGCCAAGCTTTTTGTTCTTCGACTAGTGGGTGTGGATCTGAATAGACATGATCAAACATCATTTCTAGTTCAGGTTCCGCCATAGCAAACGTTGCTTCGCGAACTTCTGCAGCTAACTGGTCACCAGCTGCTGCAACCTCGTCAAAGAAGTCTTGACCAACACCTTGGTTACGCAAAAACTTTTCAAAGCGAATAAGTGGGTCTCTTGCTTTCCAATATTCAACTTCAGCTGCATCACGATACTTCGAGGGATCATCACTAGTGGTGTGTGCACCGATGCGATAGGTAAGTGCTTCAATCAGGGTTGGGCCTTTACCGTTTCTAGCATCATCCATGTGCTTCTTGGTAACTGCATAACATGCAAGGACATCGTTACCGTCAACACGAATACCTGGAACACCAAAACCTTCACCACGTTTGAATAGTGGAACTTTAGTTTGTGTTCCAACCGGTGAAGAAATAGCCCACTGGTTGTTCTGACAGAAAAATACTTGAGGAGTGTTATGGGTAGCGGCAAACAAGAATGATTCACCGATGTCACCTTCAGCGGTTGCTCCATCGCCGAAATATGCGATCACCGCTAAATCGTTTTCAGGATTACCTGTTCCAACTCGACCTTCGAAGTTCAAACCCATTGCATAACCGGTTGCGTGCAGAGCCTGAGTTCCTAAAACAATTGCGTATAGGTGGAATCTGGTTTCATGTGGATTCCAACCACCGTGATTGACCCCTCGATACATCTTCACGATTGACATCAAGTCAACGCCGTGGGTGATGGCAACTCCATGCTCACGATAAGAAGGGAAGATGTGGTCGTTCGGGCCAACTCCGTAACCAGAACCAATCTGGGCAGCTTCCTGACCGAGCGCTGGAACCCAAAGGCCCATTTGACCTTGGCGTTGAAGGGCAGTTGCCTCATTGTCGAAACGGCGGATACGAGCCATGTCTCGATAGAACTTCAGGAAGTCGGCTTCGCGAAGATCTCTAATCAGTTCGGCATACTCGGCGTATTCCCTAGCGGCGCTAAATTCGCCATCTAGGGTGAGCAGTTGAACCATAGGAATTTCGGAGTCTGGTGAAGTCACAACTACCAATTTACTTGAGGGATGGCACAATCGAACCATGAAACGTTTTCTAGTCAGCACAGTAATAAACGCACTGGGCCTTTGGTTGGTCTCAGCCATCATTCCAGGCGTGAAGTTGCACCCTTACGGTGGCGAAGGGATCTGGCAGCTCATAGGCAGTCTTCTGGTTATCGGAGCGGTATTTGGTGTAATTAATGCTGTTATTGCACCAGTTATCAAGGTGATTGCTATTCCTTTGTATATCCTGACTTTTGGGCTTATTTCGCTGGTTATCAACGGAGCCTTGCTGCTATTGGTTGCCTGGATCAGCCAACAGTTCTCAGCTGACACCTTCACAATTGATGGCTTCAC